>JGI12053J15887_10000173_pt1 | contig 23101 bp, 20 predicted proteins | sample MedBloCAOM1_O3_FD_15887 | JGI IMG/M metagenome (IMG submission 15887)
CGACCTGCCAACCTTCGAGGAGTTCTTCGAATCCGTTCACCACAAGAAGCCGTCCGGGTTTCTCTATGAGGTGCTGCGAACCAGCAGCGACCCGCTGGTGGCGATGTTCAGGACGGCGCTGCTGCCTCCCAGGTCGCCCGCCGAGATCACCAGCGTGATGCGATCGGCCTTCGTTGCCCTGGCGCAGGACAAGGACTTCATCCGCGACTATTCGAACGCGGTGAAAGCCGATCCGCTGGTCGTCCCCGGCGTCGACGCGCAGGAGATCGTCACGGCACTCGGGACGGTGAAGCCGGAGATCAAGGCGTTCGTGATCGACTACACGAGCAAGCTGGTGAAATAGCGCGGCATCCTCCTTTGCGAGCCGCTACTACGCTGCCAGCACTCAAAACCCGCCACAGCGCTCCCCTGCCTCGTAGATTTGCGCCGAGGGAAGGAAAGAGCGACGCCCCAAGCTCACTCAGCCTTGATTTTCGCCTCGCCAATGACCCGGCCGTAGTCGTCACGCTGTTTGCGAATATGAGCGGCGAAATCGGCGCCACACAATCCCACGGGATAGAGGCCTTGGCCGAGGAGCTTGGGCTTGATATCGGGGGCCTGCATTGCGGCGGTGAACCAGCCAGCGAGTTGGGAGACCGTTTCCTTCGGCGTATTTGCCGGTGCGAGCACCCCGTACCAGATGTCAGCCTCGTGGTCCTTGTAACCGGACTCAGCGACGGTCGGCACATCGGGCAACGGCTCGATCCGCGTCCGTGACGCGGTGGCAAGCGCGCGCAGCTTGCCCGCCTTTACTTGCTCGACCACGTCCGTGACGTTCGCGAGAACCGACGTCACATGCTCACCCAAGAGCGCATTGATCGCAGGAGCGGTGCCGGGATATGGGACAAAGGTCAAATTAACATCAGCCGCGCGTTTGAGTATTTCGATCGCGATATGCGCAGCGCTTCCGGGGCCAACACTCGCCAGGGTCAAGTCGCCGGGCTTGGCGCGTGCAGCATTAATGAGATCGGCGAGCGTGCGATAGGGCGATGCACTGTTGACGACGATGACCGTCGGCGAAGTCACCAGGTAGCAAATCGGCTCGAAGCTCGCCAATGGATCGTAGTTCACCTTTCTGAGATGCGGATTGACCACAAACGAATTCCCGGCGATCAGCAGGGTGTTACCATCAGGCGTGGCGCGCGCCACAGCTTCGGTTGCGATGGCTGAGCCTGCTCCCGGACGATTTTCGATCACCATGGTAGGGCCATGGGCCCGGCCGATCTGATCTGCCAACACACGCGCCACGATATCGGTGTTGCCGCCAGGAGGCACTGCCACCACGATCTTGATCGTCCTGTTCGTCTGGGACCCTGCGTCATCGCCAGCGAGTGAAAATAAGAACGCCGCGACCAGCGTCGTGACCAATCGATCGCGATAACGTGCCTTCATGAGAGTTGCTCCCGCGGCGGGCAGGCGCGCCTGTGCACAGTCTAACCATACGCAAAGGCCGCTGGAAACGGGCAGAGATTGCCCCGCGGACGCCATGAGATCGTTGCGGCATGCCCCTGATCGGGCGTTGCGCACGATTTCAGCGTCCCGGGCCTCGACCAGCGACACGCCGCTTACTTCCTGCGCTGCGCGTTGAGGCCGGCACCGAAGAACTTCACTGCCGCGCGGCCAACCCTTTCGTGGATGCTGGAGCGGTCCACGCCGGGGGCGTCGACACAGGCCTGCGGGAATTCATTCTTGCCGTCCTCGTTACATTCGTTGACGAAGATGTCGTGGTCGACCCGCCCGGGGATCACCTCGAGCTCGGCGTGGGGAATATATTTCGCGGCGAATTCGGCGTTGTCCTTGGGCGGCGCCTGAGTGTCGGCGGCGCCGACCGTGATGTAGGCCGGTACGGTGAGCTGCCGCAGGCCGGCTTCATCCATGCCGAAGGCTTGCACGATGCCGGGGGCCATGGCGAGCACGGCTTTGACCCGCTTGTCCGCCACGTCGAGCGCCGGGCCGGCGTCGAGCGGCAACTCCCCGCGCAGATATGCCGGCACCATCGCGTTGTTGCGCCAGCCGCGCTGGAAGGCGAGGTATTTGTCGGCGTTCACCTTCGCGCCGCCGACCCAGAGCGCGGTGAAGCCGCCTTGCGAATGGCCGGCGACGCCGATCCGGCCGGCGTCGATGGACTTTCCCCAGAACGGATCGTTCAACAGGAAGCTGATGGTGAGACCGATATCGAGGGGACGCTGCCAGAGCTTGTTGGCGAGGTAGGCGATCGTGGAGTCCCAGGTGTTGGCGCGGTAGTGGTTGAGCGCGGCGACGATGTAGCCGCGCGAGGCCAGGAATTCGGCGAACCACGCATAGTAGAGGCCGTTGCTGCCGCGCCCGTGGGAGAACACGACGAGCGGGAACGGCGCGCGGTCGGATGCGACCTCGACATCCCGGTAGCTCCTGAGGTTGGCGAAGAACGGCATGACAAAGGGAGCGGCTGCGCGCTCGGGCAAGACGGCGGGATAGAAGACCGCCAGCGCGAGATGGCGGTCGCTTTGATTCGGATCGACGAACTCGAGCTGCCTGATTCCAACCGCGTAGGTGGCAGCGGGCGGGGCGTCCTGGGCCAGCGCCGCTAGCGAGGAAACCGCCAAAAACGCGCAGGCGAGCCCCGCAGCGGCGGAGACCCTTCGCCTGGTCAGGTCAGCTGTTTCCACCGACGACCTCAAACATCCCGCAGCTTCCCGCTCCGCTCAATTCAATCGGGCCCTCGCTTAATGCCCCGACAAGCTCGTGTCGATGACCGAGCGCGGCCAGCCGAGCTTGCCGACGAGATAGTCGCGCGAGGCGGCCGCCTCGCGCCCCATGCGGTCGAGATCGACGCCGAGGAGCTTGCCGGCGCGCTTGACCACCTTGCCCGCGATGATCACCGTATCGACATTGCTGGTGTCCATCGCGGTGGTGATCGCACCGTAGGCGCTGTTGAACGGCAGCGTGTTGGGCAGATCCGTGCGCAGCATCACGATGTCGGCTTCCTTGCCCGGCGTGAGCGTGCCGACCTTTGCCTCCATCCCGTCGGCGCGCGCGCCCTGCAGCGTAGCGAACTCGATCACGTCGCGCGCGCTGAGCAGCGGCGGCAAGTCCTTCTCGCCCTTGATCGAGCGATCGTTGAGGAGAGCGCGCTGGAGGATGAAGACCGAGCGCATCTGAGTGAACATATCGGCCGCCATCGTGGTTTCGACGTCGCTCGAGAGGCTCGGACGGATGCCGGCGTCGAGCGCCTGCTGGATCGGCGACATGCCGTGACGCATGGCCATCTCGATCGGGCAGGCGATGGAAAGCCACCCGCCGGTATCTTTGATCCGCCGCATCTGGTCATTGGTGGCGTTGGTAAAATGAATGTAGACGTTGTCCGGGCCCATGAGACCCTCGTCGCCGAGCTTCATCACGTCCTCGGGACCCAGCCCGCGATTGCCGCCGACGACATGGGTGAAGATGCGCAGACCGAACCTGCGGGCGAGCAGCCATTGGTCCTTGTTGACGGCGGTGCCGAGCGCCAGCGTCACAAGCTGGTCGGTCGAGGAGAAATATTGCTTCTGCAACCGTTCGACGTCGCCCGGCCATTTGGCGCCGGCGCCCGATCCGCGCGAATAGGCGTAGATCGCCCGGATGCCGGAATCTTTGAGGCCTTTGATCAGGGCGTCGCTATGCTCGGGCGTATTGGAGACTTGCGACAGGTCGGTGATCGTGGTGATCCCGGCATCGAGCGAGCGCAACGCACCGATCAGATTGCCCATATAGGCATCTTCCGGACGATAGTGATTGGTGGCGGCACCGGAAATGTCGCGGAAATAGTCTGTGAGCACGCCGTTCGGCAGCAGGTTGCGCAAGGCACTTTGATAGAAATGATGGTGCGTGTCGATGAAGCCGGGCAGCACGATCATACGCGACGCGTCGATCACGACCGCCTCGGCGCTGATATCCGGGCGCAGGGCGACGATCTTCTTGTCCTCGATCAATATGTCGGCCTTCTCGAAGTCTCCGACGGCGGGATCGAAGCTGAGCACCACGCCGCCCTTGAGCAGGGTACGAACCGGGCCGCGCTGGGCGACAGCAGGCCGCGCCATACCGACGGCGGTCGAAGCGAGCAAGGCAGCCCCGGCTTTCATCAGCGCGCGCCGGTCGACTCTTTCCGTTGTCGATCGCGACGGTTTGGCGCCGTTGTCACCCATGGTGCATTCCTCCTGAAGCGGTTCTTGATCTCAAAGGGGCCGGCGCCAAACATGTCGAAAACGACCATCGTCGACAAGCGCCGATCATGCTCATCGCATCCCTCGGAACAGCGGCCCCGCCGGCACGCCAGGCCTGGGCCAGGCAATGACCAAATTAGCGGGCCGGTCATGTTGCTCGGGAATGACGGTCGGCGCACCGGCGTGCCATAACCATGGCGTGAGCGAAGCGAGCAGCCGGACGTGATCGTCTCAGCGAAGTCTGCGCGGCGGGAGCACATCCCGCTCGGCATCGCCTATATGGTCGCTGCCACGATCCTGTTCGCGGCCTCCAGCGCCGCGTCGAAATGGCTGGTGGCGACCTATCCAGTGGGCGAGGTACTGTTCACCCGCACCGCCGTGTCGCTCATCACCTGCGCGCTTTTCATCCTGCCGCAGACCGGATTCGCCGTCTTTCGCACGCAGCGGCTGAGCCATCACGTGATGCGTTCGGTGTCGCAGGGCTTCTCGCAGACGTTTTTGCTGATCGCCTTCAGCATGATGCCGCTCGCCGGCGCCATCGCCATCAACTTCTCCTCGCCGCTATTCGCGACATTGGTCTCGGCGCTGCTGCTCAAGGAGGCTGTCGGTCCGGCGCGCTGGGCCGCGCTGCTGGTGGGATTTTGCGGCGTGCTGATCGTCACCAATCCGGGCGCCGACACGTTCCAGATCGGCGCGCTGTTCGCGCTCGCGAACGCCGTGCTTTACGGCTCGGTCACCGCCGCGGTGCGCGGAATGACCGCAACCGAATCGGCGGAAACCTTGACGCTCTATCAGCTGACGCTGCTCACTGCATTCTTCACGCTGCTGTTGCCGCTGGGTTGGGTCACGCCGACGCCGGCCGACGCCGTGTGGATCGTGTTCAACGGCGCCTCGAACGCGGTCGGCCAATACTGGTGGACGCGCGCGCTGCATCTTGCGCCTGCCTCGGCAGTTGCCCCGTTCTACTATCTCTCGCTCATCTGGGCGAGCATCCTGGGCTTCGCGGTCTGGGGCGAGATCCCGACCGTTGCCTTGATTGTCGGCTCCGCCGTCGTAGTGGCGTCCGGCCTGTTCCTGATCTGGCGCGAGAGCAACGCCCGCCAGGCCAAGCTTCCCGCCAGCGACTGAGCGCAATGGTGCGAGCGCGCCGCCGCGATTTCGCTCCAGAGGGGTTTCAGAAACCGCTCCAGATTCCCTTGCGTTTGAGGCGCTTTCTGCGGCGAACCGGTTCCCACTTCGCCGGAAAGCGCTCTTCGCTTGGTCGCATGATCTTGACCGAAAAGTCGGCAACTTTTCGGGATCATGCGCCGGCCTTGAGAAAGTCGCTGCTCCAGGCGGCGTAGTCGGCTTGGCGCGTGGCGCGCTTCATGAGCTCCGAAGGCGGCGAGATATTCTCGAATTCCCAGCCGGGCTTGCCCTCTCGCAGCGCGTTCAAGGTGGCATGCACCGCATTGATCGCCGCCATGATGGGGGTGTGACCCTGCAGGCAGACGCGGACGTTGCGCGCCGACAGATAGTCGAGGTCGTAAAGCTCCTTGCCGGCACTGCCGAGGAACAGCGGAAGCTTGACCGCGGCGGCGATCGCGTCCAGTTCGGCACGCGACTTCACGCCGGCCATGAACAGCATGTCGACGCCGGCGGCCTCGTAGGCCTTGAGCCGGGCGATGGTGTCGGCGATGCCGGTCAGCGTGAGGGCGGCGGTGCGGCCGACGACAACGAGACGCGGATCCTGGCGGCCGGCCAGCGCGGCACGCATCTTGCCGGCCGCCTCCTCGATCGGGATCAGCCTGGTCTCGGTGGCGCCGTAGGGCCTGGGGAGCAAGGTGTCCTCGATGGTGAGGCCGACAACGCCCGCGGTCTCCAGTTCCTCGACCGTGCGCTTGACGTTAAGGGCATTGCCGTAGCCGTGATCGGCATCGACCAGGAGCGGCAGCTTACCGGCCCGGTTGATGCGATAGGCCTGTCCGGCAAATTCGGTGAGGGTAAGCAGGACGATGTCGGGCGCGCCGAGCACCGCAAGCGAGGCCACCGACCCGGCCAGCATCCCGGCTTCGAAGCCCAGATCCTCCGCGATGCGCGCGGAGATCGGATCATAAACCGACGCCGGATGGATACAGCGCCCGCCGTTGAGCGTGGCGCGAAAGCGCTCGCGTCGATTAGCCCAGTCCATGAGGCGTGTTCCCCTGCCCTGCTTGGTCCCAGCGCACGCGTTCTAGCACGTCCCCAGCGCCGCCAAGCCGCGCCGTGAATGCGCGGACACGGCGCGCACACGTTACCTCAAGAGCATTTCCAATTTGCTGGGTCAGTATCCACCTGGGCGTGGCTCCTGGGCGCGTGCACACCGCGAGCAATCCACGGCGCTCCAAGGGGAGTGGTGGTAGGGAATCTCACTGCCTGCTCTAGGGTTTCCTTGTCGTCGGTGTCGACCACGAAGATCGCCAGCCGCTTCGCCGGCTCGGTCGCGCTCGCGTTCTCGCTGATCGGGTGATGCGCGCCCGGCGCCTCGGACCAGCTTTCGCCGGCATGAACGACCTGGACCTTGCCGTCATCCACCTGGCTACGGATCGAACCCGATAGCACATAGCCGGTGACGAACGCTGAGCGCGCATGATGATGCGGCGGCGTCTTGCCGCCGGGCGGATAGCTCACGACGATGGCGATGATGCTTTCCCGGGATGTTCGGTATCGCGTGCTGAAAGGCCGGCGTGACCATCTCTCGCGCCGTTGGGGCCGCCCGCACCGGTCGCGCATGGCACCGGGGTGGATGCAAGCTCGCGGAGCCGCAGTCGCGATCATGATCGCGGACCCGAGCCCCGGGGTCGGGGACGATATCGTCCGCCTGTTCGACCACGTCACGTTGACGGCAACAGGTGACCGACCGTTTCCATAAGATAAAGATTCCATAAATTCTGCGACCTTATGCCGCCTACCCACAGCAGCCGCCCCGCTTCACCGTTGCGGCGCGACGGAACTCCACGAGCAAGGGCGTGGGGGAAGGCAAATCAGGGGCTGCGGCAACCACTTACAACCACAACAGCCGCATGCCGCAGGGGGGCGACGCGTGTCATATCAATGGGCCGATTGCGAACGCACGTTCATCGCTGCGCGCTATGACCGTATCGCCGGGCTGATCGGTTTTATTGATTGGTTATTCTTCGTTCCCCGGCATTTCCGCGCCCATGCCGTCAAGCGTCTGGCCCTGCGGCCCGGACAGCGCGTGCTCGAAATCGGATGCGGCACCGGGCGCAATTTCCCCTATCTGCGCGCGGCGGTCGGACCGCAAGGACGGGTCCACGGCGTCGATCTCTCGGCCGGCATGCTCGCAAAGGCACGCGCGCTGTGCGAGCTGCAGCGATGGACCAATGTCGAATTGGCGCAGGAGGACGCCGCCGAGTATGTCGCACCCGAGCCGCTCGATGCCGTGCTGTTCGGCCTCTCCTACAATACCATGCCGCACCACCTCGTCGTGCTGCACCACGCATTGAAACAGCTGCGTCCGGGCGGACGCATCGTCATCATGGACGGCAAGGTCCCGTCGGGATTGGGCGGCAGGTTCATTCTGCCCTTCGGCCTCTGGTTGATGCGGCACACCATGCTCGGAAATCCGCTCATCAAACCATGGCAGGATCTCGCCGCGGTCGCCGACGGCTTCGAGATGGAGCAGTTCCTGTTCGGCTCGTGGTATGTCTGCTGGGGAACCAAACCCGCCGGTGCGCAGATGGATGCGCTCCCGTACACGGCCGAGCGGTTGATCGCGGCCGAGTGACCAGGTTGCCGCGTGACCAGGACGCACGCAGCGTCACATAATTCCCGACAGACCAATTCTTCTCCGCGGCAGGATCGTGCGCGGGACGCCGGCCGGCGTGGCAAGGCACGCATTCGGCATGCGTCCGGCGGCGGCTGATATCGGGCAAATCAATGTCAAAGTAGCCTGAACCGCCTCGGAACGGGGCTTGCTCGCGCCCGCGAATGGATTGAAGATGCCTCATGCCGGGGGCGGCAGCGGAATTGCATTCGAGACTTGGTATTCGAGACTTGGTATTCGAGACTTGGCATGAAACGCGTCGTTGCGTCGCTTTGCGTGTGCTGGGCCGCCTTTTGCGGGACCCAATCCAACATCGTTCCCCTCAACTTCGGCATGACGCCGGAGGAGGTTTCGAGCGTGCTCGGCGTGCCGCTCGTCTACTATTCCGGCCGGGCGGGCTCGGAAATCTATCTCGCCTACGGATCGCCAGGCATTCCGGGCTTCTATCCCGTCGACTCCGCTCTCGCGCTGCAATTTCGCAAAGGCCAACTGACGGGCTGGAAGAAGGATTGGCGCCTGCGCCGCCCCTGGCCGTTTTGAGGCGTGCATAGCAGCGCGGCCCACATGGTTCCCCTCTCCATTCTCGATCTTTCCCCGGTCTCCGCCGGCTCCTCCGGCGCCGTCGCGCTCCGCAACTCGCTCGACCTCGCTCGGCTCGCCGACGAACTCGGCTTCACCCGTTACTGGGTGGCCGAACACCACAACCTGCCTTCGATCGCAAGCTCCGCGCCCGACATCATGATCGGGCAGATCGCCGCAATCACCGCGCGCATCCGCGTCGGTTCGGGCGGCGTCATGCTTCCCAATCATGCGCCGCTCATGGTGGCCGAACGCTTCAAGGTGCTGGAGGCGCTATTTCCCGGACGCATCGACCTCGGGCTTGGCCGCGCGCCGGGCACCGACCCCGTCACCTCCTACGCGTTGCGACGGCGGCAGGATGCCGGCGGCGACGACGATTTCCTGCAGCGGTTTCAGGAACTGATCCTGTTCGAGAGCAAGGCCTTTCCGGAAAACCATCCCTTTCGCTCCGTGCGTGCCATGCCGGAGGACGTCGCGCTGCCCCCAATCTGGCTGTTGGGGTCGAGCGGCTACAGCGCGCAACTCGCCGCCATGGTCGGTGCCGGGTTTTCCTTCGCCTATCACTTCGCCGATCACGATCCGGTCGAAGCGATGCTGAGCTACCGCGATCAGTTCAAACCATCCGCCGCGCGCGACAAGCCCTATGCTATTCTCGCCTGCGCGGTGGTTTGCGCCGACAGCGATGCCGAAGCGGACCGGCTCGCCTCCACCATCGATCTCAATTTCGTGCGACGCCGGCGCGGCGAATATCTGCCGCTCGAGAGCCCGGAGGAGGCAACTGTCTATCCTTACTCCCCAGCCGAACGCGGCCTGATCGCGCGCAACCGCGCCCGGTTGTTCGTCGGCACGAAGACGACGGTGCTGGAGCGGCTCGCCGCGATGGTCGCCGCGACCAAAGCCGACGAAGTGATGGTCACAACCATGATCTACGACCATGCCGCGCGCCGACATTCCTACGAATTGCTCGCCGATGCGTTCGGCCTTGACGCCGGAAAAAAATGAACCGGATCCGTTGTGAGTTCCCGATTGATGCGATGCCGGCCGCGGGAACTTGGGCTTTGCGTCGGCTTACCAGGAAGATGTTCCCCGACCGCTGCGGGAGTTGCTTTGTCGCAGCGAAAGCGTGACATTGCGGCCGTCCGACGCCGGGCCATGGTATTGCGCCCGGCTTGCAGTATTCACGGGAGGTCCTCTTGGGTAAGCAGTTCTCGCTCACGTCAGCCGACAAGTTTCAATTGGGTGCCTATCGCGCCGATCCCTCCGGCCCGTCCAAAGGCGGCGTCGCGGTCATCCAGGAAATCTTCGGCGTCAATCATCACATCCGGGCGGTCTGCGACCGGCTCGCGGGCGAAGGCTATACCGCCGTTGCGCCGGCGCTGTTCGACCGACAGGAGAAGAACTTCGAATGCGGCTATACGCCGGACGAGATCGCCAACGCGCGCAAATACGTCGCCAACCCGGACTGGGGCGCAATGCTCAAGGATACGCAAGCCGCCATCGACGAACTCAAGAAGGATGGGCCGGTCGCCATCATCGGCTTCTGCATGGGCGGCACCATCGCCTTCCTCGCGGCCTGCAAGCTCAACGGTTTGTCCGCCGCCATCTGCTACTACGGCGGACAGATCGCCAAGAACGCCGACGAGAAGCCGAAAGTGCCGGTGCAGATGCATTTCGGCGAGAAGGACGCTTCGATTCCGATGAGCGACGTCGAGATGATCAAGCAGAAGCGCGGCGGCGACAGCGAGATCTTCGTCTATCCCGATGCGCAACACGGCTTCCATTGCGATGAGCGCGGAAGCTTCCACGAGGCGAGCGCCAAGACCGCGTGGCAGCGCGCCACGGATTTCCTCAAGAAGCATCTGAAGAAGTAAGACGGCGCAAGCGTGCCGGCGCCGGCACGCTTGCTTTGCGCAGCACCGCAGCCCATCGCGTGCGTCAGTGCAAATCGGACGGCCGAGCGGTAGACCGCTTGGCCGTCATTCCACCGATAGTCCGGCCGACTTCACCACCGCGCCCCATTTGTCGGTTTCATCGGCCACCAGCTTGCCGAACTCGGCCGGCGACATCGGCATCGGCGTGCCGCCGAGTTCCGCGATGCGCGCCTGCATCTTGGGGTCGGCCAACGCGGCGGCGAGCGCCTTGTTCAGCACCTCGATCGCTTCGGGCGGCGTCCCCTTCGGCGCGGCGATGCCGTACCAGACGCTGGCCTCGTAGCCTGGAACGATCTCCCCGATCGCCGGTACGTCCGGAATGGCATCCGAGCGCTTCGCCGTGGTTACGCCGAGCGCACGCAATTGGCCGGTCCGCACGAATCCGACCGAGCCCGGCAGGTTGTCGAACAGCACGTGCACCTTTCCGGTCATGAGGTCGGGATAGGCGGCGGACGAGCCGCGATAGGGCACATGGACCATGTCGAGCCCCGCCATCATCTTGAACAGCTCGGCCGACATGTGCACCGAGGTGCCGTTGCCGGAGGAGGCGTAGCTGAGCTTTCCCGGGTTGGCCTTGGCGTGAGCGATGAATTCGCCGACGGTCTTCACCGGCAGCGACGGCGGCACCACCATGACATTGGTGAGCCGCATCATGCCGGCGACCGGAGCGGTGTCACGCAGGAACACGAACGGAAGGTTCTTGTACAGCGTCGTCCCGATGGCATTGTTGGGGGCGACGAACATGATGGTGTAGCCGTCGGGCGGGGAATTGATCACGGCGTTGGCGGCGATCATGCCGCCGGATCCGACGCGATTCTCGATGACGAACTGCTGGCCGAGGTGAGCCGACAGCCACTCACCGAGCACCCGAGCCACGATGTCGTTCGGCCCGCCGGCCGCAAAGCCGACCACCCAGTGCACGGGACGGCTGGGATATTTGTCGGCGGCAGGCGCCGGCGCCAGCAGACCCGGACAGAAGACGCATATCAGCAGAAGCAGAAGTGAACGAGCCGCATGCATCACGCTCTCCCTCGTCTGAAGCAGGCATCATGGCGCGCGTTCTGCAGCGATACGGAATCGCAAATGGCTGTTCCGCCGGCGCGCGTTCAAGCGACATGCTATCGTCAATGAGAGCACGCCGATAGGGATGGCAGCACGCCCGCGGCCATCGGCGGGGTCCATGCAATCACGACGGCGAGCGGGGCAACCGAAAAGCCTTCAGGGATGAAGTGGCGTCCCGGCGCGTCCTTATGATGTCTTCCTGGAACGGGCGTGCTCCGGCTCCTCCCCGTCGTCCGAGAGACGATCGGCGAGCGCCACGACCAGCATCGAGAGCAAGAACACGACGTGGATCCCGGCCAGCCATGCGAGCTTGGTGTTGTCGTACTGCTCGATATTCATGAATGCCCGCAACAGCTGGATCGCCGAGATGGCGACGATCGAGGTCATCAGCTTGTGCTTGAGGCCGCCGAAGTCGACCTTGGTCATCCAGTCGGGGCGATCGTGGTCGTCGGCTTCGATCCGCGACACGAAGTTCTCGTAGCCGGAAAGTACCACGATCAAGACCAGATTTGCGGTGAACACGACGTCGATGAGGGTCAAGATGCCGAGGATCACGTCGGTCTCGCTCGCGTGCGGAATCTTGACTACGAATTCGAAGATCTGCACGCCGAAATGATAGAGCAGCAGCAGCAGGCAGAACCCGAGCCCGAGATAGAACGGCGCCAGAATCCACCGGGTTTGAAATATGATGGTCTCGATAATCAGCTCGATCTTGCGCATGGCGGGCTCCGGGGGTGCAGCAGCGATCGCGATCATTCACAATGATAGGCCGAAAAGCGACGCGGCCGCGGGATTCCCGCAGCCGCGCTGCCGTCTTGCACAAAATTCGTCAGGCCGCCCGCGGCGTTCGGTGACGAGGAGCGTGGGTACACCGCGCGATTAGAAAACGTGTGCGCGCTGCGTCATTGTCTACCGACCCGGGCGCAGACTGCGTCAACTTGTCCGCTTAGCGTTGCGCAGACCGGTCTGCTTAACATTGCGCAGACTGCGTACACTGGTCTGCTTAACATTGCGCAGACTGCGTACACTGGTCTGCGCTGGCCTCAAGCTTGCGCGGTTTGCATGGGTTCGGCGGGGATGCCGATCGGACAGCTCACGCCGGTGCCACCCAGGCCGCAATATCCCATCGGGTTCTTCGCCAGATATTGCTGGTGGTAGTCCTCGGCAAAATAGAACGCAGGCGCGTCGACGATCTCGGTGGTGATGGCATCGAAGCGGCGCGTCTTGAGCTCCTTTTCGTACATCGCCTTCGAAGCTTCCGCGGCTTTGCGCTGCTCAGGCGTGAACGCATAGATGCCAGAGCGATACTGGGTGCCGGCGTCGTTGCCCTGGCGCATGCCCTGCGTGGGGTCGTGGCTTTCCCAGAACGTCTTGAGCAGACGCTCATAGGAGATCTTCTTGGGATCGTAGACCACCAGCACGACCTCGTTGTGGCCGGTGCGGCCAGAGCACACTTCCTCATAGGTCGGATTGGGCGTGTGGCCGCCGGCATAGCCGACGGCGGTGGTGTAAATGCCCTCGCCCAGTTCCCAAAACTTGCGTTCGGCGCCCCAGAAACAGCCCAGGCCGAACATCGCGGTTTCGAAACCGTCCGGATACGGCGCCTTGAGCGGTCGGTGAAGGACGAAATGCTCCCGCGCGGTCGGGATCGGGGCCGAACGGCCAGGCAATGCCTCGGCGGCCGACGGCATTTCAAGCTTCTTCTTGAACATGAACATGGCGACGTCTCCCGTGGTCTGAGACCAATATAGGTGCAGCGGCGGCGCGGCGCACCTGCCTTGGGTCTCGATAGCGTCACGGCGCCGGGGCGTCCGGCACCGCGATACACGGCCCGCGCGATCGGCATCGACGCCGACAATCCCGTTTCGCCCCTGGCCGCAAACCCCTATGCTGACGCGCGTACAAACGCCGCACCTGCAAGGGCGGCAAACGAAACCAAGTGGGAGGACATAGCATGCGTCGTGTTGTTGTAACCTTGTTTGCCGCCTGTGCGGCGCTGGTGCCCGGGGCAGTATTGGCGCAAGCGCCCGCGCCGGCCCCGGCACCCGCGCCCGCGGCGCCGACGGCGATCCCTGATCAGATGCCGTTCGATATCCCGTACGGCGCGGCGATCACCGCCGACCGTGCCGCACAGGTCGTTGCCGCGGCGGTGGCCGAGGCCAAGAAGTCGCCGCGCAACTGGAAGCTCGCGATCTCGGTCGTCGATCCGAATGGCGACCTCGTCTATTTCTACAAGATGGATCAGACGCAGGTCGCGTCCGTCGGGATCTCGCAGGGCAAGGCCCGCACCGCGGCCCGCTTCCGGCGGCCATCTCAGGTCTTCTTCAACGTCATGCAGACTCCGGCCGGCGGCTTCGCCGGCACGCTCGACCCGACGCTCGTGGCCTCTCCGGGCGGCTTCCCCCTCGTCGAGGGCGGCAAGATCATCGGCGCGATCGGCTGCAGCGGCGCCACCGGCGACCAGGACGCGGTCGCCTGCAAGGCAGGCGCGGATATCGTCAAGTAATTCGAGCGCTTTCCGGGGAAGTGGGTACCGGTTCGCCGCAAAAGCGCGTCAAACGAAAGGAATCTAGAGCGGTTTCTGATTCCAACGAATCTGAAAGCGCTCTAGCGCCGAAGAGACAGAGCTGGCCGCGGCGTTGGCGCCGCGGTCCGTTGTCTTTCAGTCGCGGGCGTATCCGATCAGCGGCTTCTTCTTCCGCCCCAGCAGGATCAGGATGGCGCCGATGATGGCGAGCACGAGCGAGACCGGCTGATCGAGAAAGTAGGGTTTGACCACGCCCTGCCACGCCCACGTTCCGAGATGGCGCTCGACCGTCGGCTGGAACGATGCAAGCGAGCTCTGGTGAACGTTTTCCCACGTCGAGCTTACGCTGCTGAGGTACAAGGTCTGGTCGGCGATCGACTTGGTGCCGTCGTGCACCAGGAAGATGAAACCCAAGGCGAGCGCCACCAGCCCGGCGAAACGAAATACAAAGCGGATCATGGGTGTCCGTTCTAGTGTCCCGATTCCGAAGTTCGCAAACCCTTGCGGCACCCTTTGATGCGAACTTCGGAATCAAAGGGACACTAGAAATTTAAGATTCTAGTGCGGTTTTTTGGATTTGAAGTTCCTAAGCGAGCTTGCGGCTGCAATGCTAGGAACTTCAAATCCACCGCACTAGGGCCTGGAGAAATATGCGTCTTCGCGTTACCGATTACCCCGCTCGCCCTCGCCGTTCAATTATTCCCGGTTCAGACAACCTGTCGCTGTGGACGAGCCTCTACCCGCGCCAGCATGATGGCGCAGGCGGTTGGGGCGACGGCTTCATGACTTCCCTCGAGCGGCGGACATTCGATGGATTGCCTCGGTTCTCTGCCGCTCTACGCAAGATCTTGTAAGGGGTTGAGATGTCTTCAAAAAACGACGGGCGCGGCGGGCGGCCCACATTCACCGACCAGGAAGCGCTGCTGTTCCACAGCCAGGGCCGCCCAGGCAAGCTCGAAGTGGTGGCCACCAAGCCGATGGCGACCCAGCGCGACCTGTCGCTGGCCTATTCGCCCGGCGTCGCCGTTCCAGTGCTCGCTATCGCGGAGAACGAGGACCTCGCGTTCGATTATACCACCAAGGGCAATTTCGTCGCCGTCATCACCAATGGCACGGCCATTCTGGGGCTGGGCAACCGCGGCGCGCTGGCGGCCAAGCCTGTCATGGAAGGCAAGGCGGTTCTGTTCAAGCGCTTCGCCGACATCGATTCGATCGACCTCGAAGTCTCGTCTGAAGACCCCGACGAAATCGTCAACTGCATCAAGCTTCTCGGCAAGAGCTGGGGCGGCATCAATCTCGAAGATATCCGCGCACCGGAGTGCTTCGTCATCGAGCAGCGGTTGCGGGAACTCCTCGACATCCCGGTATTCCATGACGACCAGCACGGAACCGCGATCATCGCGGCCGCCGGCCTGATCAATGCGCTCGATCTCACGGGGCGCGACATCAAATCGACCAAACTCGTATGCAACGGCGCGGGCGCGGCCGGCATCGCCTGTCTCGAACTGCTCAAGGCGATCGGCTTCACGCCCGACAATATCATCCTCTGCGACACCAAAGGCGTCGTCTATCAAGGCCGCACCGAGGGCATGAACCAATGGAAATCGGCGCACGCGGCGAAAACCTCGGCACGCACCCTGGCGCAGGCGCTGGCCGGCGCCGATGTCTTCTTCGGTCTCTCGGTCAAGGGCGCGGTGACGAAGGAGATGGTGAAATCGATGGCGGCGAAGCCGATCATCTTCGCCATGGCCAATCCCGACCCGGAAATCACGGCGGAGGAAGTGGTCGAGGTGCGTAGCGACGCCATCATGGCGACCGGGCGCTCCGACTATCCCAATCAAATCAACAACGTGCTGGGCTTTCCCTATATTTTTCGCGGTGCCCTCGACGTGCGCGCGACCGCCATCAACATGGAGATGAAGATCGCGGCCGCCAAAGCGCTCGCCGCGCTTGCCCGCGAGGATGTTCCCGATGAGGTCGCCGCCGCTTACGGCGCGCGCCCCAAATACGGTCCCGAATACATCATCCCGGTGCCGTTCGACCCGCGGCTGATCTCGTTCATTCCGCCCGCCGTCGCCAGCGCCGCCATGGACACCGGCGTCGCCCGGCGTCCCATCGTCGACATGGATGCCTACCGAGCGCAGCTGCGCTCGCGCCGCGATCCGGTGGCCGGCATCCTGCAGCGTGTCTACGAGCGGCTGCGTCGACGACCGCAGCGCGTCGTCTTTGCCGAGGGCGAGGAAGAGCAGGTGATCCGCGCCGCCGCGAACTTCGTCAACGAGGGCCTGGGCACGGCACTGCTCGTCGGTCGCGAGGACCGCGTGCGTGAAAGTGCGCGCCACCTCGGCATCGAGCTCGGCGGGGGCATCGAGATCATCAACGCGCGGCTGTCGCAACGCAACGCGGCCTACGCGGCTTTTCTCTACGAGCGACTGCAGCGCCATGGCTTCCTGCAGCGCGACGTCCAGCGTCTCGTCAATCAGGACCGCAACCATTTCGCCGCCTGCATGGTCGCCCTCGGCGACGCGGATGCCATGGTGACCGGGGTCACGCGCAATTTCTCGGTGGCGCTCGACGACATCCGCCGCTGCATCGATCCCAAACCCGGCCATCGCGTGATGGGGGTGTCGCTGGTGCTCGCGCGCGGGCGCACCGTGCTGGTTGCCGACACCGCAGTAACCGAGATGCCGAATGCCGAGATCTTGGCCGACATCGCGATCGAGGCCGCCGGTGTTGCGCGCCGCTTCGGGTACGAGCCCCGCATCGCGCTGCTGGCGTTCTCGACCTTTGGCCACCCGCCGGGAGAGCGCGCGGCGCACGTGCAAGGAGCGGTCCGGATCCTGGACCAGCGCCGGGTCGACTTCGAATATGACGGCGATATGGCAGCTGATGTCGCGCTCAATATGGAGCTGCGCGAGGCCTATCCGTTCTGTCGTCTGACCGGGCCGGCCAATGTGCTGATCATGCCGGCATTCCATTCCGCCTCGATCTCGACCAAGCTGTTGCAGGAACTGGGTGGCGCGACCGTCATCGGCCCGATCCTGGTTGGGCTTGACCGGCCGGTGCAAATCGTGCCGCTCTCGGCCAATGATGCCCAGCTCGTCAATATGGCCGCGCTCGCAGCCTTTAACGTGAGCGGGTAACAGATGGCAGAGGACGCACGGCAGGGGAACGACAAGGCTTCTCCGTCAATCGTCACATCTATCGTCCCGGATCAGGAGACAACATGACCGCAAGCAAACTTCAGGGCGTGATTGCCGCCATCGCGACCGCCGTCGACGACAAGGGCGAACCGGATTGCGCGCGTTCGACCGCGCTCGCCCGCTTCCTGCTCGCCAATGGCTGCGACGGATTGAATGTGCTCGGCACCACCGGTGAGGCCACCTCGTTTTCGCTGGAGCAACGCAAACGCGTCATGAGCGCTTATCGTGACGCGGGGCTGCCGCTCGACCGGCTCATGGTCGGCACCGGCGCGGCCTCGGTCGCTGACGCGGTCGCGCTGACGCGGCATGCCGCCGAGCTTGGCTTCGCGGGCGCGCTGGTGCTGCCGCCCTTCTACTATAAAGGCGTGCCGGACGACGGGCTCTTCGCTTATGTCGAAATCATCGTGCAGGCGACGGCCGCAGAGCCCATCCCAATTTATCTCTATCATTTCCCGGCCCAATCGGGGCTGCCGTGGCACGTCAAGCTGGTCGGGCGCCTGGTCGGGGCTTTTGGTACGCGCATCGTCGGACTGAAGGATTCGTCGGGCGACATGGCTTATGCGCGCGAGGCCGCAAAGGTCGCGCCCGGCTTCAAAGTGTTCCCTTCGACGGAAGCGGTGCTGGTGGAGGCACGCACGGGCGCCTTCGCCGGCTGCATCTCCGCCACTGCCAACCTCAATGCCGACCTGTGCGCACGGGCATGGCGCAGTGGCGATACCGAGGCCCTCGATGCCGCCGTGTCCATCCGCAAGCTATTCGACGGCAAGCAGCTTGTTCCGGGGGTAAAGGCGCTGATCGCGCATATTCACGATGACGCGGGCTGGACGTGGGTGCAGCCGCCGCTGAGCGTCTTCCCGGCGCAGGACCGCGCCGCAGTTTCGACTGCCTACGACAGCCTGCGAGCGCGACGTGTGCGGGAGCCCGCGATCGGCGCCAAAGCCCACGTCGGCTAGCGTGAAATCGCTTTATTTGCGGCGCAATTCGACCTAAGCATCTGCTTGGTCGCATGATCTTGGCCGGAACGTCTGCCGCTTTTTGCGATCATGCCCCGACGGCCAGCCGGTCAAGCGCGCTGCCGGCGGGGTTGCCGGCGACACCAGCGAACGCCGGCCGTTGACGCTTGCAGGCGGGACGACTATAAGCGGCGCGCTTTGGCGGCGAGGGCTCTCGCCGCCGGCTCGCGTTTTACGACATCGAGTTTCGACATCGAGCCGGACGATAATCCACGGGCCGCACCAGCGCCCGCACAACGAGCACAGGCATGGCTAATACCAGTTCCGCCCGCAAGGCCACCCGCAAGATCGCCCGTCGCACCGAAATCAACAAGGGGCGGCGCTCGAAAATGCGCGGCATCGTGCGCAAGGTCGAGGAAGCGATCGCGAGCGGCGACCGTACCCAAGCACTCGCGGCTCTGAAGGAAGCTGAGCCGGTGATCATGCGCTCGGCGCAAAAGGGGATCGTGCATCGCAACGCCGCGAGCCGCAAGGTGTCGCGCCTCTCCCATCGCGTCGCCAAGCTCGGCCAATAGCGCGGTCCTGACCTTCGGAGTACGGGTCGCGAGGTCTCAGCCTTTTCGGTCAAGATCCACGCGAGCAAGATTGCTCGGCCGGAATGGCGCTTTCAAATGACGCGATTTTCGCTCTCAGCTCGCCCGCGAGCGTTCTCCATCCGCGCTGATCCCGCACCTCCGCACATCGTGCGCATTGCGTAAATGCGAGCATGGCGTAGCGACCCGTGCCGCATTGGCGCGCCAGAACATCGTCACAAAACTCCTTTTGATAATTTGCGATTGTCGGATTTCTGCAATCGCTTCGTTGCAGAAGCGTCACACGCTTGGCGATAATGCAGGGTGGGAGACCTTATCCGCGTTGCGGCGGGTATTACCTAATTGTCACATGCGGGTGGGGGCTACCCTCGATTTCCGCTCAAAGAAATAGCTGTCTGCAGAACGGCTTATGTGGAAAGCGACCACAAGGACTTGGTTTTCGGGCAAGTTCCTCGCATCGCGGGTGTGTTGTTTCAAACCAATTTCACCGCAGCTTGCCGGCTGCGGCGTCCGACAAGTTTCGCTCAAATATGTAAGTTAATTCAAAATATTATGACACAGCCTGGAGGCCCGGCTCGGAGCGCGCCAGCGCGATTGGGCGCGGCTCGCTTGCGCGATGCATGCGCGAAGTCGTTGCAGGGGGCCCGCGCCGTGCTATTTTCCCCCTGCCGCTGGGCCACCGGCGGTTTTCAGTAAAAGGTTCGTATTCGAGCTTCATCGAAGATGAGGATGGATGACTCATGTCTGGTCGTTCTTGGCTTCAACTTCGATTTTGTAAGCGCTTGGCGTGTATGGACATAAGCCTGTGCTTCGTGGCGTCGAGCTTGTAGTAGTCGGACGACACGAAGCAAACCCAAGAATACTTCAAAGAACCTGAACGTGTGCATGGCCGTCGCCACGAGCGGCGGCGATGGACCGGGGGGTAGCATGACCACAGCGAGGCGAATCAACCGTTCCAGGGCTTGCACCTTTTGGTGCCCGCCGAACGGCCTCTTATCTCATTTCGTCATTGCCGCGCGAGGCCCGGCCCCGCCGCCGCATTGAGCGCCGCACGCTCCGTAACATATCCCAGCGGATTTCCCGCACGCTCCCTATCCCCGACCGAAAGGCCGTGGCGCTTCCTCCTTCGTGTTGCTTGCGTTCGTGTTTCTTGCGTCGTGTCGCTTCGTGTCCGTCCAAGTGGCGCCCGGAAATATCGCGTTTCGTCCGCGTTGCACCCATCCGTTTATGCCGATCAAGAAGAGACACACAAAATGCCGAGCATGGATCAGGAACGCTGGACGCGGGTCAGAGACCGTCTCCGTGCCGAAGTCGGTGACGACGTTTACTCGAGCTGGTTTGCGCGCATGGAGCTCGATGGCAGCGAAGGAGATACGGTCAAGCTGTCCGTGCCGACCCGCTTTCTCAAGAGTTGGATCCAGTCCCATTACGCCGAGCGGGTGCTGGCCTGCTGGCAGGCGGAGCAACCGGACTTCTCGCGCATCGAGCTCACGGTCCGCTCCGCGGTGATCCGCACCTTGCCGCCGAAGCTCAAGCCGTTGGAGGTGCCCGCCGGCCCGCGCGACACCCGCGAGAGCAAGGTCAACGGCAGCGATGTGCGCAGCCCAATCGGGCCGATCTCGGCCGTGCATGACGCTCTCGGCGGTTCGCCGCTCGATCCGCGCCTGACCTTCGAGACCTTTGTCGTCGGACGCTCCAATACGCTCGCGCACGCCGCCGCAAAGCAGGTTGCGCAGGGGCGGCGCGGCGACGTGGTCATGTTCAATCCGCTTTACATTCACGCCGGCGTCGGGCTCGGAAAGACCCATCTGCTGCAGTCCCTGGCCTGGGCCGGCAACACCAGCTCCGAACGCAAGGTGCTTTATCTCACCGCGGAAAAGTTCATGTACGGCTTCGTGGCCGCACTGCGGGCGCAGAACGCGCTGGCATTCAAAGACGCCCTGCGCACCATCGACGTCCTGGTGATCGATGACCTGCAATTTCTCCAGGGCAAATCCACCCAGGCGGAGTTCTGCCATACCCTCAACGCGCTCATAGATGCCGGCCGGCAGGTGGTGATCGCTGCCGACCGGCCGCCGGCCGATCTCGAGAGCCTGGACGAGCGCGTGCGCTCGCGACTGGCCGGCGGGCTCGTGGTCGAGATGGGATCACTCGGGGAAGAGCTGCGCCTTGAAATCCTCAAGTGCCGCGCCGCGGCCGCCCGGCAGCACCATCCCTGTTTCGATGTTCCCGCTCCAGTGCTGGCGTTCATCGCCAAGACCGTGACCCACAACGGCCGCGATCTCGAAGGCGCGCTCAACCGGCTTCTCGCCCACAGCAAGCTCACGGGCCAGCCCGTCACACTCGAGATGGCCGAGCGCGAGGTGCGCGACTTGATCCGACCGCAGGAGCCCAAGCGCGTCAAGATCGAGGACATTCAACGGGTGGTCGCCCGCCAGTACAATGTGAGCCGCGCCGATCTGTTGTCGTCGCGGCGTACGGCCAACGTCGTGCGCCCGCGGCAGGTGGCGATGTATCTCGCGAAAACGCTGACGCTGCGCTCGCTGCCCGAGATCGGACGCCGTTTCGGCGGCCGCGACCACACTACCGTGCTGCACGCGGTGCGAAAGATCGAAAATCTCGTGAGTACCGACACCGCGCTGGCCGAGGAGATCGAGCTGCTGAAGCGGCAATTGCAAGAGTGAGCAAGGCTTTGCCCTCGCGCCTCGCGCGGGCCAGGGGGGCACGCAGGACGCAATCGCCGCCAAATCCGTTGGGTAAGTTCGGCGCGAGGCCCCCTCGCCCTTGCGCAAACCGCGCATACACGCCACTTTCCTACCCCCCTTTTCCACGCGAGCAGGCGGACTGAAAGATGAAGGTCACCGTCGAACGCGCAGCTCTGTTGAAGTCACTCGGCCATGTCCACCGCGTGGTCGAGCGCCGCAACACCATTCCGATTCTCGCGAATGTGCTGATCAAGGCGGACAAATCGAAGCTCGCCTTCAAAGCAACCGACCTCGATCTCGAGGTTACGGAGACCATCGCGGCCGAGGTTGGCCCCGGCGGCGCGACCACCGTCCCCGCGCACATGTTCTACGAAATCGTGCGTAAGCTCCCCGAGGGGGCGCAGATCGTGCTCGAAGCTTCCGGCGACCGGGCCGTGCTGGCAATCCGTGCCGGACGCTCCCGCTTTACCCTACAGACGCTGCCCGACAGCGACTTCCCCGATCTTGCGGCGGGCGAGATGACCCACATGTTCAAGCTCCCGGCCGCCGACCTCAAACGGTTAATCGACAAGACCCAGTTCGCGATCTCGACCGAGGAAACCCGCTATTATCTCAACGGCATTTATCTCCACACCGCCGGCACCAACAAGGCGCCCACGCTGCGGGCGGTGGCGACCGACGGGCACCGCCTGGCGCAATTCGAGCTCGCGCTGCCTGAGGGCGCTAGCGGCATGCCCGGCATCATCGTTCCGCGCAAAACCGTGGGGGAGGTGCAGCGCCTGATCGAAGACAATGAGGCCGAGGTCACGCTGGAACTGTCGCAGGGCAAAATCCGCTTCACCCTCGGTGACACGGTCCTCACCTCCAAGCTCATCGACGGGACGTTTCCCGACTACGGGCGCGTCATTCCGGTGAGCAACGACAAGGAGCTCACCGTCGACAAGAAGGAGTTCGAGCAGGCCGTCGACCGCGTGTCGACGGTATCGAGCGAACGCGGGCGCGCGGTCAAGCTGTCGCTCACCAGCGGCAGGCTGATGCTTTCGGTCACCAATCCGGATTCCGGCAGCGCGACCGAGGAGATCGAGGTCGAATACGGTTCCGAGCCGCTCGATATCGGCTTCAATTCCCGTTATCTCCTCGACATCGCGGCGCAACTCGAGGGCGAAGCGGCGGTCTTGAAGCTGGCCGATCCGGGATCGCCGACGCTGATCCAGGATCGCGACACCAAGGGCGCGCTCTACGTGCTGATGCCGATGCGGGTTTAGAGCGGGGATTGGAGGTCGGAGGTCCGGAGTCAGAATTCAGGCGGAGATGCCAATTTCTGTTTTCGGATTACCGACTTCTGATTACTGATCCCTGCCATGGCCTGCGCCCGCATCCGCCGTCTGACGCTGACGAATTTCCGCAGCTATCACAGCGCACAGATCGAGGTCGGCGCGGGACCGGTGGTGCTGGTTGGACCGAACGGCGCGGGCAAAACCAATCTCATCGAGGCGATCTCGTTTCTGGCACCCGGGCGCGGC
>JGI12053J15887_10000175_pt1 | contig 23067 bp, 18 predicted proteins | sample MedBloCAOM1_O3_FD_15887 | JGI IMG/M metagenome (IMG submission 15887)
TTGGGAAGGTTCATTTAGTGCCAAATTGATACGCCCTGGCCTGAGATACCGGAAATTCTTTTTTCGCGTTGCAGTTTGCGGGTTGCAATGTTAGCGTTCCTGCATTCCAGGCCAAGCTAAGGGAGCTTATGAAAACCGCTGCGGACCGCCGCGAAGCTCGCCGATTTACGATGCACTTACCACTCAGCATTCTTCCGTGGGAGCAAAAGGGTAAGGAACTGCCGGTGGACATGCGTGATGTGAGTTACCGGGGCCTGTACTTTTTTGCTGGAGAAAAGTTCGAAGCGGGGCGCGAAATCGCTTTTATCATTACCCTGCCGAAAGACATGCTGAAGTCATCGGACGTAAAAATACGGTGCCGGGGCATGGTGGTGCGCGTCGATCAGGCCGAAAACGGGAAGATGGGCATCGCAGCAAAGATTGACCGTTACGAGTTTATTCCTTGTAGCGCAGTGGCCTAAATTTCCTTCGGGTCAAACCCTTCCTCTGTTCAGAAATCATCGCTGCTGCGAGTACAATCATTTTTACCTGTTGGGGGGAGAGTTTATGTACCACTACGACGCCAAGTTGGCATTGGAAGAATTGCAAGAAGACGCGCTACTGCCGCACCCGGTGAAACTGCGTGACATGATTTTGCGCACAAAATTGGGACCTACCGAGGCGCAAGCGTTAAACCAGGAATTTCAAACGTACCTAACACGTTTTGGCGAGCTGCAAAAAACCGCGCGCAGCGTGCTGGAGAAGCTTGCTGCGGGCCAGCGCAAAGCCTCCTGATGCCATAATATAGAATTCAGATATGCGACGGCACACGCTCCTGATCGATGCGGATGACACGCTATGGGAAAATAACGTCTTTTTCGAAAAGCTGATTGAGGACTTCATCAGCCTGGTGGAGTCCTGCGGCTATACGCGCGCTTATATCCGTCACATTTTGAATGAAACGGAACGAAAGAATATCCGCCAATACGGCTACGGCGTTCGCTGTTTTGGGCGCTCCCTGGAAGAAACGTATCTAAAGCTGGCGGAACAAATGGCGTGCCGCGAGACGGTGGCGACTATTAAAGAGCGTGTGCTGGAGCTGGAGCGCACCCCGCCAAAAATTATGGATGGCGTGCCGGAAACNCTCGCTTATCTTGCGGAACGCCACCGCTTGATTTTGTTCAGCAAAGGCGANGCGGCGGAGCAGGCGGCCAAGGTGGAGCGCTCCGGNCTACAGGGATTTTTTGAATTTATCGAGATCGTGCCGGAAAAGGATCATGAAACATACGGCAAGCTGGTACACAAACACAAAATTGTGAAGTCCCAGGGCTGGATGATCGGTAACAGCCCGCGCAGCGATATCAATCCGGCCATGAAAATAGGATTGAACGCTGTATATATACCGCATCAGGACACCTGGCAACTGGAGCATGAGCCGGTGGTCGCGGGTGCGGGGAAATTGGTGATCCTGCCAACGTTTCGCGAATTGCGAACACACTTCTAGCAACCACTTTGTTAGATGTCCCCGCAGCTGACATTTCCATTCAGGCGTTCTGGTGTTGCATCACTGCTGCCCAAATTGGACGTTGAAGTCTTTAGCCAATACTCGCAGTCTCTTGATTGAGAAGTACCGGAGGTATGGATGGCCACCGCAATGTCGAGTCCTGCGCAGACCAACTGGCGTGATGAATGGTTTGAATTTGAAGACGCAACTTACCTGAATGTGTCCGGCAACGCTCCTATGCCTAAGGCTTCGCTAAGGGCCGCGCAAGGCGCAATTGAATGGAAGAAATTTCCGCAACGTGTACCCGACGAGGCCTATTTCGATGTGCCGAATCGGATTCGCGCGTCGATTGCGCAATTAATTGGCGCGAGAGCCGATGAAATCGCGCTCACTACGGGTGCGAGCACCGGAATGGCTGCAGTGGCTTATGGCTTGAGCTGGAAACCTGGAGACGAAGTCGTAACTGCCCAGGGCGAGTTTCCTTTGCAATACACCACTTGGAGGCCGATGGAGAAGCGCGAAGGCATTGCGTTGAAAATCGTAGGGCCCAGCGATCGGTTTATCAGCGCGGACGATTTGATCGCCGCCTTGTCGCCGAGGACAAAATTGGTATCGGTTAGCCTGGTGCGATTTGACGACGGCTCGATGATCGACGCGGCGCGACTGGCGGCTGCATGTCACGCGCAAGGCACATTGCTGCTGCTGGACGCGAGCCAGTGTTGCGGCGCTACTCCCATGGACGTAACGCAACTGGGCGCGGATTTTATCGTCTGCGCCGGCTACAAGTGGCTGCTCAGCCCGTATGGCACGGGATTTTTCTGGGCCAAAAGTAAGCATACGGCCAACATGAGACCGGGTCCTTTTTATTGGACCGCTGCGGAAGGCGCGAGTCACTTCGGCTCCTTGGTAATGACCAATCCAAAGATGGCAGCGGGTGCGCGGCGTTGGGACTCGGCGGAGACCGCGAGCTATTTTAATTTATCGGCTATGGCGGTGTCGTTAGAATTGGTGCTTCGAATGAAACCTGAAACGGTGGAGGCGCATAATCGCGGGCTGATGGAGCTGATGTTTGAGCGCTTGCCGAAGGATCGCTGTGTGCCGGCGAGTCCGCTTGATCCGGCACGGCGCGGGCCGTATGCCTGTTTTGCCGCGCGGACACCGGAGAAAACGGCNGCGTTATTCGAAAAGCTGCGCGCTAGTAATGTGTTCGTGAGCCTACGCGAGGGGAATCTGCGCATATCGCCACATTTGTTCAATACCGAANGGGATATCGATAAGTTGATCTCGGTGGTTACTGCGTGATCTTTGCGAACACTCGCTGCTAGTTTTCGCTCGGGGCGCGAAACGGGATGTGCACGATAGCTTCGAGGTCGATAGGCGTGCCTTGCCGCGATGCGGGCCTAAATTTCCATTGGCTGAGGGCTTCCATGGCATTGGCATCGAGCTGCTCATCCAGACCGCGAACCAATTCAACGCTGTCTACAGAGCCGTCGGCGCGAATCACGGCGTAAAGCACGACCTCTCCTTCTACATGTTGGTTGATCAGCGTGGGTGGATACCTGGGATCGCTTTTCTTGATAGGCGACGGACCCGAGAGATCAGCCGACGTTACGTGCGGCGCGGAACTCGAAGAGCGCAGCTCCGAGAAATTCAGGATCCAGCTGCCCGTTGCGCTGTTGAGGTTGGGCATGTTGACCAGCATGGTGTACATCTTTTTCGCGCCAAAAACCTGTTCGGGTTTTGCGCCCGGAGCAAGCGCGGCAAAATTTGGCGGGCCAGTTCTCTCCGGTGCGTCGGCGATTCGCGCGCGCGTGTCGATTCTTGAAACTAGCTTGTGAGAAGTGGGCGAATCGATCTTGGGCTGCGGGTTGACCGATAAACCGGACAGGTTCTTTGGCGTGGGATTGCCGCCGCTGATGCTTGCTGCCGTTGAGTTTGTTCCTGCAATATTTCCAGATGCGTGCCCACCGATATTTTCAGCCGTTCCGCCAACGCCGCCATTATTATTTTCGATTGGCGAAGGTTTACCGCCGAGAACGCCGGGCTGTTTGCCTTCAGGAGAAATGGAAACGCGCGCAGCGAGATTCCCTTGCGGCGGTGTGCTGGGTGCAACGGGTCCAGGCGTTGCGGAAAGAGCGATGAGCGTGGAAGCGTTGGCGTTCATCGAGTTTTGACGAGCGAGCTCGGGCGCAGGTCCAGCGTCATTTGAAGACGATCGCTGTTGGGCAATGCGCGGTGCGGCNCCGGCATTCAACTCTAACTTCGGGCGAGCAGGCGCGTTGGAAGTTGGGGCCAACGTGATTTCGGCAGGAGCGCCGTCAATAGCTGGAACATCAGGCAGAGGTGCGGCTTTTACCGTCGCCCTGCGATGTTCGGTTGGATGAAGTTGAGCCAGCATTTGCTCGGTGAGTTCCATGCGAGGCTTCGCGGGAGCGGCACTCTGCTGTAACAGAACGATATTTGGCAAGCTCGGAAGAATTTTTGGCGGAACTATTCGAGCGGCAGTATTGATCAACGTTTGACGAGGGTGCGTTGGCGCGACGGGGTCCGTGAAAATCCGCTGGCGAGGATGGAACGCCTCGGCACCTTCACGCGCAATGGGCTTGGCGACATCGCCATGTGGGCTTGGTGGTGCAGGTGCCGGCGCGGAGGAAAGTTTCAAGGGCGGGAAGTCATTGATCGGACCGGACCAGGTAAGCTGAAAATTTTCAAACGCAGGATTTTTCCTCGGGGTGGTGGGAAGGTTTGGCCATGGCGCCACCAAAAAAACAATGTGCCAGAGAGCGGCAGCGATTACGGCAGCGCGCGGGATACGACCCTCGACCCAGCAATCTCCTAAAAAATCTCCTCTTACAACTTTTCTTGGGGACGGGCCTGAAATAAGCGCGCTAATGCTGCTTCCGAGACTTTGGTGGAAACTGTTCCAGCGGACTTCGAATTGCGGGCCTGCGGTCGATCGAGACACTGCAGGCGCAGTAAGCGCGTGTCGCTGTCCCAAAAGACTCAATGAATTGCTGGCTTGGCCAAATGACATGCAGTCTCGATTATAGCGTGTTGCTCGCTGCCAAATTTCGCAACTTCATTTTCACAACTTTATTTTACAAATCAGCGATGGCCCCCAATTCACTGAAAACCTGACGTCTTCCGAATCCCTTGCGTTTTCCGAACATAGATGTGTCTGACACTCCAGGGGTTATCCACAGCTGTGAATGATTACACAGCTTCCTCTCGGCGATAAAAGCTCAGCGCGGCATCGCCCTGGCGCAGGAGTCGAACGCGCTTCAGAGTGTCAAAAGACTCGGGCAGATCGAAAGTCTTGCGATGTTCGACGGTGACGATTCCTCTGTCGGCGAGAAGTTTGCAGGCGCCGACTTTTTGCAGCACCTGCGAATAGGCAGCGGTAGCGTCGTACGGAGGGTCGATAAAGATGTAGTCGTAGGCGGCATCGCCCGTTTTTATTTTGGCCTCCATAGTTTCGAGTCCGCGAATCGCGTCCGCGCAGATAACCGTCACTCCGGAAGGCACTTCTAGAGCCGCAAGATTTTTGCGAATCAGCGCCGCGCTGGGTGCGTGATTTTCGATGAAGGTGACGTACTCAGCGCCCCGGCTCAGGGCTTCGATTCCTACAGCGCCAGTTCCGGCGAACACGTCCAGGAAGCGCGAGCCCTGAATTCCTGCGCCCAGCACGTTGAAAAGTGTTTCCCGCAAGCGGTCGCTGGTGGGGCGCAGGGCCAGGCCTTTAAGGCTTTTCAGTATGCGGCTGCGGTAAATTCCGGCGATGACGCGCATCACTTATTTTCTCACGGTATAAATTCTCAGCCGATCCGTGCTAGATGGTACCGTCGCTGCCAGTGCTCCGGCAGCGACCGCAGCACTGCGCGTAATTCCGCGGCTCGCTCGGGGTCGTCTGCGAGCGCGAAGGCTTCGCGGCGGGCCAATTCGAGCAACTCGCGGTCACGCAGAGGATTCGCGATGTGGAAGCCCATGTCGCCGGATTGACGCGTGCCAAAAAATTCGCCCGGGCCGCGTAATAGCAAATCGGTTTCAGCGATTTCGAATCCATTGGTGGTGCGCACCATCGTTTCAAGCCGCGCCCGTGCTTCGTCGGTCATGTACGGTGGCGCCATCAAAACACAATGAGACTTGGCCGCGCCACGCCCGATGCGGCCGCGCAATTGATGCAGCTGAGACAGTCCAAAACGCTCCGCATGCTCGATGACCATGACGGTGGCATTCGGGACGTCGACGCCGACTTCCACAACCGTGGTGGCCACCAGAATTTGTACTTCATTTTTACGAAACTGCTGCATCACGGTTTCTTTTTCTTCGCTGGAAAGCCGGCCGTGCAGAAGCCCAAGTTTCAGCTTGGGAAATACTTCGTGGGACAGTCGTTCGAATTCCTCGATGGCGGCTTTCAATTCGAGCTTCGATTCTTCGATAACGGGATAGACGATATAGGCCTGATGACCGGAGTTCACTTCTCTGCGTACAAATTCCCATACGCCAGGCAGATGCGGCTGTGTAGTCATGCGCGTTTCGATGGGTGTGCGGCCGGGAGGCAGCTCGTCGATGATCGACACGTCGAGGTCACCGTAGAGAGTGAGCGAGAGTGTGCGCGGAATCGGCGTGGCGGTCAGCACCAACACGTGCGGCGCGTGTCCATGCGCCAGGGATTTATCCATGAGACGTTTGCGCTGCAACACGCCAAAGCGGTGCTGCTCATCGACGGCCACGAAACCCAGGCGTGCGAACTCGACTTTGTCTTCAATCAAAGCATGGGTGCCGATCACCAGCTTGGCTTCGCCGGTGCGGATACTTTCAAGCACCGCGATTTTGTTGCGAAACTTTAGGCCGCTGATCAACAATTCCACCCGATAACCCGCGGGAGCAAGAATTCTCTTGGCGGCGAGGTAGTGCTGCACAGCGAGAATTTCGGTGGGAGCCATCAAGGCAGCTTGCAAGCCATTTTCGATGGCGATTACTGCGGCTTGCAGAGCAATGATCGTTTTGCCGCTACCCACGTCACCCTGCAAGAGTCGATTCATGGGCGCGGGCTTTTCCAGATCGGCGGCAATTTCTGCCAGCACACGTTTCTGCGCCGCAGTAGGCTTGAACGGCAAAATGCGTTTTAAAGCTTCGCGAATGGTATCTTCGCGAAGGCGAAAGGCTATGGCCTTTTCCTTGCGGCTGGTCTTGCGATCCAGGCCCAGGCTCAATTGGTAAAGAAAAAATTCCTCGAAGATCAAACGCTGCTGCGCGGCCGAGCGAAAGCTGTTGAGGGCCTCGAGGGATTCACTTGCCGGCGGAAAATGCGTATGAATCAGTGCCTCGCGCCGTGAGGGGTAAGAGAGACGCGCGCGCAATTCGGCTTGCAGAACGTCAGGCATGTTCGGATCAAGCAGATCGAGCGCGGCATAAATGGCGCGACGAATGGCGCGCGACCCAAACGTACCCATGGCTTCATAAATAGGGACGATGCGGCCGACCTCGGTGGAGTCCATCTCGTCGCTGGTCATCTCCATCTGCGGATTCACCATCTCAATGCGCGCGGGACGAAGTTTGTCTATCTCGGCTTTGCCGTGCAGGATCAGCGATTGCCCGGGTTTGAGGCGGCCCTCTAGATAGCCGCCGTGAAAAAATTTGCAGGGCAGTTGCCCGGTGGCGTCGCGAACCAGCAAATGAAAGACTGCATCGCGTCCTCGCATAGTGCGCACCGCCTGGCCGCTCATGACCTGCACGCGAATGGTGTAAACGCCGTTGGGCTGAATGTCTTTTACATTGGAAAAATGGATGCGGTCCTCGTAACGGAACGGCAGGTAGGTCAGCAGGTCTTCGAGCGTGTGAATTCCGCGCTTGGCCAGCAATTCTGCTCGTTGCGGGCCAACGCCCTTAATCATGCGTACATCAGTGGTCAGGGTTTGCGTGGACACAATGGAAAAGCGTTCTTTTGCGAACGCCGCTTATGTTCTGCTCCTACTAATTGCACAGTAACGGCAAAAGAACTCCATCTTTTATACCATTATGAATGCACAGCACCGTGATAAGCCGCTGTGAAGGCGNAACTTGCACTGATTTCGNGCGTATTCTAGAGTGATGGCGCCGCATTNTCACTTAAGGATACGTCTTAGTTTGTAGCTATCCAAAGTCCCACGCGCAACCACGGCGTGTGGGGTACCCTCGTTACCCAGGAAGCTTGAAATTGCTGCTGCGAAATCAAATCGGNGTAGAGAAGTAGATTGTGGCGTGGCTCGTGGAGGCTTCGTGTCGANTGACCGTCTAACGTCTGCGAACAAACTCGCATTNCTGCTGTGGTTGGTCGCGGGAATTGCCGGCGTTTTGTTTGCGCACAAATATTATTTCCGCGCNTTTCCAGAAGCCTCGGTGAATTTTAAGGTGTCGCGTGGGGAAGCCCTGGCGCGCGCAAAAGAGTTCTTAGCGAGTGAGGGTCAGAACGCCGCAAGCTATCAGTCCGCTATCGTTTTCGACGTAGACGACAACGCGAAAACATACCTGGAGCGCGAAACAGGGCTGGAGCAAGCCAACCGGCTGATGTCCTCGGAATTGAATATCTGGTATTGGGATGCGCGTTTTTTCAGGCCGCAACAGGAAGAGGAGTTTCACGTACGGGTGAGTCCAGCGGGCCAGGTGGTGGGCTACGAGCATCACGTGGAAGAAGCCAGAGCAGGCGCAACGCTGGCCCGCGCCGCCGCCCAATACGCCGCTGAAAATTTCATTGAAAGCAAAATGGGTATCAAGTCCGGCTGGGGTCTTTTACCGGAAGAAATCAATTCGGTGAAAAGACCGAACCGGCTGGATTGGTCATTCACGTGGGAAAAACATGGATTTCGCGCCAAGGACGCGCCGTATCGACTGAATGTGGTGGTGCAAGGCGACCAGATTGGGAATAGCGAAGAATATTTGAAGGTGCCCGAAGCGTGGGAGCGCAGTTACAAGCAACTGCGCTCGACGAACCTGCTGTACAACCAGATCGCCATCATCCCGTACATCCTGCTGATGGGCAGCGCGCTGTGGCTGGGAATTTCGCTGTGGCGCAAAGGGCAGGCCGATTGGATGGGGGCCATAAAACTGGGCGCCCTGGTGGCCGCGCTATTTTTTCTGATGCAGCTCAATCAGTGGCAATCGACGCGTGCAAATTACGATACCCACGCTTCGTACGGAAGTTTTGTCGCGCTGCAAATCCTTTTGAACATATTGATGGCTATTGGCACGGCGCTCACCGTCACGTTGGTACTGCCGGGCGCGGAGCCGCTGTATCGGGCGACGCAACCAGACCGCTTGCGGCTCAGCAAGGCATTTACTTTACGCGGGCTCCAATCCCAGGAATTTTTTTCCGCCGCGGTGGTGGGCTTGTCCCTGGCAGCGGCACACATCGGTTTTATCGTGGCGTTTTATATGTTTGGCAGCAAAGTAGGCGTCTGGGCGCCACAGGATCTGAATTATTCCGATGCGGTGAACACCTCTTTTCCATGGATCGCGGGGATCGCGATTGGATTGCTGGCGTCGACGAGCGAAGAATTTCTCTTTCGCTTGTTCGCCATACCGTTCCTGGGGCGTTTGACCAGATCGCGTGTGCTGGCAATTATTCTGCCCGCGTTTTCATGGAGCTTCCTGCATAGCGCGTATCCACAGGAACCCGGTTACACGCGCGGAATCGAAGTAGGAATTATTGGCATCGTGGCCGGAATTGTGATGCTGCATTGGGGCATTCTCGCCACGCTTATCTGGCACTACACGGTGGATGCTTCACTGGTGGGCTTGCTGCTTGTGCGCTCTAACAGCATGTATTTCAAAATTTCGGGCGTGATCGTGGGTGCCGCAGCGCTGGCCCCATTGATCTTTTCGGGCGTGGCGTATTTACGGCGAGGTCACTTTGCGCCCGTAGATGATTTGTTGAATCGCGCGGTACCCGCCCCGCAGATAAGTGTCGTGGATGAAGTCACTGAAGACCTTGCTCCGACGGTGAAAACGCGTGTTTACGACACGCTCACACCCAGGTTGATTGGCGTCCTCGCGGTCTGCCTGGTAATTGGGAGTCTGGTGGCCTGGCGCGTCAAGGTGCCTTCCATCGGGGATTACCTGAAGCTTTCCGTCAACGCTCGAACCGCGCTCATCGACGCGGATGAAGTTCTTCGCCGGCGGGGGATAGACCCGCGGTCCCACCATCACGCGGTGTTGCTCGCCAACACTACTGACCCCCAGACGAACGAATTTCTGCGCGAGCGCGTGGGTGTGGCCAGGGTTAACGAAATTTACGACCAGGAAGTGCCTGGGGCGCTTTGGAGGGTTCGCTATTTCCGAGACAGCCAGCCTGAAGAGTGGATAGTGGTGCTGCGCCCGAACGGCGCGCTGCATTCTGTTCATCACATTTTGAGCGAAGATGCTCCTGGCGCTTCGCTCAGCAAAGATGAGGCCGTGAAACGCGCGGAAGAATATCTGCGCAATAACCAGCATATTGATCTGACGCAATGGACGCTGATCGAAGCCAAGTCCGACAAGCATCCGCATCGCGTGGACCACTTGCTCACGTGGGAGCAAAATCGCGCGCTCTCTGATACACAAGCAGATTCTAAAGAACACGCGCACGCGCGTATTGAAGTCGCGGTTCTCGGCGACGAAGTGTCCAACTATCGGACGTACATAAAAATTCCCGATGACTGGAGACGCCGGCAGTCGGAACTGACGCTGCCGCGCGTGCTTATTTCCATGGTGCTGCCGCTCCTGGTTTTGGGCGGCCTAATGGTCGTGGCGGTGATTGTATTTCTGAAAAATTTGCGCTCCGACGATGCGCATTCCATTCCCTGGCGGCGCCTGGCAGTGTGGGGCCTGTGGGGACTGGCGGCGTACGTGATCATTTTTGTTTTCGGCAACCGCATCGCTAGTTTTATGAATGCCTATCAGACGGCCATTCCGTTGAAGACCATGCTTGTGGGAATCGGCATCGGCGCGGTGCTCGGAGCAGCCGTGTACTTCTCCGGGATCGTGCTGCTTTTTGGTATGGCTTGGTATTTCGGGAGGCGCGCCTTCGGTGAAGAGCGCCTGCCGGGCTGGACGGGTATGCCACCGCTGTATTACCGCGACGCAGTGTTGATTGGCATGGGCGGTACAGCGGCACTGATTGGATTTAGCCGTCTTGTTGCAGCGCTGTCGGCCCATTGGCCCACCGCACATCGGGGGATTGAAGCTTCTTTTGGCGGTGACTTTGATGCGACGCTCCCGGCCGCGTCGATTTTTGGCACAGTTTTGCTCAGGGCGCTGATGTACACCGGGCTCGTCGCGCTCTGCGCTTCGTTTGTGGCCACGAATGTCAAACAGTCGTGGCTGAGGTTATTACTTTTTCTGAGTGCCGTGTTGGCAACCGTGGGTATGGCTTGGGGGACTCCTGCTGATTTCGCCAAGCAATTCCTCGCGGGAGCCCTCCTTCTAGGATTGCTGGTATTCGGCNTAAGGCGTGTCGTGCGCTTTAACATCCTCGGATGTTTCCTGGTCGGCGCGGGTACTTCGCTACTCGCTGCCGTAGCAAAGCTGGTATCGCAGCCCGACGCCTTCTACCGCGGCAATGGTTATGCGGTCCTGTTGATCCTGGCTGGCCTGCTGGCTTGGCCGCTGGCGAGCTGGGGCAGGCGAGGCGCTCGCCAGGAGGCCTAAAGGCAGTAAATTTCGCTGCGGATTATCCCCAAACGAAGAATTTTGCTATCAGATCCAATAAATTAGCAGAAACAAACCACCTCGCCAGTGCGTTGTTACTTCAGGGAAGCGATGCTCACCCATGGAGTAGCGGTCCGTCCAAATAGGGTGGTCGCACGGGTGTTCCGTGTTGGCCTAAGGCAGAAACTTGGATTATTGTGTAGTGGCGGCCGCCACCCCACATTTTCAAGGACGGCACGCGAACAGAAGGCGAAGAATGTCGCTTCCACGATGGGTTTTGGCTGTGGCCGGTGAAGCTGGAGGCGCGGGCGGCGGAGACGCTGCCCTGGGTGCGGTGACTTCGCTACCGAACCTTGATGACCGGGCCCTCGTGGTGGAAGCCCAAGTGGGCAACCGCGCGGCCTTCGAGGAACTTGTTCACCGTTATGACCGGGATGTCTTACGGCTGGCGCTGAATTTGATGAAGCGCCCGGAAGATGCCCGCGACGTCTATCAAGAAGCATTCCTGAAGGTCTACCGCAACCTGCATCGATTCCGTTTTGAGTGCAGCTTTTATACCTGGCTATACCGCATCGTCACCAACGTGTGCCTCGACCACTTACGCCGCCGGCAAGCGCGCCCCGAGGACCAATCGCCAGAGTCGAATCACGGGCACCACGATGAAGGCATCACTGACTTTTTTGAGCGACAGCGTGAACACCGGCCCACGCTGGATCCTGAACGCACCATGTTCGGGATAGAGATAAAAGCGCGAATTGCAGTGGCCATGCAACGTCTTTCACCTCGCGAGCGCATCGTGTTTGAAATGAAGCATTATCAGGGATTGAAGCTCCGTGCTATTGGTGATGCGCTGGGAACCACCGAAGAGACGGTGAAGAACTCGCTGTTCCGCGCGACGCGCAAGCTCAGGCACGAATTGGGGGAGCTGCGATGAGCGCGGATAAGAAGTCGCGTTGCGACAAAATTGCCCCCATTCTGGTTTTCTATGCTTGCGATGAGGTCAGCGAAAACGAACGCAAGCTGATCGTTGAGCATCTGGCCGTGTGCTCCTCCTGCGCGGAACAACTCACGGGTGAGCGGGCGTTGTGGGAAGCGATAGACGCCGCGAATCCGCCGGCTGGTGAAATCAATTCCGCGGACGCGCTGTTGGCGCAGTGCCGCAGCCAGCTTGCGGAAACTCTCGACGATCTTTCCGTGACACCCGTACGTGAGCATTGGCAGCCGTTTGGCTGGGTGCGCCGCTGGATGGCTTTGCGGCCGGCGTGGAGCGGCGCAATGCTGATTTTCTTTGGGGTCTTGTTGGGCGCCCACGTAATTCCTTGGCTGCAAAATAGCCTTCCCGGGAACAGCAACGGCCGCGCTGTAAACGTTTTGGCTTCGCAAAAACTTACCGACGAGCAACTTTCAAAAATGGCCGTGGCGGGAATTAATCTTGCGCCATGGCCGAATGCCGCGCCCGGTACGGTGCAACTGCAATTGCGCGCGGAGCAGCCTATGGTGATTTCGGGCAACGTGGACGACAGCAACATGCGCCGCGTGCTGACTTACGTCGTGGAAAACGGTGAGCGCTTCGATGCCGGTGTGCGGCTGGATTGTCTGGACGCGCTCAAAGCGCAGGCACGCGATGCGCAGGTTCGTAAGGCGTTGCTGTTGGCCGCGCGCAAAGATCAGAATCCCGCGGTACGCATGAAGGCACTGGAAGCGCTGAAGGGTGCGGCCTCGGATTACACCGTTCGAGAAGCCCTGCTTGATGCGCTGGAACATGATGCGAATCCGGGCGTGCGGGTGGAAGTTGTGAACATGTTGGTGCACTCGCTGGAACATGAGTCGCAAGGTTCAAATGTGGTTTCGTACCCCAAACTTGCGGGCGCGCCAGAGAGTCTTGACGACCAGTCCGATGATATGCAGATAAGTTCGCCCAGCGAATCCAGCGCGATGATTTCGGACGCTTCCGTGGAAAAAGTGATTCGCACGTTGGAAGAGCTGCAAAAGCGGGATCCCAGCCGCTATGTGCGGCTGCGCAGCGCGGCGGCCTTGCGGCAGATTGGCCCACGAGAACCTCAGTAGTGATCAGCGGGATTTAGTTCATCGATGAGAGCTTTTTCCCATTACAAACGTAAGTTCAGCAGCGGGAATTTTCGCAGCGNTCCATGGCTCTGTGGATTGGCGATTATTCTTTGTGTCTCTCCGTTTTCCAGTCGAGGCCGGGCCGCTGTTGAGTTGGAGCCCCTCGAGCATACGAAACCTGCCGAGCCCGTAGCGCCCCACGCTTTTGACCAGCGCACAGGTGTGCTTGAAACCCAAGATGGGTTGACGTTGCGGCTGAACGCGGATTTAGGCTCCGTGCATATTATTACTCTGGAAGCGGGCGCGGCCCCGGCGGTGCGTTACACCGTGCGCATCGAGACGGATGCGCGTCCTCAACAGGCTCAGGCGCTGCTGGATAAATATCTCCTGCGCGCCAAAGCTACTGGTGCAGGTGTGGAGATGGAAGGGGCGTTGCCCCCGCAGGCCGCGCGAGCAGCGGTATCTGGGGTGCAATTTTGGGTGCAGTTTGAAATTGCCGTGCCGGCGGGATACAGCCTCGAAATCAAGACCGAGGCAGGCGACATTGAAACTCGGGATATCGGTGGCACGGCGACGCTAATCACCCAGGGAGGAAATATCCGTACCGGGCGCATTGGCGTAAGCGCATTGCAGAACGTCGCGCATCACATGCACGACGCCAACGCCGTCAACCCTGCCGGCAGCTCATCGAAATTGCGAACCGAAGGCGGGCACATCCAAGTGCTCGATGTGGCCGGCAACTTGAATGTATTTACCGGAGGCGGGCACATCAATGTTGGCAACATTACTGGTGACGCTGCGCTGCGTAGTGGCGGCGGTCACATTCGCGCGGGCATGATCGGTGGGCGCGCCGAGCTGGATACCGACGGCGGAAACATCACCGTTGGGCACGCGGGAAGTTTCGTCAATGTGCGTACCGGAGGCGGCCAAATTGATTTTGGGGAAGTGCGCGGTTCNGTGCATGCGCAGACCGGTGGTGGCGGTATCCGGATTATGTATGTTGCCGGGCCCATGGAAGTGGAATCCAGTGGTGGCAGCATTTGCCTGACGCGCGTTGCCGGCGCAGTGCAGGCGGCCACGGCAGACGGAACGATTACAGCATGGATCAACCCCTCAAGCGGCCCTGACAGTGGACCCGGCGGCGAACCTAGTGGTTTGCCCGGCGCTGCGTCTGTACATCCAGCAACCGTACAGCTTGCAGGTGCCTCACAACTGGCTTCTGGAAATGGCGATATTGTAGTGTTTTTGCCGCGTAACCTCGCGGTGAATATCGACGCACTGGTCGCTAAAGGCGGCGAACATCACATCGAAGCCGATCCCGCACTACATTTAAGTTTTCAAACCGAGAAGTCCAACAGCGCTGGTCCTGTACACGCCATCGCTGTCTTGAACGGCGGCGGCATCCCGCTGAAGCTACGCACTTCCGCGGGAAAGATTCGACTGCAATTCCTGGATTCCGACCCTTCACTACGGGAATCCCGGATTCGCGAACAGCAAGAGCGCCTGCGCGTTGTGGAGGTGGCTCAGCCGGCGCCGCCTGTTTCTCCGGCACCACCGCAGACACAACAACAGGTAGATTCGCAACCGGATTGGTTGGAAAGCTGGCTGAGTAAGCTGGAAGTAGCCGTCACCGGAGGCTTGCGCGAGGATGCTGACGATTTTCGCAACCGCCTTACCTATTCGCCTCATCCGTTTTATCCGGAGCTCGCGCAGCGTGTGGGTATTCAGGGAGTAGTGAAGTTGCAGGTGCGGGTGCTGAAAGACGGGCGCGTGGAAGTATTGAAAGTGCTTCAGGGTGAGCCGGCACTAAGGGAAGCCGCAATCACTGCCGTGAAACAGTGGCGGGGCAAGCCCGCATGGATCAATGGCAAAGAGGTCGAGGTGGTTTCAACGGTGACATTTAATTTTCAGCTCAATTGAATTATGGGCGTCGGCTTAGACAACATTAAGATTCGTTCGGGGTGCAGGTTGTAGTTTCGCGTTACGGTCCGGGTCGGTCGTAAAAATCGAAGGGGGTAAAAAATCGATGCTTCGACATGCGTTGCGCGCAGCTTTAATTCTATCTGTGGCGGGTGCGGTCTTTGCTGCTTCCGGTTTGGCGATGAGCAAGGATTTCGATCAGAGCTATCCGTTACAGCCGGGCGGTTCATTTGAATTGCAAAATGTGAACGGCACGGTGGAAGTGGAAGGCTGGGACCGCGATGCCATCGAAATCCACGCGGTGAAGACGGCCAAGAGTAAGGAGTCGGATCTGGATCGCGTTTCGATTGAAGTGGACGCGAAGCCTCGCTCGGTCTCCGTGATTACGCGCTATCCGCAGAACGCCGGGGTGGAAGTTGCCGTGGAATACGTTATTCATGTGCCGCACGGAGCGCATGTCGAGCATGTGGGGACGGTAAACGGCACGTTGCGTATCGCGGGAGTGGACGCCATCGAAGATCTCCATACCGTCAATGGAAATATCGAGGTGTATGAAGGCGGCGGCTCCGTTCACGCGCACACCACCAATGGCAATGTGCACCTGGAGCTGGCGCATCTCGGCACCACACGAGATGACAAGGGTGAAGCCACCGCCGAAACGACCAACGGTTCTTTGCTGCTGGCCGTGCCCTCAGACCTGCAGGCAAATTTGGAGGCGCGCTGCTTAAATGGGAATTTTTCTTCGGAGCTGCCGCTCGCGCTCGAAAGCTCCCTGCGTCCACGAGAAATACACGGAAAAATTGGCAAGGGCGGGGCGCCCATTCATCTGCATACCGTAAACGGCGGGATTCGCGTGGTGGTGTTGAGGTCAACGGTTTAGCTTTTGCTGCGTCTAAATTCGCAAGAGCTAATTTTTTTGGAGGATAGATTCATGTACAAAGGCATACGGACTGTTGCAGGCGGCACCGCCGTGCTGTGCGCTGCTTTGATAGTAGCGCCGGGATATACGGCTGGCCAGCGAGCCCACGAGGCTGGAAATCAGGAATTGGCTGAACCCCAGGTACGTGATTTCAATGTGATGTGGGGCGAAGAAGGCGGAAGTTGGCTGGGCGTTGAAACCTCGGAGGTTACCAGCGACAACGCCAAGGAATTAAAATTGCCAAGCGAGCGGGGGGCCGTGTTGGCCAGAATTGCTCCCGATAGCCCGGCTTCGAAATCCGGTCTTCGAGAAAACGACGTGGTTACGGAAGTCAATGGGCAGCCGGTGGAAGGCGCGATGCAATTTCGGCGTATGATTCGCGAAATTCCTGCCGGACGCAACGTGCAACTTACTGTGTGGCGAGGCGGGCACACGCAGAAAATCAACGTCACGCTGGGCAAGGCTGAAGAATTGCGACACAACATGACGAAAGTGACTCCCGGTACGTTCGTGTTTCGGATGCCCGAATTACCGCCGATGCCGGACCTTCCCGAAGTAGCGGAGATTCCGGAGATGCCGTCGGGGGATTGGAATGGCCCGGTGCTTTACGCCGGTCATCCGCGCCTGGGCATTGACGCCGAGGACCTCAATGGGCAGCTAGGATCATTTTTTGGCGCTCCGGACGGTGAGGGCATTCTGGTGCGCTCTGTAAATTCAGGTTCACCGGCAGAGAAGGCTGGAGTAAAGGCCGGTGATGTTATCACTTCACTAAATGGCGAGCGCATTCGCTCGGTAGGAGACCTGCGTCAAAAGCTTGCCGCACCGCGCGGCGAGAAAGATAAAGGCGCGGAGAACAAAGACAAAGAGAGCATCGACGAAAACCGTTCCGTAAAACTCGGCGTGCTGCGCAACAAGAGTGAAATTTCTCTAAATGTGGAGCTGCCAGCACCTGCAACGACGATCAAACACCTTTCCGGGCATCGCACCAATATCTAAGACAGGCAAGTTAGGGAAAGCCCGGACTCAATCCGGGTTTTTTCATTTTTAGATACCTTGCGAATTGCGAATTTAACAGCGGATTGATCAGGATTTGTCGCCGCCGCGATATTTCTTGGCAAGGCGAACAGGCCTTCGCAGCGCTGCGAACCGCCCACCCTGTTTATTTTCCACCGCAGGCGTCCAATCTTCCTGGGTAGGTGAAAACGTAAGCCGAAGCAAGTAGCCCAATCCTGAAACTACGCTCCCACGCATGCGCATGCGATAAAGAGCGCGCCCTAATAATCCCGGCGCTGCCCGCCCACCCGAAGGTAGCCAGGAGGCAATTTTCGTAGCCAGCCGCAAAGCCGATCGATCTGATTGCAGCCGCGCTTGGACATTGTGCGGCAGCGCAGCGCCAAGCAAATTTCCAGCTAGAAGCAAGCCGGTATGCAACATGCGCTCCGCACCTACAGCCCGCGCAGTGGAAAAGCTGCGCTCCCAATTCAAAGAGGTTTGGCGGGCGACGAATGCCGCAACATCGGCAACCAGCGATAAACGTTCCCAAAGATGTTTGGCGCCGTGAATACAAATCAGGATCAGCTCATCCTCGATGGCGAGCGCGGAGATTTGATGGCCATCGATACTCACACATTGGCGCCGCGCGAAAAATTCTTCGATCGGTACCCCGCGAGGAAAGTAACGCATGGTCCGCTCGGTATGCAGCTCCACGAGGAGTGGCGCTGCGACTCGAACGAAAACATATTGTCCAGGAATTTTCTTGGGGCTAATGGCTTCGACAGGTATTTCCGGCTCGTAGCCGGCGCTAATCATTAGCTTGGTGGCATGAAGAATGTCTCTTTGGCGGACGAGAAAATCGAGATCGCCATATTGTCGCGCCCCGGTGTCGCCGTATGCGCGCAGAGCTAAGGTAGGACCTTTCACGAGCGGGATATCCAATCCGGCGTCACGAAATTGATCAACCAGCCGAAAGAGCTCGGCGGTCATCTGCAACGCGGACAGCGCTTGCGTGCGCTGAAGTTGGCGGATTTTCTGGGTGAACTCGGGTGGCACGAGGTTTTTCTCGAACCGAGCCACACCAGAACCGAGCAACGACACAACGCCATGCTCTTCCGCCAAGGTCAATAGCGCTGGCCAGGATACCTCGCGGAGCAACACAGAAAGTATCGATGGATCGGTACGGGGAGAGGCGCACTGCAGCAGCGCGGCCCATTCTGGTGAACTCGAGCCAGGCACTTCCCTTTCAATATTTTTTGTGGCCGTGGATCGCAAAAAGTACGGACTCCAATGCTTCGCGGCTTAGTGTACGCGACAGCCCTGCCTGTAATGACTACAAAATCCTCGCGGGCAACGATGGGGGCCGAGAACTGAGGAAAGAACCGCGCGCACATTGGACCGGCAAATAAAAAACGGCCGGTCCCGTTTTGCGGAACCGGCCAGGGAACAGCAATCCATCAATTCTTCTTTTTGCGCGTATTTACTTTCGTGTCGATACCGGGCTGAATTTGTTGCAGAGCTTCGAGACCAAGTTTGGCCTGCGCTCCATAACTATTAGGGCCGCCATTGGGATCAAGCTCCACCGCTTTTTGATAGGCTCCACAGTTCCTGGCTGAATAATGAACTCCAGCTTGTCGCCGTTTTTCTTGGTCTCCATCGACCCTACAAGCGCAGCTCCCAGCAGATACCAAACCTGCGGATTTTTTGAATCGAGTTCGCTGGCTTTCTTTAAAGGCTCAACGGCTTCTTTCAAACGGCCGGCGTTGTACAAGCTGATGCCAAAATTACGCCACGCAGTGGCCGCATTAGCAGGATCGAGTTCCGCACTCTTGGTGTAGGAAGTACGCGCCTCGTCAACCTTGCCGCTTCGCGCCTGCACGTTACCCAAATTGTTGTAATACCCCGGGACGTCCGGCTTGGCGGCAATTGCTTGTTGATACGCATTGATGGCGTCGTCATTGCGGCCGGCGAGGTCGTAGGCTTCCGCGAGCTTGGCCCAGATAATATGCTGGTTGGTATCTTTTTCCGTAGCCGCTTTTTGTGCCGCGGTAAACTCCGCGACCGCCTGGTTTGAAAGATCGGTGACTTTGGCTTTTGCCGCGTCACGTTGATCTGCCGGAGCTTTGCCTGCCTCTTCTCTGGCTTTGCGTTCCTCCTCCAAGAGCGCGGTCCCGGCGGTGAAATGCTGTTTCATGCCTTCGAACTTGGCTTTTTCTTCTTCCTGTTTTTTGACTTGCTCAGCGGCCACCGAACCCTGTTTGGCGACAACGTCTTTAAAATTGATATCCACCTTAGCCTCGGCGCCGCTTTGCACCTGAACCTTCGATTCGTACGGTTTATTGGGCGCAGGCAGAACTACGAATACGCTATAGACTCCCGGCTTAAGACCGCGAAAACTGTAATCGCCGCTCTTATCGGTTCTTGTCTCCTGCTTCACGCCTTGATCGCTGACAATCTGGATCCCCATATCAGCCCAAGGCTTACCGGTAACATCCAAGATTTGTCCGCGAACTGCGCCATCGCCTTGCGCAGCGGCGCGCGGAACCAACACAGCCAGCAATAGCGCCACGCTGCAGACGCTTAACAGCCACGAACTCGCGTATCTCTTCATGCTCGATTCTCCTTTGCAACTGCCTACCGCCCCGGCGAGGCGCGCACCATTATCATGGATTCGGTGCTGGATTCAAAGGTCAGGAATGCGCTGCCGCGCCACGCTGAGAAATTGGATCGTTCACCCCAGCCGCCGCGAACGCACGCATACGCAGCAGGCAACTGTCACATCCCCCGCAGGGCGCATCCTCGCTTTGGTAGCACGACCAGGTAAGATGCAGCGGGGCACCGAGCTCGATGCCCTTGCGAATGATTTCGCTTTTCTTCAAGTCGATCACTGGCGTTACGATTTCAATCTGGGTCTCAGGGCGGGTGCCCACGCGAATCAGTTCCTGAAAGACGCGATAATATTCCGGCCGGCAATCGGGATAGCCGGAGCTGTCTTCCGCCACCGCGCCGATGTAGATGGAGTGAGCGCCGATCACTTCAGCCCAGCTAACCGCTACGGAAAGAAAGTGCGCGTTGCGAAAAGGCACGTAGGTGACGGGTATTTCGTTGGTGCCAGGGTTGTCAGAAATATGCTGATGCTCCGGCACCGCGATGCTCCCGTCAGTAAGCGCGGAGCCGCCGATGGCTCTAAAATGATCCAGCTGAACAACCAGCCGTTGCAGCACATTATAAAAATCAACGATGGATTCGAATGCTTGCCGCTCGCGCCTTTGCGTGCGCTGTCCATAACCGGCATGCAGTAACGCAACGTGCTCCGCGCCGTGCTCTTGGATTGCCATCGCCGTGCATACGCACGAATCCATGCCACCGCTGAGCAGCACCACGGCTTTCACGGTTTGAACCTNTGAACCAGCCATTTCTCAAACGCCTTTCGTTGNCGGATCCCACACGAACTTGTGCAGCTGTAATCCTAATCTCACAGGTACAGAATCCTCAAGGATCCATTCCACTAATTTGCGAGCCTCAAGGCCGGGCCATTTGCCTTCCGGACCTTCAAAAACCGGCGAGAACAACACTTGGTGGACGCGTTCGCGCAAGTTGTGCTGTAAAGTAAACTCCCGTGCGAACTCATAATCGCGCCGCGTGGACAGCACAAATTTTATTTCATCATTCCGGCTTAGTGCTTCCAGGTTGCGCATCTCAAAAGTGTCTGCCTCGCCGGAGTCCGGACATTTCACGTCCACAATCTTGATCACTTCACGCGGCAACTTGCCGATGAAGCGCTCGCCGCTGGTTTCAATCATTACCGTGTATCCCGAAGCCAGTAATTGTTGAGCCAGCGGATAAATTTCTTCCTGCAGTAATGGTTCGCCGCCAGTTAATTCCACCAGCGGCACCGCGAAAACGAAATTGCCTGTTCCTGACGTTGCGTCCGAAATGCGTCCGGCCAGTTGATCGACTCGCGCAGCCACCTCCGCCACACTCATTTTCTTGCCGCCATGAAAAGCGTAAGCGGTGTCGCACCACGTGCAGCGCAGATTGCAGCCGGTCAAACGCACAAAAATGCACGGCAAGCCCGCGCGGGTGCCTTCCCCTTGAATCGATTTGAATATTTCAGTGATAAACATTGGATAGAANGTCTCTGCCCCAGATCGGTCTGTGCCTAGGCTAGTGCCTGTCCGGCTTAGGTTTGCGGGTTGTTCTGCGCCCCAGCCACCAGATCATGCCGAAAAAAAGCGNCATGGCCACGATCAGCCTGGNATAACCCGGCGGAAATCCCATGTGACGCAGGACCAACAGGTAACCAAGCGCAACCAGCAACACGGGAATCATGATGATGGTAAACGATCGATTCATGCCTTCACGTCAGCGGGACGGTACTGCGCCCGGCTGGTATCCGTCTCCCACAAAATCACGTCAGTTACATGCGCGCCCGGAGGCAAGCCACGCAACAAACGCGTGACCTCATCGTAAAAATACTTGGCCAAATTTTCCGCCGATGGATTGACCGATTTGAAGGGCTCGAGATCATTGATAAATTGATGATCCAGCCGGCCCATGATCTCGCGGACGACGCGCTTTAATTCCGTGAAATCCACCAGCAAACCGATGTCGTCCAGTTGCGGCCCTTCGAGCGTGACGCGCACGCGATAATTATGCCCGTGCACGTTTTCGCACTTGCCCCGGTATCCGCGCAGCGCATGACCGGCGGAAAATGTTTCTTCTACGCTGACTTCAAACATGGATCCTCAAATTGCGCCAGGAAGGACTCTGCGTATCTTTTATCTTTCGAGGAAGCGCGCAGCGTCAGCCGAATTATGCGTAATACGGTAGTTCGGCAGCGATTCCAGGAAAATTTTACCATAGGGCATACGTTGGATGCGGGTGTCCAGCAAGGCCAGCACGCCGCGGTCGGTCTTGGTTCGAATCAAGCGGCCGAAGCCTTGTTTTAATGCAAGTACCGCTTGCGGCACCTGAAATTCAGAGAAGGGATTGCGGCCATCGTCCTGCAAAGCGCGCACCCGGGCAGCCACAATAGGATCGCTGGGAACTGCAAACGGCAAGCGGTCCACAATTACCAGAGAAAGCTGCTCCCCGGGGACGTCCACACCTTGCCAGAAGCTTGAAGTGGCGAACAACACCGCGGCACGCGTATTTTTAAAGCGCTCCAATAACACGGAACGCGGCGCGGTACCTTGCAGCAGTAGCGGAAAACTTACGCGCGTGCGTACACGTTCGAACAAATCGTTCATCTGGCTGTAACTGGTAAAAAGACAAAACGCGCGGCCCTGGCTGTGCTCCAGCAATTGCACAATTTCATCCGCCGCTTTGGAAGCGAAACCAGCATCGCGGACGTCCGGCATTTTGTTAGGTAAATACAACAGAGCTTGTTCGCCGTAATCGAATTCAGGCGGCAGGGTGCGCTCTTTGACGTGATCGAGGCCCAGTCGCTGGCGAATAAATTCGAATCGTCCGCCAACCGTAAGCGTCGCGGAAGTTAGCACCACAGTGTCGAATTGCTCGAAGAGCCGTTGGCGCAGGATCTGGCTCACATCGATGGGCGTGGCGGTCAAAAACACGCCTTGGTTGCGACGCTCGTACCAATACACGTAATTCTTTTCATTGGACTCAAACAGGAATGCCACTTCCTGACGCAGCTCGAAGCTCCGTCTCGCGATGCGCAACAATTCTTCGGGCTTTTGCGGCATGGCGGCGATTTCTGTTTCCAGCCCCTTCAGCGCCGTCAGCATGGCATCGTATGCTTCGCGATGTTGCTCCAAAAATGCATCTCGTTCGCTGCGCGCAAAAGGAAAACGCCCGTCGCGAGGTGGAAACGCTTCGAAAAAGGTACGCGTCCTTTCGCGAACACGCTGCGTGCGCCGTAACATCGAAGGCGGGCCCAGGTTGAGCAGTCTTAAGGATTGGTCGGCGTCCCGCGCCAGCTCCTCAAAACGATAATTGGAAATCTGCCGCCCAAAATAATCGCTGGCCACGTCTTCTATTTCGTGCGCCTCGTCGA
>JGI12053J15887_10000178_pt1 | contig 23010 bp, 21 predicted proteins | sample MedBloCAOM1_O3_FD_15887 | JGI IMG/M metagenome (IMG submission 15887)
CGTTTGGCGAGCTTGGCGAAATCCGGCCCGCGGTGGTCGATGATCGGCGTGTCCATCGCGCGCAACACGCGGTCGGGCAGCGGGGTCGGGCCTGGAATCTGCAGGAAATGGCGGCCTACGGGGCGCGAGGAGTTCTTCGACATAGCAAGTCCTTGTGCAGTCTCGGTTTTTGAAATTGGGTCGGCGGCCGGGCCGCGACTTCGACGTTAGGAGTGGCCGCCATGAAGGACGAATGCGGGAGTCAGTCAAGCCTCTCTCTTGCCCCTTGTTGCCCACGCTTGCCCTCATGGGCGCTAACTAAGATAAGGAGTGTGTCCCGGGCGCAGCGCAGCGCGAGCCGTAAGGCGAGTGGTGCGCTGCAGACACCGATCTCGGGCTTGCCCGAGATCGGCACTCAAATGCACGCAGGTCGGATAAATCCGACCTGCGTGGATCGTTACGCACACCACCTTCGCGAAGGTCCCGGGTCTGCGGCGCACCGCTTCGCTGCCGCTCGCGCTGCACCGCATCCGGGACACGAGATGCCTTAATCTTAGCGCATATGGGGTCAGGCCCTCGCATGACGGCGGTGGATTGGGCGGCGTCCCGCTCCGGTCCCACCAAAGGCAAAGGATCAACGATGGCGGACACCGTCATGCCCGGGCTCGAACGGCGCCTCAAGGAGCATCTCCTCGGCGAGGTGAACTTCGATGCGTTCACGCGCGGGCGCTATGCCACCGACGCGTCGCACTACCAGATCATGCCGGTCGGGGTGGTGGCGCCGCGCTCGATGAAAGAGGCCGAGCACGCGCTGGCGCTCGCGCGCGAGGAGGGCGTGAGCGTGCTGCCGCGCGGCGCCGGCACCTCGCAATCCGGCCAGACCGTGAATTCATCGCTGGTCGTCGACTGCTCGCGACATCTCGACCATGTGCTGGCGCTCGACGTGCCCGGCAAGCGCTGCACGGTCGAGCCCGGCATCGTGCTCGATGAGCTCAATCGCCGGCTGCGCCCGCACGGACTGTGGTTTCCAGTCGACATCTCCACCGCCTCGCGCGCCACCATCGGCGGCATGGTCGGCAACAATTCCTGCGGCGCCCGCTCGCTGCGCTACGGCAACACCCGCGAGAACGTGCTCTCGATCGATGCGGTGCTGGCCGACGGAGCGGCGGCGCATTTCGGTCCGGCCGCGCGCGATCTCTCCGACCTGCCGCGGCAGTCGCCGCTCCTTCCGCTCGCGCGCGAGCTCCTCGCGCTCGCTGCGCGCGAGGCCGACGAGATCGAACGCAATTTTCCCAAGGTGCAGCGCCGGGTCGGCGGCTACAATCTCGATGCGCTCATTCCCGGCCGCAACGATCTCAATCTCGCGCACATTCTGGTCGGCTCCGAGGGCACGCTCACCTTCTCCACCAGGATCGAGCTCAAGCTCGCGCCTTTGCTCGGCCGGCGCGCGGTCGGCGCCTGCCATTTCGGCAGCTTCGTTGCGGCGATGGATGCCGCGCAGCACATCGTCAAGCTCGGCCCGATCGCGGTCGAACTCGTCGATCGCACCATGCTGGGCCTGGCGCGCGAGATCGCGATGTTCGAGCCCACCATCGACGCGGTCGTGCGCGGCGATCCCGAGGCGATCCTGTTCGTCGAGTTCGCCGAGGACGAGCAGGGCGAGAACGTGCGCCGCCTCGGCCGGCTCAACGAGCTCATGGGCGATCTCGGCCTGGGTTGGGAAAAACGCGAGGCAAAGTGGGGCGGGGTGATCGAGGTGCTCGATCCCAGGCTGCAGGCGGCCATCACCGAGATGCGCACCGCCGGTCTCAACATCATGATGTCGATGAAGGATGAGGGCAAACCGATCTCGTTCGTCGAGGACTGCGCGGTCCCGCTTGAGCATCTGGCGGACTATACCTCGCGGCTCACCGAGATTTTCGAGAAGCACGGCACCCGCGGCACCTGGTATGCCCATGCCTCGGTGGGCTGCCTGCATGTGCGGCCGGTGCTCAACCTGCGCCTCGAGCACGACGTCAAGGCGATGCGCGCGATCGCCGAGGAAGCCTTCGACATGGTACGGGCCTACAAGGGCTCGCATTCGGGCGAGCACGGGGACGGCATCGTGCGTTCGGAATTCCACGAGAAGATGTTCGGGCCGGAGCTCCTCCGCGCGTTCGAACAGGTCAAGCGCAGCTTCGATCCCGACGACCGCTTCAATCCGGGCAAGATCGTCAACGCGCCGAAATTCGACGACCGCAGCTTGTTGCGTTACGGGCCGGATTACCGCGCCGACAACATCGATGCGCGGCTCGACTGGTCGGCCTATCCCGGCGCCGGCGGCGGTTTCCAGGGCGCGGTCGAGATGTGCAACAACAACGGCGCCTGCCGTGCGCTCGCCGGCGGCGTCATGTGCCCGAGCTACCGCGTCACCCGCGATGAGCGCGACGTCACCCGCGGGCGCGCCAATACGCTGCGCCTCGCCATCACAGGCCAGCTCGGACCCGACGCGCTGACCTCGGACGAGATGGCGCAGACGCTCAAGCTCTGCGTCTCCTGCAAGGCCTGTCGGCGCGAATGCCCCACCGGCGTCGACATGGCGCGCATGAAGATCGAGGTGCAGGCGGCGCGTGTCGCCAAGCACGGGCTCTCGCTGCGCGACCGGCTGGTCGGATATCTGCCGCGCTATGCGCCGCTCGCGGCCAGATGGCCCGGCCTCGCCAACCTGCGCAACGAAAAGCCGCGACTGCGGCACTTGTCGGAAAGATACGCCGGCCTGAGCGCGCGCAGGAGCCTGCCGCGCTGGCGCGCCGACGCGTGGCGCGAGCCGGCGCGTCTGCCCGGCGCGGACAATGCGCGCGGGGTCGTGTTCTTCGCCGACACCTTCAACCGCTATTTCGAGCCGGAGAACATCGAGGCCGCGCTCGGCGTGCTCACCGCCGCCGGCTACGGCGTCCATCTCGCGAAGCCCGTGGACGGCAGCAGCCGTCCGCTCTGCTGCGGGCGCACCTTCCTGGCGGTCGGGCTCGTCGACGAGGCGCGGCGCGAGGCGGAACGCTGCGTTGCCGCGCTGGCGCCGTTGCTCGCGCGCGGACTGCCGGTCGTCGGGCTGGAGCCGAGCTGCATCCTCGGTTTCCGCGACGAGCTTTTGGCGCTGGTGAAAAGCGAGGACGCGCGGGCGCTGGCTTCGAACGCGCTGCTGTTCGAGGAATTTCTGGCGCGCGAGGCGGCGGCGGGCACGCTCGACCTGCCGCTCAAGCCGGTGGCCAGGCGCGCGCTGCTGCACGGCCACTGCCACCAGAAAGCCTTCGGGGCCATGGGCGCGGCCGAAACGGTGCTCGGCCTGGTGCCGGAGCTCGCGGTCGAGACCGTGGAGTCGAGCTGCTGCGGGATGGCCGGCGCCTTCGGCTACGGCGCCGACACCATCGACGCGTCGCTCAAGATGGCGGAGCTCTCATTGCTGCCGGCGGTGCGCAAGGCGCAGGCCGACACGCTCGTTCTGGCCGACGGCACCTCATGCCGCCATCAGATCAAGGACGGCACCGGGCGCGACGCGCTCCACGTCGCGCGCGTGCTGGCGATGAGCCTCAATCCGTCCGGCGTCGGCGCGGGCATGACGCCCGACTTTGTATCGGACTCGGCGCCGGCATAGGCGTGTTTCGGGTTCAGATCAGATGCGTGAGGATCGCGACGCCGGCGAGCGCAACCAGCCCGCCGCCGAGCCGGTAGGTCGCGAGGCCGTAGGCGTCGCCGATCCGGCTGATCGCGGCGCCGAGCGCAATGCCGCCCATATGCAGAAGCGCGGTCGCCAGCATGAAGCCGGCAGCGTAGGCGCCGGTAGCAACCTCGAGCGGCATTTCGGAGCCGTGGGCATGACCGTGGAAGATTGCGAACAGCCCGACCAACCCCATGGCGATGGCGAGCGGCGCCTTGATGCCGAGTGCGACAATGGCGCCGAGCACGATGACAGAGGCGGCAATGCCGAGCTCGACCATCGGCACCGGCACGCCGGTCAGGGCGAGCGCGCCGCCGATCGCCATGGCGAGGATGAACGTGCCGGGCACCAGCCACAGCGCGCGGCCGCCGAGCTGCCAGGCGAAGATGCCGACGGTGACCATGGCAAGAATGTGATCGAGCCCGCCCAGCGGGTGCGCGAAGCCGTGGGTGAAGCCATGCATCTCGCCGAGGCCGGGATGCGCCAGGGCGGCGGTCGGCACGAGCGTGAGGGCGGCGGCGATGGTCAGGCCTGTGCGCATGGTTGGTCCCCGTTGTCGACATTGGCGGCGAGTAAGATCATCGGTGCAAATTCGCATATCACGGGCACGTCGCGCAAGGGTGCGGACGCCTGCCGCCCGACACTACGCCCGTCACTATGCCCGCGGTGCGCCGTGGGAATGCTTCGGGCGCCGCGGGCGGCCGTCGCGCGCCAGCGCCTGCGTCGGCATCAGCACGATGCGGCCGTGGCGGACGCCACGCTCGGCGATCACGTGCTCGGCGAAGTGTTGCACGGCTCCCGTTTTGCCCTTGAGCACGGTCACCTCCATGCAACTGTCATGGTCGAGGTGGACATGCAGCGACGACAGCGACAGCTCGTGGTGATCGTGGAACGTCTCGGTCAGCCGCTTGGGCAATTCGCGGGCGGCGTGATCGTAGATGTAGACCACGGCGGCGACGCAATCGCGCTTGGCGTCGAGGGTTTCGGCGGCCTCGCGGATACCGGCGCGCGCCAGGTCGCGGATCGCCTCGGAGCGGTTCTGGTAGCCGCGGGCGGCGATGATGCGGTCGAGCTCGGTCATCAGCTCGTCATCGATGGTGATGGTCACGCGCTGCATGAGACTGCCGCCAATCGATTGGGTCGGGGTTCGGCTCTGGGCTGCCTCTGTTCTAGTCCGTTATCGCGCCTTGGCCAATGCCGCCGTCGTCGCGCCGGCGCTCGCGCCGCCTGCGACGGCGGCACTAATGTCATCGCGAGGCGCTGCTGTCACCGCGAGGCGCTGCTGTCATCGCGAGGCGCTGCTGTCGTCTTCGGCGGCGCAACCAAAGCAAGCCCGCCCGGATGAAATCCGGGCGGGCCGCTTTGACCGACGCGGGGGTGGATGGGGGCGCACGCGCCGATCACAACTTTTTTCGGACGGGGGGAGGGGTCCTTTGTTGAGACGATACGGCTTTTGTTGAGACGATACGGCTTTTGTTGAGACGATACGGCTTTTGTTGAAACGATAGGGCTTTTGTTGAAGCGATCGGGCTTTGTCTTGTCCCGTTGCGGCTCGTTCATCCGTTGGTCGCAGCGGGCGGCAAATGGGTTCAAAGGCCGGAACGCCTGAATCTTCGGCGGGCCGCACCCCGGATCCGATCGTCATCTCCGTCCAAATTGGGCCGCGCGGGGGCGGTGGGCGCGGCACGCGGCTGCGGCCGCGGCCGATGAGGACGATGCGGGCAGGGGGCGGAGCTGATATGACCATGCTCGCCCTTGTGACCGTGCTCTCCCCTGTCTGGTGACGATGTCCTCCACGCTTGCCCATGCGCCGGTCCCTCAGATGTGCGTCCGCAAGGCCGAGCGCGGCGACGTCGACGCGTTGGCCGCGCTCGAGCATCGCGTCTTCGCCACCGACCGGCTCTCGCGCCGCAGCCTGCAGCGCTTCCTCAAGTCGCCGACCGCGGACGTGCTGGTGGCGCAGGACGACAGCGCCATTGCCGAGACCGCGCTTGTCGGCAACGCCATCGTGCTGTTTCGCCCGCGCTCGGTCATCGCGCGGCTCTATTCCATCGCCGTCGCGCCGCCCATGGGCGGCCGCGGCGTGGGGGCGATGCTGCTGGCGGCGGCCGAAGCGGCGGCGCTGGCGCGCGGCTGCCGCGCCATCCGCCTCGAAGTCCACGTCACCAACCACGCCGCGATCGCGCGCTATAGGAAGAGCGGCTACCGCGAGTTCAGCCGCCTGCGCAAATATTACGAGGACGGCGGCGATGCGCTCCGCTTCGAGAAGCGGCTCGACCTTCCGGTCCCCAAGACCGCGCCGCCTTATGTCCACCAGACCACCGAGTTCACCTGCGGACCGGCCTGCGTGATGATGGCGCTGGCCTGGGCCGATCGGACCTTCAAGCCGGCAGCCGCCGCACTCGAGTTCCAGCTCTGGCGCGAAGCCACCACCATCTTCGCGAGTTCCGGCCCGGGCGGCTGCGAGCCCTACGGGATGGCGCTCGCGCTCAAGCGCCGCGGCCTCCTCCCCGAGGTCTATGTCAGCCACCCCGGCCCGTACTTCCTCGATGCGGTCAAGTCGGCCGAGCGGCGCCGGGTCATGCAGGTGACCCAACTGGACTTCCAGCACCAGGCCGAGGCCCTCGCCATCCCCACCCACCTGACTCCTGTGAACGAATCAGTTCTGATGGCGGCATTCGACGCGGGGAACGTGGCCATCGTCCTCGTTTCGGGCTATCACATGGTCCCCAGAGGGAAGCCGCATTGGATTTTCGCCTTCGGCCGCGACGGACGTCGTGTCCTCATGCACGATCCGGCGGCGCTCAGAGATGATCAAGGGATGGCGGCCGCTGCCGAGACCTACGCGGTACCGTGGACCGCGTTCGAGCGCGTGATCCATTTGGGTCGCGAGCGGCTGAGCGCGGCCATCGTCATCCGGAAAGGACCTTCATGACCGGCTGGGTCATCCTGGTCGACCAGCCCAAAGATCTTCCGAACGCTGAGACCCCGCACAAGGTGATCACGACGAGCGAGTATCTCGCCCGTCCGCGCCTGTTCGACATGGGACGGCCGAAGCTCGTCAACCTGGCGCGCTCCTACGCCTACCAGTCGAAAGGCTACTACGCCTCGCTGCTGGCGGAAGCGCGCGGACACCGGGTGGTGCCGACGGTCGAGACCATGCTGGAGCTGCGCGAGGCCAAGCTCTACGAGCATTCGCTGCCGGAGCTCGAGGACGAGCTCAACCGCTGCGCGCGCCGGGCCGACTACCAGCCCGAGGGCGAGTTCAAGCTCCTGGTCTGCTTCGGCATCGCCCGCGACGAGCGCTTCGAGCAGTTCGGCCGGCTGCTGTTCGATTGGTTCCGCTGCCCGGCGCTGGAGGTCAATGTCGAGCCCGGCACCTGGCTGTCGATCGAGCGCATCCGGCCGCGCAACATCACCCGCCTCGCCAACGGCGAAGCGAGCTTCCTGCGTGAATCTCTCCACCGCCACACCAAGCGCGAATGGCGTGATCCCAAGGCGCGCACCATCGCCAAATACGACCTCGCGGTGCTGTACGATCCCAACGAGAAGATGGCGCCCTCCTCGCCGGCCTCGATCAAGTACATGGCGCGGATCGCCGAGAAGCTGTCGATCGACGTCGAGCCGGTGACGCGCCGCCAGCTCGCCGAGCTCGCCGAATACGACGGCCTGTTCATCCGCGAGACCACCTCGATCGACAACCACACCTACCGCTTTGCCCGCCGCGCCTGGCAGGAGGGCATGCCGGTCATCGACGACCCGATTTCCATGATCCGGTGCACCAACAAGGTGTTCCTGATGGAACTGCTGGGCCAGAACCAGATCGCGACGCCGCCGACCGTGATGCTGGCCGATGCCGGCGACCTGCCGCGGGCGATGGACGAACTGGGTCTGCCGCTGGTGGTCAAGATCCCCGACGGCTCGTTCTCGCGCGGCGTGCACAAGGTGCAGACGCCGGAAGAGTTCCGCCGCATCGCCGACGAGCTGTTCGAGGAGACCGACCTGCTGCTGGCGCAGAAATTCCTGCCGACCGAGTTCGACTGGCGCGTCGGCGTGCTCGCGGGCGAGCCGTTGTTCGTGTGCCAGTACCGCATGGCGCGCGGCCACTGGCAGATCGTCAAGCATCGCCCCGACGGCTCCGCGCGCGAGGGCGGCTTTCGCACCTTCGAGCTCGACAAGGCGCCGCCGCAGCTCATCGACATCGCGGTGCGTGCGGCGCGCCCGATCGGGGACGGCTTCTACGGCGTCGATATCAAGGAGACCGACCACGGCTTCATCGTGATGGAGGTCAACGACAACCCCAATCTCGAGCACGGCATCGAGGACCAGGTAGGCAAGGACGAGATCTGGGTCCGCCTGCTCAAATGGTTCGTCGAGCGATTCGAGCAGTAGCCGCCGCCGTCATCTGACATGGTCGCTGCTTTGCCTCTTCTCCCGGCGGCAATGACCGGCAGTGGTCGTTGCAGCGCTCCGTTTGCGGGACTCCGTGGCGCACGAGATCCTGGACGATATTTGCCTCCCTGGTTGCTCGGGCAGCTGCCGGTCATCCGAGCGGGAGTGAGAAATGAAAGATGGTGCCGACTTCGGCGGGCGTGAACCAGAGCCGGCCGCCGTGGGCGGCGATGATCGAGCGGCAAATCGCCAGTCCCATGCCCATGCCTTCAGACTTTGTGGTGAAGAACGGCTCGAACAGGCGATCGCCAATCGCGCGATCGATGCCGCCGTCCCGATCCTCGACTTCCACGAGGGCTAGAAGGACATGAGATGAGCCTGCCGACGATCGTAGTGAAGCCGGGCGAAGGCCGTTCGGTCTCGCTCGGGGGCATGGGAGTGGTGTTCAAGGTCTCCGGTGCGGACACCGGAGGTGCCTTCGCGGTCGTGGAGCATCCGATCGAGCCGGGAAGGCTCGTGCTGCCCCATGTCCACCAGCACGAGGATGAGTATTCCTACGTCCTGGAGGGGACGATAGGTGCAAGGGTTGGTGACCACGAGGTCACCGCGGGGCCAGGCAGTTACCTGATCAAGCCGCGTGGACTCATGCACACATTCTGGAACGCCGGGCCCGGGCCGGCCCGACTCTTGGAAGTGATCAGTCCGGCGGGTTTCGAGGCTTACTTCGTCGAGCTCGCCGCAGCCGCAGATCCGGGCCGGAGGCGGGAGCTGGCGGCAAAATATGGGGTGACCTACTCATCGGTCTGGGTCGCCGAGCTGACGTCCAGGTTCGGCCTGAAGCTGCTCGGCCAGTGAAGGTGCTACAAAAATTGCCGCCATGGCTTTCTTGATCCCGAGCCCGATCTGAGGCCCCGCGCCTTCCTTCATCGCGACAGTGCAGGTCATTCCCGCGCTAACCAACACGCCGGGTGGCACGTGCGTGATTTGGACGCGGACAGGAATGCGCTGTGCCAGTCGGACCCAGGTGAATGTGGGATTGACGCCATCGCGGCCGGCGCGCAGCGGCGCGCTCGGCGCACCTGCAGTCAGATGAGAGGTGTGGCTCTGGCTATCGCTCGCGCGAGAGCGCCACACGTGCGGCCGCGAGTTGTTTCCTCTTCGCCGCGTCAACCTTTGGGTATGCGAGGTTGAGGTTTTCCATGGCGTCCACGATTGCCGCCGCCACGACGAGCCGAGTGAACCACTTGTTGTCGGCAGGCACGACGAACCACGGCGCGTGCTTTGACGCCGTTGCCCGGATCGCCTCCTCAAACGCGTGCATGTAATCGCTCCAGAACTTGCGTTCCTGCACGTCGGAAGCCGAGAACTTCCAGTTCTTCTCGGGCTCGTCGAGGCGCTCCAAAAAGCGCTTCTTCTGCTCATTGCGCGACACGTGAAGGAAGAACTTGAGAACTTTGATCCCCTGTCGGCTAGCATAGGCCTCAAAATGCGCGATGTCGGCGAGCCGCTCGTCCCAGATCTCCTTGCCGACGACCACCGGGGGTAACTTCTGCCGCTCCAGTATCTCGGGATGCACGCGTACGACGAGGACTTCCTCGTAGTACGAACGGTTGAAGATGCCGATGCGTCCGCGCTCGGGTAGGTTTCTGACACAGCGCCACATGAAATCGTGATCGAGCTCCTCCGATGAGGGCTGCTTGAACGAGAATACCTGGCAGCCCTGAGGGTTGACGCCCGACATGACGTGCTTGATCGTGCCGTCTTTGCCGGCCGCATCCAGTGCCTGGAAGACGAGAAGCAAAGACCAGCGGTTCTGGGCATAGAGCATGTCCTGCTCTTCCGCGAGCCCACGTAATGCCGCGTTGGAGGAGCTCCGTGGCCTCGCCCTTGTCCAATTTCAGGCCGCAGGTCTCACCTGGGTCGAAGTCTTTCAGCCGGAAGCCCTTCCCTTTGGTGATGCGGAACGGGTGGACGTACTTCCGTATCCGGTCGAGGATTTCTTTTCTCGGCATGCCGCAACCTCCTTTCGCGACCGCAGGCCCACCTTCGTATGGTCGGCCGGTTAATAGGCGAAACTGCGCTACGCGACCGCCTCATGCAGCGGCCTGGAACCGAGCGCATCGAAGCAGCTCTGACCCGCTTGCGACAAAACCTCTTGCGACAAAAACTTACATCACCAGCACCGCGCGACCGTTGACTGTTCCAGCCTTCAGGTCCGCGAATACCTTGTTGACATCTTCCAATTTCGATTTGTGGATTTCCGCGCAAACCTTGCCTTCGGCTGCGAATGCGATTGCTTCGGCGAGATCTTCGCGGCCGCCGACGATCGAGCCGCGGATCGTAATTCGATTCATGACAACATCGAAGATGGGCATCTGAAACTCACCGGGCGGCAGGCCAACCAGGCTGATCGTGCCCTTGCGCCGCACCAACTTGAGGGCCTGGGCGAACGCCGCTGGCGATACCGCGGTCACCAGCACCCCGTGCGCACCGCCGCCGGTCTCTTTGACAACTTGCGCCGCGGCGTCAGGCGCTTTGGCATTCACCGTCACGTCGGCGCCCGACGCGCGCGCGAGCGCTAGCTTCTCCTCGGTCACATCAAGCGCCGCAACATGCAAGCCCATCGCCTTGGCGTATTGCACCGCAAGCTGGCCAAGCCCGCCGATCCCGGAGATGGCGATCCACTCGCCGGGCTTCGCCTCGGTCTCCTTGATGCCCTTGTAGCTGGTGACGCCGGCACAAAGGATCGGCCCCATTTCTGCGAAATCGCATTTCTGCGGCAATCGCCCCACGTAAGGCGCGGCTCCGATCACGTATTCAGCGAAGCTGCCATTGACGTTGTACCCGCTATTGCGTTGAGCCCTGCACAGACTGTCCCATCCGGTCATGCAATATTCGCACTGGCCACAGGCATCATGCAGCCAGGCAACGCCCACCGCGTCGCCCTCTTTCAGGCCGTTGACCCCGGGACCGCGCGCCGCAATGACGCCCGCACCTTCATGGCCGGGGATAAACGGAAGCGGCGGCCTGCCCGCCCAGTCGCCATCGGCGGCATGCAGGTCGGTGTGGCAGACGCCGGTGGCGATGACCTTGATGAGGACTTCGCCCGGGCCCGGCGTCGGAATCGGCACTTCCTCGATCGTCAGAGGCTTGCCGAATGCGTGCACCACCCCTGCTTTCATCGTTGTTGCCATGCTTGCGTCTCCAACGGCTTGCGGCCAATTCACTCGTCCAAAAACATCGGCAAGAAGAATTCCGTCGTCGGCTTAGATCCATCAGTAGCTGTACACACCGTGTCCGGACTTGCGGCCGACCTGTCCCGCTGCGACCAACTCCTTCAGGAGCGGGCAGGGGCGGTATTTCGAATCGGAAAATTCGTCGTGAAGGATCTCCATGACCGATAACAGCACATCGAGCCCGATCATGTCGGCAAGGGCGAGCGGGCCGATCGGGTGATTGCAACCGAGCTTCATGCCCTGGTCGATGTCGGCCGTGCTCGCATGCGCGCCGTTGAACGAGCCGATCGGGGNGCACGCGGCGCCTGCGATGACAACTTCGGGCATCGTAGTTTCCGTTCGTGTTAATGGGCGCCGAGCAACAAGGTTTCGCGGGGCATGCAGATCAGTCGGTATCGGAGGGGCCCACGACCGGACTGCCGATCGCGAGGCGTCCGACCACGGCTCTCGCCACCAACTCGGCTTCTCGTTCCATTCCAATCCAGCGGAGCTTGCGGATGAGCTTGACCAGCTCGCAGTTCCTGCTGATCGACCGACACGATCGCAATCGGTTCTGGGGATGAAATTGCCATCGTGACAGGACACCAAATTCAGCTGCCGACATGCTACAGCGCGCTGCAGCACACTCCGAATTAAGCGTGCCAAATTTCGGCAAATCATGGGGAAGCGACGACGGCCGGCCGAAGCACGGTCTGCTCGAAAATCAGGTTAGGACCGTTGTGACGAAAAGCCCGATAGCGCGAACGTGTGATCCCGCGAGCGTAGAGAGAATTTTGCAGCTCTCTACAACGTATCTCCACGGTCGGCCGTCGTCTGCAGAACCATCGCTGCCCGATCGTCAAAACATCGTTGCTATAAGATACTTCATACTGGCGCCGATGCGGGGTTGCATGGCGCCCGTCATGATGACCGTGCAGGTCATTCCCGCGCTGACCAACACCCCCTCAGGCACCTGCGTCAAACGAATGCGGACGGGAATGCGTTGCGCGAGCCTGACCCAGGTGAACGAGGGGTTTACGGAAGACAGGAGCTCCGGGCCGTCGCGGTTGTCCTGGTCGGTAATGCCTCGCGCTATGCCGATGACGCTTCCTTGCAGCGCGGGGGTTCCGTCCATCAGATGGATCTCGGCGGCGTCGCCGGGTCTGATATGTGGGATTTTGGTTTCCTCGAAATAGGCCTCGACCCGATACGAATCGCTGTCGATCAGCGCAAGCACGGGCTTGCCCTGGACGGCATAGACGCCTTTCGAAAGGCTCAGGTTGGTGATGAAACCGTTGACCGACGCCCGCACTTCGGTTCGCTTGAGGTTCAGCGCAGCGGTGTCGCGCGCAGCATTCGCCTGCTGGTAGCTGGCGGCTGCCGATTCCGACTGTCGGCGCGCGTTGTCGAGATTCTCGACGGTGATGGTGTACCCGGGGGACAGCTTCGAGCGCCGCTCGTATTGGTCGAGCAACATGAGATACTGGGCGTGTTTCACCGCGAGCGCGGCTTCGGCATCAGCGAGCGCGAGTCGATAGCGCTCCTGATCGATTACGAAGAGCACGTCGCCCTTGTGCACGAATTGATTATCCTGCACGCGAATATCATCAACCCAACCGGAAACGTCCGGCGCGACTGTCACCACATTGGCGCGGATGCGGGCGTCTCTTGTCCATGGCGAATAGAGATAGTAGTTAGCCACGTCGTAGCCGAGAAAACCGGCTACAGTGAGGAAGATGAGGGTCAGCAATACACGTATGACCGTCAGCATCGACAGCTCCTTAGCGCATGCTCGCGATCATCGCGATCCCGCAAAAGAAATAAACGAACAGAGCGACTCGGACGAGTGGCGTATACCAGAACAGGCGGTAGACTCGCGCCGCGGTCAGCAGCGCATCGGTGGCGACGAAGATCGCCAGAGCAACCACGAACCAGAGAGCGAGCGCCGGCACGAAGGCGCCAAGAAGATCAATTTCGGAGAACATTCCGGGCCTCCTGCAGAAGCACGCGAGCCCTCATGAGATCAGAGCGAAGCGTCTCGGCTCCGACCAACACGTCGCTCAATGCCTCGATTTCCTCTGTTTTGTTCGTGACCCGCGCCGCGGCGAGTGCATCGCAACGAAGCGCGCGTGCCGCCCACGCCGCTTTGACGAATTTCGCCGGCGAGGGATGAAGAAGGACCCGCGACAGCCGGTCGAGCAGTTCCGAGCCCTTGGTGACAATTCCGGGCGCAAGCGTGCCTGCGTCAATAGCGGTTCTCAGCCGACCGATCGCTTGTCCAGCGGAGAGACCGGCAACCGCGCGCGCCAAGGACGTGTGCGCGGCGGCAGGCTGGTCTTTGAGACCGGCAAGTATTGTCCAGAGCTGTTCACATAGGGCGCGCTCATAAGATCGAACATCGGGCCGGCGGGCACTTGCGAGGCGGCTCAGATGGACGAGAATCTGCCGGCGAAAGCGCCGGCTCGCGTGCGCCGGGGTCTCGGGAAAAAAGGCCGCAAACAGCACGGCCCCAACTCCGATGCCCACCAGGACGGCAAACGAGGAATTGAGAAATGCCGCCGCGTCGTAGCTCATGACGTTGTTGATATTTGACGCATACGTGAAGTAGACAGCCGAGAGCATGCCCAGCGGCCCGATTCCGGGCTGCGCGAGAATGTAGCCGCTTGTCAGCAGCAGGGGTGCGAGCGCCACCGCCATCGAGGGAAAGTCTACCGCCAATGGCATAAGGTGAAACTGCGTCACGAAAACCGGCACGGCCGCTACAAGCACGGTTGCGATACAAGCCAAGGCGATTTTATCCGGCTGCTGCATCGAGGCGAATAGGGTGCACACGACGGCGGCTACGACCACTGCGATCGGGCCATTCGGCCAGGCCGTCACGAACCAGAAGGCGGATGTGATCGCGATTGCGAGCACGCAGCGGATCGCGGTCAGGGCCGCGTCTACGGGATCCGACCAAAAGCCGTCAGCGACATTCGGCGCTGACAGGTCCTCACCTCGCTCGAAGGCCGCCACGGATTGCCGAAGTCGCACGCGCGCCCGAGCGACGGCTTGCTCATCTGCGGCGCGTATGAGCGTCGACACCACCGCACCGTTTCCGGCAGGCGTGTCATTCGCATCGCAGATCAATCCCCGTAGACTTGTGGTCGCAGGATGCGGCGCCGGATCAACGCGGCGCGCCGCGGCCCCCTCCACAACCGCATAGAGCTCCACCGCCGCCTCCCGCAACTCTCTCTGGGCGTTGTAGCGAAGACGAGCGTCGGCGCTCTCGAAAAATGCCGACTGCTGCAGTGCCTCGACCGTGACAAAGTCCTTGGTGAGCTGAGCGCGCTCGGCTGCGACGCGCTCCCGGTCAGCCGCGGGATCGATCGCAATGGCTGCAAACTGGTCCGCGCGACGCGTCAGATCATGCACGAGCGCGACAACCTTCGGTCTCAGCTCGCGCACAAATATCAAACGGCTGACGAGCGTGGCGCAGGCGATCCCAAGCGAGATCTCCGTGAAGCGCGCTACGATGAGCGGGTAAGCACCGGTGGGCTCGAGGGCTGCGGGGATACCGACGATTGCCGCGGTGTAGCCCGCCAGCTGATATCCATACGAGGCAAAATTGCGCGCCGTACGCGCAGCGACACAGCAAAAAGCGATCCACGCGGCGAGGGAGGCCAAAAACAGCTCGCCGTACTGGGCGAATGCAAAGACGAGAGCAATCGAAACGAGCACCCCTGCGACGGTGCCGAGCATGCGGTAGAAGCTCTTGGCGACAACGAGACCGCTGTCCGGCTGCGACACCACGAAAACCGTCAGCACCGCCCATCTGGGGTCATCGAGCGCCGCCCAGAACGCAATGAACAGCGCCAATAACGAGGCCGCAAAGGTCTTGAAGGAAAAGACCAGTCCAACGACTGTCTCGCGTTCGAGCCAATCCGGCCTTTTCAGGAGCCAGTTGCGCAACGGCGCGGTCGAGAGAACGGCCTTCATCAATAGCCAGGCTCCGCGCCAACGCCACGCGTTGCACACTCGGTCGCTGGTCCGCTTGCTGATGACCGGACATAGGGGGCGTTGGTGGCCGCAGGCCGAGCCAAACCGGCGTCGATCGTGCCAAATTCGACACCCCGATCGGGACAAGTTCGGGCCGACGACGATGCGGCATTTAGAATCAAGGACGCCGCGAACACCGCCCCCAAAGACAGTCCAAAAATCCAGGCCTGAAGCCGTCGTGCGGGGGAACTTTCCATTGTGAGCCCGACTCCATCTGCTGACGTCCTGCTGGCTTTCCTACACCTCCGTGTATGGCCCTCCGAGTAAAGCGTGCCAAATTTCAGCTAATCATGCAGAAGCGAGATCAACATCGGTGTGACTAACACCATCTGTTTCGGGCAGCAGATCCTTTTTGACCATCGTTGCGGTGTGCCGGGCGATCATCAATTCCTCGTTAGTGGGTATCACCCACGCCGAGACCTTGCTGTCCGCGGTCGAGATGCGCGGCCCATTGCGGTCGTTCGCGTCTGAGTCGAGCTTTGCTCCCATCCAGGCCAGCTTGGCGACCACCTTTGCGCGCAACTGCGCATCATTTTCGCCGATGCCGGCGGTGAATACCAAAGCATCGACTCCGCCCAGCACCGCTGCATAGGCGCCGGCGAACTTGACGATGTGATAGACCAGATGGTCGATGGCAGCCGCTGCCGCAGGCGCTTTGCTGGCTTTCAACTCCCGCATGTCGCCGCTGATCCCGGAGAGTCCGAGCAGCCCTGATTTCTGGTCGAGAATGGTCTCGAGCTCGCTTGCGCTGCATCGTTTCGACCTCAGCAGAAACAATGGGATGTGCGGGTCGATCCCGCCGCAGCGGGTCGCCATCGGCAATCCGTCGGTGGCGCTGAAACCCATCGAGGTATCCATGCTTCTACCGTCGAGCATGGCGCACATGCTGGCGCCGCCACCGAGATGCGCCACAATCACCCGTCGTGCCTTGGGGGCGTAGCGCGGCAGCACGCGAGAGATGTAGTCGTAGGAAGTTCCGTGATACCCCCAATGCCGAATCTCGTTGCCCAACACCGCGGCGGGCAGCGCGTAGCGTTGTGCGACCTCCGGCATGGTCCGATGAAACGACGTGTCGAACACCGCTACCTGCGGGAGCCTGGGATATGCTTTTGCCACCACCCGGATGCCGTCCAGCTCGAATGGCTGGTGTGACGGCACGATCGGCACGAGTTGCTCGAGCTCTGCGAGCACTTTTTCGTCGACGAGCGTTGGCCGCTCGTGAGCTGCCCCACCCAGCACGACGCGGTGGCCGACCGCGACGACCTCGAGACCCGCTTCGTGGCGCTCGAGCCAGGTGAGGACGAACTTGAGAGCGCCTTCGCGGTCGAGACGCTCCTTGTCCCAGGTCTGCGCGTCGATACGCTCGCCCTTCGCGTTCTTGGCGGCGAAGCTCGGCTGTGAGCCGATCCCGTCGAGCTGACCGCGGCAGACCAGATCGAGCGAATCCGCATCATCGCCCGTATAGGCGGCAAACTTCACGCTGGTCGAGCCGGTGTTTATGACGACAAATGCATTCGCCATCAGTTTATTCTCCGAGAATGGGGTGGAGCAGCGAGGGGTCCTTGGCCGTCGCTGTGGCCAAAAGCACGGCAAGCGCGCAGGAGAACAATCTTGCCTGCGGCGTGTCCGCGCGGCTGGTCAGTATCACCCCGGCACGCGCGCGCCCATCACCAGACCGGCCGCCTGCGCCCCGGCCATGAACGTGAGCTCCTTGTACATCATGTTGCCGGCTTCGATGTTGGGCGCGATGAGGATATCGGCCTGGCCTGCGACCGGCGTCTCCACGCCTTTGATCCGCGCCGCCTCCTTGTCGACGGCAATGTCGAGATCGAGCGGACCATCGACGATGCCGCCGACGATCTGCCGACGATCGGCCATCTTGGCGAGCGCAGCCGCGTCGAGAGTGGCCTGCATCTTAGAATTGACCGTCTCGATCGCGGCAAGGACTGCCACCTTGGGCTGGGAAATGCCTACTGCTCGCGCCAGGATGATTGCGTTCTGCACAATGTCGCGCTTCTGATCGAGATCGGGAGCGATGTTCACCGCGACATCGCTGACGACGATGGTGCGCGAATAGGCCGGAGCTGCGATCAGCATGCAGTGGCTCAGCAGGCGGCTCGTCCGCAGACCATTCTCGCGCTGCAGCACTGCGTGCATGTACTGATCGGTGTGCAGGCTTCCCTTCATCAATGCGCCGGCCTTGCCGCTGCCGGCGAGATTGGCAGCGACACTTGCGGATTCCTCGGCATCGGCGGTCGGGACAATCTCGTACGGCGACAGATCAATCTTGCTCTTTGCGGCAATCTTGCCGATCTGCTCTTTCGGTCCAACCAGCAGCGGCGCAATGAGCCCGGCCTTTGCCGCCTCGACCGCGCCGATCAGTGCGTCCTCGCTGCAGGGATGGACGACTGCGGTCGGCAAGGGCGGTTGGCCCTTGCGGTGGGCAAGCAGCTCTTCGTATCTGATATTCATGTCCGCCATTGCCGCGACTCCGGTATATCGATTGCAAACAACCGCCGAGTGCCTCGATCTATCTGGCTCAAGCGGCGCCCACGGGTAACGACTTCAGCTTCGGCTCCCCAAACAGCGTTTCAATGCGGGTGAGACGGCGTTTGCCTTCGTCCGAAAGTGCTCCACCGGAATTGGCCACCTCACGGATCACTCCCAGGAGAGCGTTGCGTTCGCCGCGACTCGCGGGGAGTAGCATCGGGATGGCTGCCACCGCCCGCTCCGGCTCCTGCACCACGATCAGGAACTGCTCCTTCGTCATTTCCTTGAACTTGGCGAGGCCGATGCGTTCTGCCTCCGGCAGCTTGGAATTGATTTCTCTCAGGGTGTTGAAGCCGCGCTCGTCGAACGTCTGTTGCGGGCTGCGGACATAGATCAAGGCGCGCAGCGCGACTTCGATTGGCGAGCCTTGTTCGATTCGGCGGTCCAACTCCACTCGCTGGCGCTGGATCGCGGCTTCGCGGGCAAGCTCGCGTTCAACGTGCCGTCGCGTCTGCGACCCATCGGCGCGCAGCCCGACCAAGGCCTGCAGCAACGGTGAGCCGTAGGTGGCCATGAAAATTCCTTCCACCATTGCATCGCGTGTGTCGGTGAATGCATCCAGACATTTCACGATCCAATCCGATGCCGCCGCTTCCATGTGAAGGAAGGGATTCTCGCGGGACACCGCCTGGCGATTGAGGCGGATAGCGTTCGCCCACGCGCTCGCCGGGGACATCAATGGATTTCGGTCGGAGAAAATCTCGAAACGGAGCCGGTTCGGATGCAACTGACGCAACACGTTCGCGCTCTGCTCAGTGACGATGTTTTTCAAGATCGGACTGGCGAACGTGCGGTAAAGACCCAGATTGACCTCGGACACGGCACAGACGGTCGCGAACCGCCGCTCGTCCTCTGCATCGTTGCCGCCCATTGCGCGGATATCGCCGAGCGTGCGGGCCTTGAGGCTGAAGAGATAGCGGCCGTTGACCAGCTTCTGGTTTTCGACGTTTTCGTCCACCTCGGTGATCACCGCCTCATAGAGCCCGGGCGGCAACAGATCGATCATGTCCATGAACTGAATGAGTTCCTTGTCCTCCTTGCTCGCGACCTTGCCGGAAACGAAGATTCCGAGATGCCCGATGCTTTCGTGCATCGTGTAGACGATGGTCTGACCGTTGGCGATCACCTCATCTTCGTGATCGTAAAGGTCGAGGATCCAGTCCAAGGCCTGCTGCGGCGGAGTGATGTCGTCGCCCATGGAACAGAACACGACGATTGGAGACTTGATGTTGCGCAGGTCGACCCGAATGCCGTCCGACGTGCGCAGCTCGCCGCTGGAGAGCTTATTGCCGACGAACAGCTCATCGGCGATCCACTGCATCTCCTGGGCATTGAGCAGGACCGGGTTGCCCCACCACTTCTCGAATCCGAGGAACCGAGGAGATTCAGTCTCGACGTTGGAATACAGGTGATAGAGCTTCTTCCAGTAGGTGTTCGACGGGTGCATATTCTCGAAGTTCTCGACCAGATAGGCGCCGTCGAAACGACCATTTCCGAGATCGCCGCAAAGCGCTGTCAACCAGGTACCGCCGAGCAGCCCGCCGGTGTAGCGCATCGGCGCCTTGCCGTGCGTCCCCGCCCAGTAGGACAGCGGCTTGATGTGATCACGGATGCGCCGTCGGCTGACGTAGGCCACCACGTCGATCAGCCGTGCAGCTTGCTTGCGGTCTCCGCAATCTTGCGGCCCTGGTAGCGGGCTCCCTCGAGCTCGTTCGCGGTGGCTTTGCACCTGGCGCGCCGCTTCGCTCTAAGGTGCGTCGACCATTACGACCTCTGATTCCACGGTTGCCGTGATCCTGACGACAGCGACATCTTTGATGGCGGCGCCGTCGCGCGCATTGATCTTCAGACCGTTGACCTCGACCGCGCCCGACGCAGGCACCAAGTAGCCATAACGTCCTTCACCAAGCGCGTATTCGACGGTTTCGCCCGAGAGCAAGCGGCTTCGCGCTAGCTAGGCGACTTCGTCGCAATCCATCAATTGGTCACGGATGCGCACCACATCAGTTCGCTGCTTCAAGATGTCTGCGGATTCCGCGCATTCGGCCGTGACGGTGGCCGTGAAGCAATAACCACGCCCCGGAACATTGACTACGAAACGGTTGCCGTTCACCCCATCCTCGAGTGCCCGACGTAGGGCGGTCACGTGGACCGTAAGGTTGGCAGGCACCACGAATATCCCTGGCCAAACCCGAGCCATCAACTCGTTCTTGCTGATCAGCTGGCCCGGCCGTTCGGTCAAGGCGACCAGAATATCGAAGGCGCGACTGCCAAGTCGAACCTGTTCGTCGCCTTTGAGCAACAGGCGTTGAAGGGGTAGCAGCCTGAAGGGACCGAAGCAGATTGCATGTCCCGCTACGCGACTGATGCGAGCCGACCGCGCCGACCAGTTCCGGTCGACGACGTACGGCAAGGTATTGTCCGGGTCCCGATTCGACATGGTTCCCTCTGTTCCTCTCGGTGAATATGAGGATCGGCCCTCGCCGGCGATCACGATGGAGGGCGCCGGCGTGCCAGCTTTCATCCTGTTCTGCCGCTGACTGACTTAGGGTCGGAAGGGGCCCCTGTCTCCACCGCGCCTGCTGTTGTTTTGACCGTTCTTGCGGGGGGGGGCCGGGTTCGCCGACGAGCCCGATCAGGCGGACGCGCAGAATCGGCCCGGTCCGGCACGCGGGAGCCAGCCCGGTCTGCAGGGGGTCATGATCGTGGTTTGGATGCGCTCGGCCGAGGAATTCTATCGCAACGTTCGCCGGTACTCGGCCGGCGTCGCGCCCGTTGCCCGCCGGAACGCGCGGGTAAAGCTCGATTGCGAGGAAAACCGGGACTCAAGAGCGATCTCGGAGAGCGACGCGCGGCCTGTCGCGAGCATTGCCTTGGCGCTCTCCAGCCGCCGTTGGCTGACGTAGCGATGCGGAGGCACGCCCATGGCGCCCGCAAATGCGCGGGTGAAATGAAAGATGCTGAGACACGCGACATTGGCAAGGTCGGCGACGGTGATGTCTTCAGCGAGATGCTTCTCGACGTAATGCGAGAACACGCCGCAACCTTACGTCATCCAGCCGATGTGGTGTCAGTATCGGCAGCCGAATGAGCTCCGTCTCGGCGTGCGCATGCGCCAGCCGCGCCGCGAGCAGCAGCGACGACGTTTCCACGAGCATGCGGCCCGCGGCGGTCGGACCCATCATCTCCGACAGCACTGACAGGCCGATCTGGTTGATGAGTTCGTCCTGCACACCACAAGAATAGCGGATGGAACGTGCCGGTACTGCTGGCAGATTGTAATCGTCCCTCAGGCGCGCAAAGACGACGTTAGGTATGGATAGGTGTATGACCTGAACCTTCGGCGAGCGGATATGGGCCTCGTCGTACTTGCCTCCCATCGGTTTCAACCAGATCGAGCCCGTTGTCGGCCGCGCAGACCACCAGCTTCCGCCGACTTTGCACCTTACGAGTCCTTCCTCGGAGCCACGAACCGTAATCGAGATTTTGGCATGCGGTGCGACAGGTCCGGGGCCCTCGCGTTGGCTATAGGAGCAGAGCTCGGCGAACAGGGTGGACCATCCCAAGTCGTCGGATGACTTGAGCAGCAGCGTCGATGTCGGGTATCTCGGGCCTCGCTCACTCTGAGCTTGCATGAGACTCATGGTTTGCTCGCGACTAGATCGTACGAGTGTTGCGATCGCTACACCTATGGTAGCGGGCTCTCTATAGGGAAGGCCATTAGCCGTGCAGCTTGTTTGCAGTCTCCGCAATCTTGCGCCCTTGGTAGCGGGCGCCCTGGAGCTCGTTCGCGGTCGGCAGGCGCGAGCCATCGCCGCCGGCGATCGTCGTGGCACCGTAGGGTGAGCCGCCGGTAATTTCCTCAAGCGTCATCTGCCCGGCATGGCCGTAATCGAGGCCGACAACCACCATGCCGAAGTGCAGGAGATTGGTGATTATCGAGAACAGCGTCGTCTCCTGCCCGCCATGTTGCGTGGCGGTGGACGTAAACGCGCCGCCGACTTTGCCGTGCAATGTTCCGCGCGCCCAAAGCCCACCGGCCTGGTCGAGGAAATTGGCCATTTGCGATGGCAGCCGGCCAAAACGGGTGCCGGCACCGATGACGATCGCGTCGTAGGCAGCGAGGTCCTCGATCTTCGCGATCGGCGCGGCCTGATCGAACTTGTAGTGTGACTTGCGCGCGATCTCCTCGGGTACCAGCTCGGGCACGCGCTTGATGTCAACATGCGCACCAGCCTGCAGCGCCCCCTCAGCGACAGCATTCGCCATCGCTTCGATATGGCCATAGGAAGAGTAGTAGAGAACCAGGACCTTCGACATGATCTTATCCTCGATGGTTTTGTGCGTGGCGTAGCCGACCTGCCCTACGGCGCGTCGACCATGACGAGCTCGGAATCCTCGATGGCCGTGATCCTGAGGATGGCGACATCCTTGATGGCGGCGCCGTCGCGCGCATCGATCCGCACGCCGTTGACCTCGACCGCGCCCGAGGCAGGTACGAGGTAGCCATGCCGTCGTTCGCCGAGCGCGTATTCGACGGTCTCGCCGACCTTCAGCGTGGCGCCCAGCACGCGCGCGCGGGCGCGGATCGGCAGGGCGCCTTTGTCGGTGTCGAAGCCGCTCGCAAGCGTCACGAAGTGGCCCGAGCGGTCGCCCTTGGGAAACGGTTGCGACCCCCAAACCGGCGACCCGCCATCGGCGCTCGGCGTGATCCAAATCTGGAAAATCCGCGTCGGCTGTTGTTCCAGGTTGTACTCGGCGTGCCGGATGCCGGTGCCGGCGCTCATCACTTGGACGTCTCCGGCTTCGGTCCGGCCTTCGTTGCCGAGACTGTCCTTGTGCGTCACCGCGCCCTCGCGGACGTAGGTGATGATCTCCATGTTGGCGTGCGGGTGGGGCGGAAAGCCGGTATTGGGGGCGATCTCGTCGTCGTTCCAGACCCGCAGTGAGCCCCAGCGCATTCGGCTGGGATCCTGGTAGCCGGCAAAGGAGAAATGGTGCTTGGCCTTCAGCCAGCCGTGGTCCTCGCCTCCGAGGTCGTTGAATGGTCTGCGCTCGATCATTGGTGCTCTCCTCGGTCATGGCCCGTGGTGTCTCGCAACAGAGGTATGGACACAGCCCCGGCTTAGAAATAGAAACTGT
>JGI12053J15887_10000179_pt1 | contig 22976 bp, 14 predicted proteins | sample MedBloCAOM1_O3_FD_15887 | JGI IMG/M metagenome (IMG submission 15887)
CGAGACGGCAACATGGGAAAAGATCAGAGAGTTGGCCTCACGCTTCCAACGGGCAGATCGCATCGTTCTGGGCGTGCCCATGTGGAATTTTTCTTTCCCCTACAAATTCAAGCAGTTGATTGATCTGTCTTGTCAAAGAAATATGCTATTTACGCTCGACGGAGAATTCTATGGACCGTCATTGAGCATTGATAAGGCTTTCGTTGCGTATGTCAGGGGACAAAGCGACGAGGTCGGCTTCACAACTGTCTCTCAGCCAGGCTTCAAATATCTCAGCGGTTACGTTGAGTTTTGGCTGCAGTTCATAGGCGTCCGCAGCATTGTATCGCTTACCGTCGAACACACTTGGGACGGCCGCGCGGTCGACATGATCGAGGCGGGAAAGAGACAAGCGGCGGCACTGGCGAGGCAATTCTGAATGCTGTCACGTTCAATTCAGGGGGTTCGTTCGCACGAATTTTCCGGGAGTACGTGCGGCGATCGAATAATCATTTCAGGGTTGGAAAGTGTATGGCAAGGTGCAGGAGGCGGTGGCAAAGGACGAGGCATTCGCGAAGCTGTTGGCACACACAGCTACCTTTGCCGAATTGACGGGCTGCAACATCTCCGTCGGCGTCGATCTATAAGCGAGACTGCGTCCCACACCACGCAGTGCTGATCGCACCCGGTCTCTGGCTCGCGTCTCCAAAAAACGGGAATATTTCAAATGTAGGCCGGAGACTATCGGTGATTTCGCTCCCAAGTTGTTCAAATTGGGAGTATAGAGACTGACGGCCAATTCACAAAAAGCCGCAATTGGCGGGCACTTATCGGATTGGCGGACCCACAATCTCTAGCTGAGTGACTGGCTGGCTGGGGCGAGAGGATTCGAACCTCCGTATGGTGGAATCAAAATCCAATGTCTCGTTCACCGATGTTCGACGCGTGAAATAGACACGGTTTTGCGCGTGGCGACACGGTGGCGACATGACTTAAAAAGAAAGCCGCCCTACTGGGGGCTTTCTTAAGAACCTCATTAATCAGAGGCTTGTTTGGTTGCGGCGACAGGATTCGAACCTATGACCTTCAGGTCATGAGCCTGACGAGCATCCGCTCCGGTCAGATCTGGAGCCAGTCGCCCTGCGCGTTCCGCCTGATTTTCATAACCAGATCAACGTGATGCTACCTGTCCAGACTTGTATGAGAAAATATTCCCGTTCGCGCTTGACCAAAATCAGATCTATATCGCCGCCATCCCGTCCCGCTAGAGGGGCGTTGGCCATCGTCACGAACGTTGGGGCGGGATGCGGTGGACGCGGCAGCGTCGGGCGCGTGGTCGTGTTCGCAGGGCGGGCTTTGGTCCGTGAGCAAACACAGCGTGCAGACGACCGGCGAGGCTGCGTACGGCAAAACCGTGTGGTCCTGGCACCCGTTGCTGGTGTCAAGCTGACGGAGGCGCGTCGACCCAACCGGGTTTAGACAATCCTTCAACCGTCAGCGACGGTGACAAGACGAATTCGTCGCCGGGGAGAGCGCGGCATAAGCCGTAAAGCCATTGCGCAGGGAATGCCGGAATGCTCCGTCTGTACCTGTATGCTCGTGTGCGTTCCTTTGCACACTTTTGCACACGAGACCGCGGGTGCAGCAAGCACCCGGCATTCCCTGCGCCCTCTTATTTTTTGGGCGAGTGATTTTACAAACCTCGGGCGCATCACGCCGCGAGACTGCGGAGTTGCATCTGAATGTCGCCGATCCTCTTTTTCTCAAACTCAGAACAATTCGCACTAATCGTAGCTGCAAGTGAGTGGCGATTGCGCATTGGATCGGCGCTTTAATGTTGCGTGTTGGGCTGCTAAACCCCCGCCCATGAGCCATCCCGATCACAGCATTAAATCGCGCGTCGCGGCGATCTCGATATTTGCCAGCGCCGGCATGGCCACGGCCAAATTCGTCGTCGGTATTTCCATCGGCAGTCTCGCGTTGATCTCCGAAGCGCTACACTCTTCGGTCGACGTGGTTGCGACCGTCATCACCTGGATGGTGGTGCGGGTTTCCGACCGCCCCGCCGACGAGGAGCACCATTACGGCCACGGCAAGCTTGAGAGCGTGTCGGCGCTGGGCGTTATCGCGATGCTGTATGTGCTGGCAGGCGGCATTCTGGTCGAATCGTACAGCCGTCTGCGCGAAGGCGCGCCACCGCCGACGATCTCGGCCATCCCGTTTATCGTGCTGCTGATCGATATCGCCGTGAATTTCTGGCGCGCTCGCGCGCTGCATCGCGCGGCGCACGACACCAAAAGCCAGGCGCTGGAGGCCGACGCGCTGCATTTTGCGTCCGACGTGCTTGGCTCGGCCGCCGTCATCATCGGACTTGCACTTTCGGGACTAGGCTATGCCTGGGGCGACGCCGCCGCCGCGATCGGGGTAGCGGTAATGATTGCGCTGTTGGGCCTGCGGCTGGCGCGCTCCACCGTGGAAACCCTGCTCGACCGCGCACCCGAAGGCGCGTTGGAGAAAGCCACAGCCGCGATCAGGACCGTGCCCGGTGTGGTCGACGTCGAACGGCTGCGGGTGCGGATGGTCGGGTCGACGCACTTCATTGACGCCATCGTGCAGGTGCCGCGCACCTATCCGATCGACCGCGTCGATGAGATCAAACGAAGGGCGCAGGAAGCGGTCGCCAGGGCGCTTGGCGATGCCGACCTGACATTCACCGCCGTGCCGGTCGCACGCGACAACGAAAGCGTACGCGAGCGCATCATGGTGATCGCGCGCAATTCCGGTCTCGCCGTGCACCATGTCACTGTGCACGATCTCGGCGGCAAGCTCACCGTCAGCATCGATCTCGAAGTCGACGGCGATATGGCGCTCGCGGCCGCCCACGACATCGCCCACGAGCTGGAGCGGAACATTCGCGAGGAATTCGGCGAGGACGTCGAAGTCGACACCCATATCGAGCCGTTGGAGCCGGAATTGCCGCTGGGTGCCGATGCCGCGTCCGACCGTGTCGAAGCCATCAAGGCTGCGCTGTCGCGCTTTGCCGCCGATAGCGCGATCCACGACATCCATAGTGTGCGGGTGCGTAATACCGACGCCGGTGAGATCGTGAACTTCCATTGCCGTGCCGACCCGTCGATGAGCGTGATCAAGGTTCACGAGAACGTCGACGAGATCGAGCGCGCCTTGCGTCGCGCGTTTCCGGCCGTAAAACGCGTCATCAGCCACGCCGAGCCGCCGAATGCCTAGCGGAGTCTGAAATACCTGGCGCGTTCCTGTTTCGGACTCACACTGTCGATATTCTTGCGGGCATTCGGACTCCCGATTCTGCATTGGACAAGATTTATTTTGCATTAACGAATCGTTGACTCTCGACAGCCCGCCAAAACTGGATTCAAATCGCTGTGATTCGGAAGTGACTGGGGTTCTTCCGAACAGGGTGCAAATAGATTTCCGAGGGGGCCAAAGGCATGGTGCGCGCACACGCGGCGAGCGCGTGCGTCCAATCCGATTCGATCAAGGGATTGGCGCAATCGATCGCGAAACCGGCCTATCATAGGCTGTTGACGGCGGAGCCCGCGCTTCGTCGTGCCGTGCCTACCCTGATTATTGCCTTCCTGATCACCATTTGCCTTGGCGCGTTCGTGCAGGTGGTGGATCAGAACCGGCAAAAGCGCGCGTCAATCAAGCGCGANCTGGCAGCGGTCGCNGATTTTCTTGCCGAGCGTCTCGACCGCATCGCNTCCGTCCGCCAGGATCGCNCCGCAACATTCGAGCGTCTGCAGNTCCTGCTGCCCGGCCTTATTCCGTCCTGGGGCGTTGCACCCGAGCGGCACGTCATTGTCATCGGCGCGGACCAGCGCGTTCTCGCGCGCGTCCCGATCGAAGCTGCGTTTGGTGACACCAGCCGCATTCTCGACGTCATCAGTGCGGCGCTGCCGCTGACTGCACCGGGGCAGCAAGCCGGCGTGACCGACATCACCTTGCCGAACGGCAGCGGTGCGCTGGCTGTTCAGCGCGTCGTCAAATCGCTGCCTGGTCAGGTCATCATCATCCAGGAAAAGGTCGACTCGCTTTGGCGGTCGGACTCGGCCTTGGCGGTGACGCTTTCCGCCACCACCGGCTTTGTGGTGCTGATCCTGGGCTTTGCATTCCACTGGCAATCGACTCGCGCGCGCGAAGGCGATCTCATCAATGACGCCGTCCGTGGCCGTATCGATACCGCGCTCAATCGCGGCCGCTGCGGATTGTGGGATTGGGACCTGTCGCGTGGCAGAATCTTCTGGTCACAATCAATGTTCACGATGCTGGGCCTCGACACCCGCAGCGACCTGCTGACTTTCGGCGAGGTCAATGCGCTGGTGAAATCCGATGACATCGACCTGTTCGCGATCGCCGACCAGCTCATTTCGTCGAAGATCGATCACATCGATCAGACCTTCCGCATGCAGCACACCGACGGCCACTGGATCTGGCTGCGTGTCCGCTGCGAGCTCAGCCAGGGCGCGGCCGATGCAGGCATCCACCTGATCGGCATCGCCGTCGACATCACCGAGCAAAAGAGCCTCGCCGAGAAGACGGTGGAGGCCGACTTGCGGCTGCGCGACGCGATCGAGACCATCCCGGAAGCCTTCGTGCTGTGGGACGCGGGCGATCGCCTGGTGCTCTGCAACTCGCATTTCCAGCGACTGCACAAGCTGCCGGATTCGGCGGTCACGCCGGGCACATCCTATGAAACCGTGATCGAAGTCGGCAGCATGCCGGAGGTTCGCACCCGGCTGCACGAAACCGGCACCCAGGCGCCGGGCGCACGCACCTTCGAGGCGCAACTCGACGACGGCAGCTGGCTGCATATCAGCGAGCGTCGCACCAAGGATGGCGGTTACGTCTCGGTCGGAACCGACATCACCCGCATCAAGGAGCACGAACAGAAGCTGGTCGACAACGACCTGCGCCTGCGCGCCACCGTGATCGACCTGAAACGCTCGCAGACCGCGCTCGAACAGCAAGCCCTCGAACTCGCCGACCTCGCCGAAAAATATTCCAAAGAAAAAACCCGCGCCGAGGAAGCCAACCAGACCAAATCCAAATTCCTTGCCAATATGAGCCACGAGCTGCGCACGCCACTCAATGCCATCATCGGATTTTCCGAGATCATGGAAAGCGGCATGTTCGGAACGCTCGGTTCGGAAAAATATCAGGAATACTGTCATGACATCCTGACCAGCGGCCACTATCTGCTCGAAGTGATCAACGACATCCTGGATATGTCGAAGATCGAAGCCGGCCGGATGAAACTCGACATGGAGCAGCTCGATCTGTCCAAGACGCTGGCGGAATCGCTGCGCGTGGTGTCCGGTCGCGCCGACGACAAGAATCTGGTGCTCGACGCGGATATCGAGGGAACCATCTCGGTGGTGGCGGATCGCCGCGCCATCAAGCAGATCATCGTCAACCTGCTGTCCAACGCGGTGAAATTCACGCCCGATGGCGGCAAGGTGGTGGTCCGCAGCCGGTTGCTCAGCGATTCAATCGTGCTGATGATTGCCGACACCGGCATCGGGATCGCGCCGCATTCGCTGCAGCGGTTGGGCAAACCGTTCGAGCAGGTCGAGAGCCAGCTCACCAAGACCTATCACGGCTCGGGCCTTGGACTGGCCATCGCGCGATCGCTGACCAACCTGCATGGCGGATCGATGCGGTTGCGCTCGAAGCTCGGCACCGGCACCGTCGTCTGCGTATCGCTGCCGCGCGACGCCCGGAAGTCCAGAGCGAAGATTTCCGTCGCCGCCTAATTTCGCCCTACGACAATTTCGCGAAACACCCGGCGCACCTCGCTCTCGGTCTCCTTGACCCGCGCCTCGAGCGACGAAAAATCCGGTGCGTCACCGGCCCGCGCCATGACGCGCAAAAGATCTTCGCCTGACGTTTCCGGCTTGAATCTTTCGCTGACGCAGAGCCGCAGAATTTGCGTCAGGTCATGATAAAGCCGCGTCGCCGAACGCAGGACTTCAGCGGCCGATTGCGGCAGGACGCCAAGCCGCGCGGCGTTGTCGAGTACATGCAGCGTTGAGACGTCGAGAATGTCCGGCTTGCTGGCGGCGTGAACAAGCTGAAGATACTGAGCGATGAAATCGATATCGACCATGCCGCCAGCGGCATATTTCAGGTCCCAAATGTCGTCTTCGCCCTTCTCCAGCGCGACGGCGCGGCGCATCTCCGCCACGTCGCTGGCGACGCTGACGGCGTCGCGCGGCCGGGTCAGCACGTCGNGAATGATTTTTTCGANCTTGCGGCGAAAGTCGGGCGAGGATGAAATCACCCGCGCGCGGGTCAGCGCCATGTGTTCCCAGGTCCAGGCCTCCCGNTCCTGGTATTCGGCGAATGATTTGAGGTGCGAGGCCACCGGTCCTGCCCGCCCCGATGGCCGCAGCCGCATATCCACCTCGTAGAGCACGCCGTAGTTCGTCCGCGTCGTAAAAGCGCTGATCAACCGCTGGGTGAAGCGCGCGAAATAATGTGCGCCGTGCAGAGATCGCGCTCCGTCCGAGTCCGGGTGTTCGGGATCGAAATCATAGAGCAGGATCAGATCGAGATCGGACGAGGCGGTCATTTCGCGGCTGCCAAGTCGGCCCATCGCGACAATTGCGGTCTCCTGCCCCTTGATCCGGCCGTGCTGGGCCGCGAACCGGTCAGTCACCAGGCCGTGCACGGTATGGACAATGCCCTCAGCGACATCGGCGAACGCGACGCTGGCTTGTTGCGCGGAAACGGTGCCGGACAGGATACGCGTGCCGATCAGGAACAGGCTTTCCTGGCCGAACAAACGCAATCGATCGAGAAACTCTTCGTAGGAATTCGCCTCCGCCAGCGTTGCCGCGAGGCGCGCGGATAATTCGCGCTGATCGGGCATCGCCCCGAAGAAACGCGGGTCGATCAACCCATCCATGAGCTGCGGCTGCCGCGCCAGCATATCGCCGAGGCGCGGCGCGGCGCCGAGAATCAGCGCCACCAATGCCACGAAGTCGCGATTCTGGCTGAGCAGGGAAATCAGCCGCCCGCCGCGCTGCAGCGCCTGCAGGAAGCGATCAAAAGCTGTCACCGCGCTATCGGGTTCTTCCGCGTGCGCCAGGCCGACAATCAACGCGGGAACGAACTCGACAAATGCGTTCCGCGTCGATTCCATCCTGAACACGCGGTAGTCGCCGGCCATCCATTGCTGCACGGTCTGCGCCACCATGATGGGCTGCTTGAAGCCGAGGGTGACCAGATGTTTAAGCAGGCGCGGATCGTCCGCGCCGGCGCTGTAATCCACTGCCGGCAGTTTCGCGGTGCCGGTAGGATCGCCCTCGAACAGCTTGCCGTAATGCCCCTGCACGACGTTGAGATGGCCAAGCAGATCCTTTGCGAACGCCGCGCGGCTCTCGTAGCCGAAAAAACCGGCGAAGCCTTCCACCGCCTCGACATGGTCAGGCAGGGTATGGGTCTGTTCATCCGCTACCATTTGCAGCCGATGCTCGACCCGCCGCAGGAACTCATAGGCCGCGGTCAGTTCGTCGCGCGCCTCGAAGGTGATCCAGTTGCTCGTCGCCAGCACATTCAACGCCTCCAGCGTCGGCCGCGCCCGCAATCCGGGATGCCGGCCGCCGGCGATCAATTGTTGGGTCTGCGCGAAAAACTCGATTTCGCGGATGCCGCCGCGGCCGATCTTGACATTGTGGCCCTCGACCGCGATCTCGCTCTGCCCACGAAACGTCTGCATCTGCCGCTTCATGTCATGCACGTCGGCAAGTGCCGCGAAATCCAGATGCTTGCGCCAGACGAACGGCGCGATTTCCGCAATCAGCGCCTCGCCGGCCCTCGGGTCACCGGCGCAGGGCCGCGCCTTGATCATGGCGGCGCGTTCCCAGGTCCGCCCTTCCCGCTCATAATAGTGAAGTGCTGCGGCGGTTGAGATCGCAACCGGCGTCGAGGCGGGGTCCGGCCGCAGCCGCAGATCGACACGGAACACGTAACCGTCGCCGGTACGCTGCTGCAGCAACCGTGACACGCCCTGCGTGACGCGCACGAAGAACGGCTGCGGTTCGATATCAGGCGCAAGCGTCGGCGCGGCGGGATCGAAAAACACGATCAGGTCGATGTCGCTGGAGTAATTCAGTTCGCCCGCGCCCATTTTGCCCATGGCGAGCACGATCAGACCGCTGTTGTCCTCGGGACGTTCGAGATTTGGCGGCGACAACCTCCCTCGCGCGGCTTCCTGCCGTAACAAAAAGCGCAGCGCAGCTTGCACCGAAGCGACCGCAAGATCGGTTAGCGCCGCCGTCACCCGCATCACCGGCCAGACGCCACCGATGTCGCACAGCGCAATCAGCAGGGCTGCTTCCGATTTCATGCGGCGGAGCAACTGCATCACATCGGCTTCGCTTGATGCAGCTGACACGTTGCGGCAGGTGTTTTCGATCAGTTGCGCCAGATAGGGCTCTGGTTCGCATTCGAGCAGCCGGATCGCGCGCCGGCTATCGGCCCGAACAAGATCGAAAAGGTAGGGAGAGGCTTCCGCAATGCCCAAAAGAATGGTGTTGGCGAGGGGAAATCGGGCGATGAGGCCGCCAATCGCGGCCACCTGCTCCGGTGCGAGATCGGTCAGCCAGTCTGCCAATCGCTGCTCGGCTTTATCGGGAGCGGACACATGCGGTCCGTCCACGAACCGCGCGGCCAGACGATGTTGGTCCGCGTCGCCGTTCGCGGATGAAATCATGCCACCTTCTGTGGCACATCAGGCGTTTGAGCCGCAAGCCTGTCACCGGCGCCGGCCAGCGCCGGGATCGCCAATGTCGCGCTCAGTCCCGGGTGAGCATCGCCGAGCCTGAGTTCACCGCCATGCAGCGTCGCCACCGCCGACGCCAGGCTCAATCCAAGACCGGAGCCGGGCTGGGTGCGGCTGGCCTCGAGCCGCACAAATCGTTCCACCGCATGTCTGCGATCGGCCTCAGGTATCCCCGGCCCGTGGTCGGTGACGCTGAGCAGCACCTGATCGCCGTCGCGACGCGCCTCGATCAGAATCTCTCTTCGATCAGTGCCGGCCACCGCGCCAGCGCTCAGCGGCTGGGCGGCCGGGACGGGCTTGCCGTATTTGATGGCATTCTCGACGAGATTTGCCAGCGCCTGGCTGATCAATTCGCGGTTGCCGTGAAGGGGTGTCGGCACAGTCTTGACGCGCAAAGTCATGCCGTCGTCTTCCGCAAGCGGTTCGTAGAGTTCGTGAATGCCGTTGGCCACTTCGCCGGCGTCAAAGGTGTCCATATTGCCCCGCGCCTGGCCGGACTCGGCGCGCGCGATCATCAACAGCGCATTGAAGGTCCGGATCAAGCCGTCGGATTCCTCGATGGTTCCCTCCAGAGCCCTGCGGTATTCGGCCTCGCTGCCGGATTTCGCCAGCGCCTCTTCGGCGCGATTGCGCAGCCGTGTCAGCGGCGTCTTCAGATCGTGGGCGATGTTGTCGGAAACTTCCTTCAGCCCCATCATCAGGCCCTCGATCCGCTCCAGCATGGCGTTGAGATTTTCCGCCAAACGGTCGAGTTCGTCGCCGCTGCGCCCGACCGGTAGCCGCCCGCTCAGATCGCCCGCCATGATGCGCCGGGTGGTGCCGGTCATGGCATCGATACGCCGCAACACACGCCGCGCGACAAAGACGCCGCCACCAAGGCCAAGCACCACGACAATCAATATTGACCATTGCGCGGCTTCCGCGACAATGCCGAACAATCGTCTCCGTTCCTCCAGATCGCGCCCGATCAAAAGCCGGAAGCCGCTGCTCAGTTCGGTGACGCGCACCAGCGCGCGATGATCCGCGGCGTCCTGCTCGTCAAGCCGCCGATAGGCGGTTTCGGACCAGCCTGTGGTAGCCATCACGCCCGGCCCGAGCGAGCCGACATTTCCGGCGATGGCTTGCCCCGTCGGCGCGGTCACGAGGTAAAGATTGGCGCCGGGCCGCAGCGCCCGGTTCTCGATCGTAGAAACCAGGCCGCGCAGTCCGCGCCGCCCGAAGATCTCGCTGATCTCGCCGGTTTCCGCGTTCACCGTGGTGGTGATTTGTTCGGTGATCAGCCGGCGCGTGTTCCAGGCGAAATAGCCCAGCAGCGATGCGGCAAACAGCGCAAACAAAAACAGATAGGCTAGCGTCAACCGGAACGCCGTGGTTCGGATCAGCTTACCGAATGCCGTCACGAATCATGTACCCCGCGCCGCGAATCGTATGAAGCAACGGCCGCTCGAAGCCCTTGTCGATCTTGGAACGCAGCCGCGAAATATGCACGTCGATGACATTGGTCTGCGGATCGAAATGATAGTCCCAGACGTTTTCCAGCAGCATGGTTCGCGTCACCACCTGCCCCGCGTGCTTCATCAGATATTCCAGCAGCCGGAACTCGCGCGGCTGCAGCGTCAATTCGTCCTTGCCGCGCACGACCCGATGCGAAAGACGGTCGAGCTCAAGATCGCCGACGCGATAGGTGGTTTCCTCGGCCGGGCCGCCATGGCGGCGCGACAGCACTTCGACCCGCGCCAGCAGTTCAGCGAATGAATAGGGTTTCGGCAGGTAATCGTCGCCGCCGGCGCGCAAGCCCTTGATGCGGTCGTCCACCTGTCCGAGCGCCGAGAGAATCAGCGCCGGCGTGCGATTGCCCTTCTCGCGCAGGGAGCCGATCAGCGACAGGCCGTCGCGTTTCGGCAGCATCCGGTCTATCACCAGCACGTCATAGTCTCCGGTGCCGGCGAGTGCCAACCCTTCCTCGCCATCACTGGCGAGATCGGCGACGTAACCGACTTCGCGAAACGCCTTCACCAGATAGTCGGCGGACTCGCGGTCGTCTTCGATGATCAAAAGGCGCATCTGGGGGTCGGTTGCGGTCAAGTGGGCCAGCCTTCTGTCACCATGGCGCGGTCGGCATCCTCATGCAAGACGACCTGACACCTTTCGATTACGCGAAAAAAAGCGGGCGGTGAAGCTGGGGGGACCTCACCGCCCTTTTGACCTTCCGACGGAGGGGGGCGTATTCCACCGGAAGGTAACTAAAGGGAGCGGGCTTCTTCACCCGCCCCCCGGAAAGAGCCGTCGGCGGGGGCGACTAATGCCGGCGACACCCTCCATCTCCTCGACCATGATCCGATTTAATCGGATCATGGTCTCATCTCTTTGTTTGAGCATGATCTCCGGGCAAACGCTTCGCGTTTGTCCCGAGGGAAAACCGGTTTCCACTAAATCATGCTCCCGAACGCTTGATGCTCACCCCTTTGCGAGGGGCAGCGCGACGAAGCGCGAGGATCCGCCGCTCTTAACGCGCATCAAAACGCTGTTCTTGTTGTCGGTGCGCGCGGCGTTGATCGCTTCGCGCACATCTCCGGCATTGGTGACGCTCTTTCCAGCGACTTCCAGAATCACGTCGCCTTCCTTGAAGCCACGCTCTGCCGCCGCACTCTTCGGATCGATCTCGGTGACTACGACGCCATCCTTGCCGGCGCCGGCAACGCTGTTGGCGGGCGCCAGCGTCAGACCGAGCTTCGGCACGTCGGTACCGCGGGGCGCGGCACCTTTATCGCTGTTGTCAGTGTCGGCTTTGGCTTCCACCGCATTCGGCAACTGGCCGAGGGTCAGGTTGATGACCTTGTCTTGGCCTTTGTGAAGCACGTTAAGCTTCACCGCATTGCCGGGCGCGAGGGCGCCGATGGTGCGAGCGAGTTCCCGGGCATCCTTGACCGTCTCGCCATTCACCGCCGTGATCACGTCGCCAGATTCAATGCCGGCCTTGGCCGCCGGACCGTTAGCCTGGGGTTCCGCCACCAGCGCGCCTTCAGCCTTCTTCAGGCCGAGGCTCTCGGCGATGTCAGCCGTGACCGGCTGAATTTGGACACCGATCCATCCGCGGCTGACAGAGCCCTTGTCTTTGAGCTGCGCAATCACATTCTTCACGGTCGTTGCCGGGATCGAGAACGCGATGCCGACACTGCCGCCTGACGGCGAATAAATCGCGGTGTTGACACCCATCACTTCGCCTTCGGTATTGAAGGCCGGACCACCGGAGTTGCCCTTGTTCACCGGCGCGTCGATCTGGATGAAATCGTCGTACGGACCATTGCCGATGTCGCGGCCGCTGGCCGAGACGATGCCGGCCGTGACGGTGCCCCCGAGGCCGAACGGATTACCGACCGCCAGCACCCAATCGCCGATCCGGGGTTTGCCCTCCGAAAGCTTGGCGAACGAGAAGTTCGAATTGCCTTCGACCTTGATCAGGGCGACGTCGGTGCGGGCGTCGGTACCGATCACCTTGGCGGTATAGGTCTTGCCGTCGTCGGTCGTGACTTCTACCTTGTCGGCGCCGTCGACCACGTGGTTGTTGGTTACGGCATAGCCATCGGCAGAAATGAAGAAGCCAGAGCCTTGGCCGGTTACCATGCCACGGCCGCCGCGGGGTCCACCGCGCAGGCCCGGGGGCAAGCCATCAGGTCCGCCGAACCGGCGGAAGAAGCGCTCCATCGGCGAGCCCGGCTGGAACGGCGAGTCATCGTTGCCGGAACTGTCGTCCTTAGCGACCTTCTCGTTGATATTGACCTTCACCGAGATCACCGACGGCTTCACGCGCTCAACGATGTCGGCGAAGCCGGCGGGCTTCTCTACCTTACGGACTTCGTTGTTGACCTGCGCGTGCGCGGGATTGCTGAAGATATTTACCGGACCAGGCGACGGGCCGAAGCCGTAAACGGCGACGCCGAGGCCGGCAACGACCGAGGCCATTAGCGCAAATTTGCGCGCGGCGAACAGCGAACGGCGGGGCGCTTGATAAGATGGGAGGGAAGAAAGATCGGTGGGATGGTCAGTCATTAAGAAGCCTCCAGAGCATAAAATCAATGGTGCCGGGACGAGCACCTTACAGACCTGAACATGGGGGTTTTCGCCTTACGGCGCGCTGGCGGCGGAATTAAACTTTGGTAATAAAGCGGTGAACGGATGCGGCGGTTTATCGCAGGGCGGATAATGGCTTATCGCCCTAACACGGCTTGTCAGGCCAAGGTTCCGCCGCTGCGGATTCGCACGCCGCCGGCCATGCACCCACAGCGCCCGCCCCCCGATGGCCAGCGGCGGCAACAGCCACAGCAATCACGTGTGGGACTTGAGCCGCGGCTTCAGCAAGACGAATTCGCCATAGGGATTTGGAGCAAGCCCGCACGCGTAGACCGGCTATTGCCGCGATCAGGCCGCGCGCACTGTTTTCAAGAAGTTGCCAACCTCAAGCTTGAGGCGGTTGCTATCGAGGGAAAGCGATTGCGCCGACGCGAACACCTGCGATGAGGCCGTTCCAGTTTCGCTCGCGCCGCGCTGCACGTCAGTGATACTCGAAGCCACTTGCTGGGTGCCTTGCGCCGCCTGCTGAATGTTGCGGGAAATCTCCTGGGTCGCCGCCCCCTGCTCTTCGACCGCGGATGCGATGGTGGATGAGATTTCCGAGATCCGGCCAATAGTTCCGCTGATCTCCTTGATCGCCGTCACCGAATCCTGCGTCGCCGTCTGTATGCCCGCAATCTGGTGACTGATCTCGCCAGTTGCCTTCGCCGTCTGCTCGGCGAGAGCCTTGACCTCGGATGCCACCACCGCAAAGCCGCGTCCCGCCTCTCCGGCTCGCGCCGCTTCGATGGTTGCGTTCAGGGCCAGCAGGTTGGTCTGTCCGGCAATGGTGTTGATCAGTTCGACAACATCGCCGATCCGAGTTGCCGCCAGCGACAACGCATTGACGCGATCATTGGTGTTTTGTGCCTGTTCCACTGCCGCGCCAGCGATCCTGGCGGCCTCCTGCACCTGGCGGCCGATCTCGTTAACCGAGGAGCCCATCTCTTCGCTGGCAGACGCCACGGACTGGACATTGGCGGAGGCTTCTTCAGACGCGGCCGCAACGATGGTCGAAAGCGCCTGGTTATGTTCAGCGGTCTTGGTCAGCGTGTTGGCCGCTACCTCCAGTTCAGTCGAGGACGAGGAGACCGTCTCGATGATCTCACCGACCGCATTCTCGAACCGGTCCGCAAGTTTGTGCATATCCGCCGTGCGTTGTTCGACCGCTCGCTTTTCCGCTTCCGCCTGTTCGGAGCGCAGCCGCTCGATCTCGATCATATTGTCCTTGAAGACCCGCACCGCCCCTGCCATTTGGCCGATCTCGTCGGTACGTTCAACTCCTGCTACGATCACCGAAGTGTTGCCCGTTGCGAGTTCTCCCATCGTTCCTGTTAGTGTTTGGATCGGCGTAGCGATCGAGCGCGCGGTGAAGAGTGCAATCAGCCCGGCAGCGCCGAGCCCCGCCGCGAGGAGCGCCCACAGGGTCATCGTCAGGAGCGATATGCTCGCCTGTACCGCGTGAACCTCCTCGGCGAGCGTTTTCTTCTGGTTAGTTTTGATGCCTCCGGAGCGGGTTCCGTCGGCACCCTTAGATCCGTCAAGCAATTCGAGAATCTTTAGTGCGCGCGGCGCCGCCTCGGCGACGAGAACTTCGACCGGTACGTTCCAATGCACGGAATCCCGGATACCGAACATCTTTTCGGCAAGCGGGACAAACTCATCCCGCGCCTTGTTGATCCGCTCGAAAGATGCCAATTGAACGTCGGTAAGCAGCCCTTTTTGGGTACTCAAGGCGGCGAAGCCTTTGTTGAAACGTTCCCAAGGCCCGACAAACTTTTCCTTGTCGTTTTTTTCACCCGACAAGAGATAGGTGCGAAGCTGAGCCGAGGCGGCGGCGAAATTGGCGCGCGTATCGGCCATCGCCCTGAGCAACTTCTTCCGCTCGGATGTCGCCTCCAGGGAGTCCTCCTCGTTCATCATCTTGGTCAGCTCTGAAAATACTGTATCGGCGCGAGGACTGGCTTCGGTCAGCAATACCTTGGTTGCTGGCAGCGCGTCGGGAGTGAAGGCGATTGCCTCGGCCTTGTCCTGGGCAGCGCGGAGTTCCGCAAGCAACGTCTTTGTCTCGTCCCATTTGCGCTTGTTCTCTGGATTAGTGAATTGGACAGCCCGGTTGTCGAAGGCGGCCACGGTGGTGTCCAGCTCCTTCCACATCGCGATGCGATCAAGCTTGCCTTGCGGGTTGCCCGTCAACAGGTAACCGCCCAACGTCGCCAGCGTAGAATAGAGATTGCCGACCATTTCGGTGCTTTCGATCGCCACCGGCGTGTGTAGGTTCACCATACGATCGACAGTGGTGGAGATTCCGCCTACGGCGAAAACCGTATATCCGACAGCGGTCGCGATGATCCCGCATACCGCCGCAAAGCCAGCGACGAGCCGGCCGCGAATACGTAGCTGTGGAATAAAAGGCATAAGGATCTCCAACGCCTGATGTTCATCACCCTCTTGACGAGCAATTTATGCTGTTTCAACTAAGAAGTGATTAAGGCCTGTCCTCAACTGACCAAATGATGGCAGCGGCCAAGCGGATCGCGGCGAGGAAATTTCTGGCTGTCTTGTCGTAGCGCGTGGCAGTTGCTCGGTACTGCTTAAGCTTGCAGAAGAGGCTCTCCGTCAGATGGAGTGCCTTGTACATCTTCCTGTCAAAGGTGCGCTGGACCTTTCGATTGCGCTTGGCAGGTCCCGCCAAGAATGCCTGCTTTCTCGCGTGGCTAAACCGGCTTGTCCGGTGACGGCTCCGCAGCAATCAGCTGTTCAAGCCGCGCTTCTTCTTCCGCAGTCAATTGATCTTGCGCCATCGCGGATTTCGCACGCCGCCGGCCATGCACGCACAGCGCCAGCCCGCCGCCAGCCAGCGCCAGCGGCGGCAACAGCCACAGCAACAGCGTGTGGGGGTTGAGTCGTGGTTTCAGCAGCACGAACTCACCATAGCGCTCCACCAGAAAATCGATCACTCGGGCGTCGCTGTCGCCGGCCGCGATCCGCTCACGCACAAGCAACCGCAAATCGCGAGCCAGCGGCGCTTCGGAATCGTCGATCGACTGGTTTTGGCAGACCATGCAGCGCAGTTCGCGCGACAAATCCCTTGCCCGCGATTCATTTACGGGATCGGACATGATCTCGTCAGGCTGCACGGCGTAAGCGGCCGACGATCCCATCATCACGACTAGCAGCGCAAACGCGCCGGCAAGAATCCGTTTCAATTGATCACTCCGCCGCCTGCAATCCGCGCATGGCCTTCGCCGGCTTCGGCGCGCCGACGCGCAGCCGCCGGTCCGACAGCGACAGCATGCCGCCGAACGCCATCAGCACGGGGCCGAACCAGATCAGCAATACCAGCGGCTTATGATAGATGCGCACTGCGATCGCGCCTTCGGCGGTGGTATCGCCAAGCGAGATATAGAGCTGGCTTGCGCCGCGCGTCAGTAGCGCCGCCTCGGTGGTCGACGATCCCCGCGTGGTAAAGTTGCGCTTCGACGGCGTCATCGCGCTGAGCCGTTGGCCATCGAGGCTCACCGTGAACTGCGCCACCATTTCGCGAAAATTCGGCCCCTGCCGCTGCGTCACGCCGTCGAGCCTCAATTCGTAGCCGGCTATCTTTGCGACGTCATCGGGCTTCATCGATCCGATGTATTCGCTGTTCCACGTAGTCTCGCAGANGATCCCGATTAGGGCCACGCCGACGCCGGCATGCGCGAANACCGTACCCCAGGTCGAGCGCGGCAATCCGCGCGCGCGANGCATCGTGATTCCGAACGGCACGCGGAACAGGCCGGTGCGCTCGGCGAGGTCGCTCAACGCACCCGCGATGACAAATACGGCGAGCCCAATGGCGAGCGGTGCGAAGGCGCTGCCACCGCGGGTCCACGCCCACAGCACCGCGATTGCGATCAACGCCGCGATGCCGGCGGCCATCAGGCGCTGCGCCGCGCCCAGAAGATCGCCGCGCTTCCACGCCAGCAACGGCCCGAACGGCACCGCGATCATCAAGGGGAGGAACAGCGGTGCGAAGGTGAGATTGAAAAACGGCGCGCCCACCGAAATCTTGTCGCCAGTCAGGACTTCCAGCGCCAGAGGATACAGCGTTCCGATGAAAACCGTCGCGCAGGCGGTGGTGAGGAACAGATTGTTGAGCACCAGCGCGCCTTCGCGCGAGATCGGCGCGAACAGGCCACCCTGCTTCAGCGCCGACGCCCGCCAGGCATAGAGCGTCAGGCTGCCGCCGATGAAGATGCACAGGATCAGCAGGATGAACACGCCGCGCGTCGGATCGGTCGCGAACGCATGGACCGAGGTGAGCACGCCCGAGCGCACCAGGAAGGTGCCGAGCAGCGACAACGAGAAAGTCATGATCGAAAGCAGGATGGTCCAGACCTTGAGCGCATTGCGCTTTTCCATCACCACCGCGGAATGCAACAGCGCGGTGCCCGCGAGCCAGGGCATCAGGGAAGCGTTCTCGACCGGATCCCAGAACCACCAGCCGCCCCAGCCGAGCTCGTAATAGGCCCAGTACGAGCCCATGGCGATGCCGAGCGTGAGGAATATCCACGCCACCAGCGTCCATGGCCGTACCCAACGGGCCCATGCCGCGTCGATCCGGCCTTCGAGCAAGGCAGCAACGGCGAACGAAAACGAAATCGAGAATCCGACATAGCCGAGATAGAGCATCGGCGGATGCACCGCGAGGCCGATGTCCTGCAGCACCGGATTGAGGTCGCGACCCTCGATCGGCGGATTGGCGATGCGCATGAACGGGTTCGAGGTGATCAGGATGAACAGATAGAACGCACTGGCGATCCAGGCCTGCACCGCCAGCACATGGGCGCGCAGCGACAGCGGCAGATTATTGCCGAACGCCGCGACGAGGCCGCCGAACAGTGCCAGGATCAACACCCACAGCAGCATCGAGCCCTCATGATTGCCCCATACGCCGGTGATCTTGTAGATCAGTGGCTTCAGCGAATGCGAATTCTCGAAGACGTTGACGACGGAAAAATCCGAGGTGACGTGCAACGTAACGAGCGCCGCGAACGACACTGCCACGAACAGCAGTTGCGCGAGCGCAGTCGAGCGCGCGACATTCATCAGGGCGGGATCGCGCCAACGCGCGCCGAGGATCGGCAAAGTTGACTGGATCAGCGCGAGGCCAAGCGCGAGCACCAGCGCGTAATGTCCGGCTTCCGCGATCACTGCGAAACACCTTGTTTCGCTTGCGCCGCGCCCTGCTTTACCGGCGGCGCGCCTTGCTCCGCCCGAGGCGCCCCTTGCGCTTCGAGCGATGCCCCCTGGGAGCCCGCGGGCTTTGCGTTATAATCCGGCCTTGCGCCATAATCGTCTTTCCAGTGCCCCTGCTTCTTCAGCGCGTCCGCAACCTCCTTGGGCATGTAGGTCTCGTCATGCTTGGCAAGCACGGTGTCGGCCTTGAACACGCCAGAAGAGTCGAGCGCGCCTTCGGCGACCACGCCCTGCCCTTCGCGAAACAGATCGGGGAGAATTCCCTTGTATGAAACAGGCAGCGTGGCGCTGCCGTCGGCGACACTAAACGTGACCGCAAGGTTGTCGCCGCGCACCAGCGAGCCCGGCTGCACGAGGCCGCCCAGACGGAAACGTTTGCCCGCCTGGATATGTTTCTCCGCCACCATCGCCGGCGTCGAGAAAAACACGATGGAATCGCGCATCGCGTTCAGCACCAAGGCCGCCGCGACCGCGAGCACCGCGAGCGAGCCGCCGATTATCGTCAAACGCCGCTGCTTGCGCGTCATGCGTGGCCTTTAACTTGGAGCATGATGCGATCCAAAAACCGTTTCCCGCTTTTCGGCATCATGCTTATCCATCGAGCCCAAGATTTTTCAGGCCCTCATTCAGTTGTCGCAACCGCTCCGCATCGTTGGCGACGGCCTGACGGGCGTCGGTCAGCGTGCTCTTCGCCTTGTCGCGATCGCCCATTACCATATAGGCGCGTACCAGCCGCAGCCATCCCTCGACATCGTCGCCGTTCTGCTTCAATCGACTGGCGAGGCGCTCGACCATGCCATGGATCATTGCGCCGCGGTCGGTCTCATTCATGTCTTTTGCCGCGGCCATCGCATCATCCGACAGCGCCGGAGCGGCGGAACCGCCGACCCGCGCCAACGCGGCCTGAACGAGCGGACGCCACGGCGCATCGGCCGGCGCCCTTGCGAGCATCGCGCGCCAGATCGATGCGGCCTCGGCGGTGCGGCCGTCCTGCTCGGCGGCAACGCCGAGGAAGTAGCTCGCCTTGACCTCATCCGCATTCAACGCGATGGCACGCTCGAATTCGGCCTTGGCCTCTGATGTGACGACGCCACCCGCCGCGGCGGCAAGGGTTTCGCCGAGATCGGCCCGGCGCTCGGCACTGTCGCCATTATAGGTAATCGAATTGTGATAGGCCCGGACCGCGTCATCATAGCGGCCGAGCCTCGCCAGCACCGGGGCCAGCACGTTCCAGCCACGGCCATCGGTCGGATTTTTCTCCAGGTGCGCTTCGACCTGCGCCACCAGATTGTCGAGCGGCTGGGTCACGTCAGGCGTGCGGGTGCGTTGTGCCAACGGAAAATCGCCGAGCCGCGGCGAGCCAAGGTGCAGGTAAAACGCAACCGCCACGATCGGCAGTCCAACCAAGGCTATGACTGCCGCCGAACGGCGCAACCTGATGTTCGATGCGCTGGGCGGAGCGCGCTGACTATCCACTGCCGCCAGCAGACGGCGACTGATTTCGACGCGCGCGGCCTCCGCTTCGGAAGAACCAATCAGTCCCGCGGCAACATCGCGATCGATTTCGGTGAGTTGATCCTTGTAGACGGCCGCCTCGCTGGCGTCGTTCTGTGGTCGGCGACCGCGGCTCAACGGCCAGAGCACGGCGAAGATCGCCGCGGCCGTCATTAGCGCGAACACAAACCACAACGTCATCAAGCGGGTTCCGACTGCACGGCGCCCATACGCAAGCGCCAATGCGCCGCTTTACACCACGGGCGGCAAGCCGGGCAATTGACAATTCCCGATCCGCAAGTATGGCAAAACCCAAAAACCCAGAGAAACTCTGGTGTTAGTTGACGTAGAACTCGATGCTTTGCGCCGCATATTCGCCGTGCCCGTTTAGCGCTTTTAGATAATAAGCCCCCGGTTTGAAGGATTCGGGCAGCCTGATCCTCAGCGAGCCGGTGGGTACCGGAGACGCAATCGTGGTGACCGGATCGGACAAGTGTTCCCCGGTGGTCTTGCTGACGAGCACCACCTTCGCCCCGATCATGAGGTTTCGATATGTCGCCGAGATTACGCGGTTTTCAAGTTCAGCGAAATTGATGATTGGGTTCATGCCAAAGCGTACGTTGCCGCCCGGATCACGTCAATCATAAATTGTAACTGTTGGATATCACAACCTTTATCCGGCGCGCGATGGTTTGCGTTCGCCGCTTAGCGCGTTTTCAGCCGCCCTGCTCATCAGCGACGCGTAATCGTGGCCGAACAATACCTCGCAGAAGCGGATTGCGGCCGCGACCTGCATCTGCAGGTAGGCGCGTGTCCTGGCGTCGCCGCCACGCAGCGATTGCACCAGCGCCTCGGTGGAACGCTCGACATAGTGTTGCAGGTCCGAATAAGTCCGCAGCGTGACCTCATTGATCGCGAGTTCGCTGGCATATGTGCGGCACACCGCGACGAAATCGATCAATGCAACGGTTTCGTCGACCTCACTGGCGTTGAGCCTGGCGCCGGCGGGAATATCCTTGTCAGGTCGCTGACGCAGGAGACGCCGGACCCGGCCCGGCACGCTGTCGATTTCCGATTGCAGAGCGTTGGAAATATCGGCCCGGATCGATGCCAATTGTTTGCCCCACGCCGAATCGTTGCGAAGATCAAGTTCGGTGCGCAGGCCGCGCACGCCATCGTGAAGAGCTTTGAGATGCTCGCCGACGTTATCGAAATGGCCGCGCCTGATATCCGCCCGCAGGCTGGCCGCGAGAAAGAACAGATCGTGCAGCGCTATGGTGACGGCGACGCCGTAGGGAGTGGCGGCAACGCGGATTTCATCGTCGGACGCGGCCATCTTGATGGCGAGGCGAATGATTTGCCACGGCGCGGTCAGCCGCTGCATGACCAGCGACAGCGCGAACGGCAGCAGTTGCGGCGTCTGCAGGGAGGGAACGTTGAGCGCGGCGCCTACCGACGCGATCTGCGCATCCGCGAACATCCGCAAGAAGCGGGGAAGTCGGCCATTGAGGGTGTCGAGCGCTTCGCGGGCCTGCAAAACCGAGCCGATCGGCAGCAGATCCTCGATCACATTGGGTGGACCGACGCGGGCCAGCCCGCGCTGCTTGTCGCCGCCCGGCATGGGCGTGGCGATCTTGCAGATTGCATCAGCCGCGGCGTGTTGGAATTTGCGGATCGCCGGTTCGAGATCTGACGTCGTTCCGGTTTCCTCCACCTGGGCCAGCGCCGCTTCGAATTCACGCGCCTGGTCGGGTGCACCGTCGCGGACCAGCCATTGCCACACCGGCAGCAGCGAGGCGCGGCGGACCTGACCCGGCCGTACCGGAAAATTTCCTTCGACGAGAAACGGCTCAAGCGGGCGGAACAGTAGCCGCGCCGGATCGTCGGTGCGCGGTCGCGCCTCCTCGTGGGTTCCGCGCACGACCTTGCGCAATTGTTCGAGCACAAGGGTTGCGACCGTGGTGTCTTCGCCGCGTTCGATGACGCGCTCGAACTCCCGCATCAGCAGCGCCTGCGCCTGCGGCGGAAGCTGCACGAGATAATCCCTCAGCCGCTCGATCGATGTCTGGCTCATGCGCCCGGTATGCACATTTGTGTCGCGCGGACGGCGAAACGCGTCCACCGATCATCATAAAAGCGCTGGCGTTAAGAAGTCGTTAGGAATGGTGAAATGGCGGGCACTCACACCCCCGGCAGCACCAGCTCCGCCCGCAAGCCCCCGATCGGCGCGTTGCCGAGCGAAAGGCTGCCGCCGTACAAGGCCGCGAGATCGACCACGATCGACAGCCCCAGCCCGGAACCTGGCTTCGACTCGTCCAGCCGCTGGCCGCGGCGCGAGACCTGCGCGCGCTCGGCCGGCGACAGCCCGCGCCCGTCGTCGTCGACGATGATCCGCAGCATCGGACTGGCGCCGGGTTCCAGCGGCTGCTCCACCAGCACCTCGATTAACACTTGCGACGCCGCCCATTTGCAGGCGTTGTCGACGAGGTTACCGGCCATCTCCTCAAGGTCCTGCCGCTCGCCGCGAAATATCGCCTGCGCATCGGCCTCGACCTGGATGGCGATGTCGCGACCGCGATGGATCTTCTCCATGGTACGGCGCAGCGCCTCGATCGCCGGCGCCACCTCGGTAACCGTGCCGATGATGGTGAGACGAGCGGCGATGCGCGCGCGCTCCAGGTGGTGCGCGACCTGATCGCGCATCACGTCGGCTTGCTCCAGGACTTTTGCTGCGAACGGATCGGCAACCCGGGTGGAAGCCTCGTTGACGATGACAGACAGCGGCGTCTTGATGGCGTGCGCGAGATTGCCGACATGGGTGCGCGCGCGCTCGACGATCTCGCGGTTGGCATCGATCAGCGCGTTGGTCTCGCGCGCCAGCGGCGCGATCTCGACTGGAAATTCGCCCTCGAGCCGTTCGGCGCGGCCGGAGCGGATATCGGCGATCGATTCTGAAATGCGCTTCAGCGGCGCGAGGCCGAAGCGGACCTGGAAGATCGTGGTCAGCAACAGCACGATTCCCAGCGCGGCAAAGGTGCCGCCGAGGTAATAGTCGAAGCTGCGCGTCTCGTCGAAAATCTCGCTGGCGTCGCCNGCCACGCTGACCAGAAACTTGCCATCGGCGCCGAGATCGACCGGCCGTTCCACNATCCGCAGGTTCTGGTTCTCAGGCCCATCGACATAGCCGAGNCGNATGCCGGCCGTGGTCAGGTAGGCGCCGCGCTCTTCNAGCTTCGGCAGCTTCTTGTCCCACAGCGAGCGCGACGCGCGCACCTCGGCCTTCTCGGAGTCGGTACGGGTGATCTGCCAGTACCAGCCGGACAACGGC
>JGI12053J15887_10000180_pt1 | contig 22908 bp, 26 predicted proteins | sample MedBloCAOM1_O3_FD_15887 | JGI IMG/M metagenome (IMG submission 15887)
GATGCTGCCGCCGACCGCAATCCCCATGGCAGCGAGCCCGGAGCCGCCGAGGAAGCCGCGACGATCGAGGCCGGTCCGGCGGCCGAAGGCGACGGCATCGGCGCGCTCCCGATCGTCCTGATAGAGTTCTTCGATCGAGCGCTCGATCTTGCCCGGCATGGCGGTTCTCCCTGGTGATTTTTTCTCTGGACTGCGAGCCTGGCGGAATATTCGCGCCATTGAAGCCGGTAAGATTAAACGGATCTTTCCAGCACCCGACAGAGGGAATTTTGACACACCCGCCGACGGAATGACCGCCACGGGGTCTCGGCTGCTGTCATCACGACCAAAACTAGTATATGGATCAAGGGAATCGAGTGAGGACGCCATGGATATCAAGGCTTACGCGGCCGGTCTCTGCGCTGTGATGATCGCGGGCACGACGCTGGCCGTTCCCGCGGCCGAGGCACAGACACAGACCCGGAAAAAGCAATACGTCTATACCACCACGCGCGTGGCTCCAGCGAGCCGCCCACGGGCGCGCGTCACTGTGGCGCCGCGCTCGTTCCTCGATGCCGGGACCGAGGTGCGGCCGGGCGACCGCAAGTTCACCGATTACGCCTTCCCGGCGAGCGGCAATGGCGGGATCGGGATCAATGCGGTCACCAATACCGGTGGCAAGGTCGGCTGGGATCGCTCGCCGATGATGCAGCCGTTCCAGCTGCCGGGCTATAACCCGTGGTAGCTGCCTCGGCCAAATAACCGACGCTCGTGCAGACTGGGATTGGCCGCCTCGGGCGCGCGCGAGATCGTCATGTTTGCAGTCCGGGATACGGGCTTACTCCGCCTTGATGTTGGCGGCGCGGGCGGTTTCGGTCCAGTTCTTCAGATCAGCGGCGATCGTGTGTTGAAATTCCGCCGGCGTGCCGCCGGCCGGTGAAATGCCCTGCTGCGCGAATTTGGCGATCAGGTCAGGATCGCGCAGCGCCCGGTTGATCTCGGCATTGAGCCGCTGGATGATCTCAGTCGGCGTGCCTGCGGTGGTCAGCAGCCCGATCCACTGGATCGCTTCGAAGCCGGGAAAGCCTTGCTCCGCCACGGTCGGAAGGTCGGGCAGCTGCGGGTCGCGGGCGAGACTTCCGCTCGCGATCGCGCGCAATGCAGCGCTCTGGATCTGCGGCAGCGATAGTAGCGTCGAGATCGCGGTGAACTGGGTTTCTCCTCCGATCATCGCGGTCATGGCCGGCGCGCCGCCGCGATAGGGAATGTGCTGCAGCTTGATGCCGGCGCGCTGGCTGAACAGCTCGACCACAAGATGGGTCTGGGTCGCCGCGCCCGGCGAGGCGTAGTTGAACTTGCCCGGATCGGCTTTCGCCAGCGCCACGAATTCCGCCAGCGACTTGGCCGGCACCTTGGGGTTGACCAGAAACAGCAGTGAATTCTTGGCCACCATCACGATCGGCGCGAGATCGCGCTGGGCATCGTAGGGCACCTTCTGGTGGGTGGCCGGGATCACGGTGAAGCTCGACGCAACCATCAGCAGCGTATAGCCGTCCGGCGTGGCCTTGGCGGTGGCGTCGGTGCCGACGATGCCGCTCGCGGCCGGCCGGTTGTCAATGATAAACGGCTGCCCCAGCGCCCGCTCCAGATACGGTGCCACCAGCCGTGCCACCACGTCGTTGAGGCCGCCGGCTGCGAACGGGACGATGAGACGAACCGGACGGCTGGGATAGGTATCGGTCTGCGCGCCGGCGACGTCGACTGCGATCAACATCGCCAATGCGAATAGCCAGAGAGCGAGCTGACTCCGCCGCCATTGAATCATTGCACCAGTCCTTACTTCCACTGCGCCGATGGCAGCGTCACGCCGCCACCTTGTCCATCTCGGCAATGATCGCGTCACCCATTTCCGACGTGGTCACGATCTTGGCGCCTTCGGATTTGATGTCCGCCGTGCGCAGTCCCTTTTCGAGCGTGGCCGCGATCGCCCGCTCGATCAGATCGGCTTCCTTGCCCATGTCGAAGGAGTAACGCAGCGCCATGGCGAAGGAGGCGAGCATGGCGATCGGATTGGCGACGCCCTTTCCCGCGATGTCAGGCGCGGAGCCGTGCACCGGCTCGTACATCGCTTTGCGCTTTTTGGTTTTGGGATCGACCTCGCCGAGCGAGGCCGACGGCAGCATGCCGAGGGAGCCGGTGAGCATGGCCGCGACGTCGGAGAGCATGTCGCCGAACAGGTTGTCGGTGACGATGACGTCGAACTGCTTTGGCCAGCGGACCAGCTGCATACCGCCGGCGTCGGCGAGCTGGTGCTCGAGCGCGACATCCTTGAACTCGCGCGCATGCAATTGACTGACAACCTCGTGCCAGAGCACGCCGGTCTTCATCACGTTGCGCTTCTCCATCGAGGTGACCTTGTTGCGGCGCTTCTTCGCGAGCTCGAAGGCGACCCGGGTGATGCGCTCGATCTCGTAGGTGTCGTAGACCTGGGTGTCGACCGCGCGCTTCTGGCCGTTGCCGAGATCAGTGATGGTCTTGGGCTCGCCGAAATAGACCCCGCCGGTCAATTCCCGCAGGATGATGATGTCGAGCCCGTCCACCACCTCGCGCTTGAGGCTGGAGGCGTCCGCCAGCGCGGGATAGCAGATCGCGGGCCGGATATTCGCGAACAGGCCGAGATCCTTGCGCAGCCGCAGCAGGCCCGCCTCCGGCCGCACGTCATACGGCACGCTGTCCCATTTCGGTCCGCCGACCGCGCCGAAGATGACGGCGTCGGCCGCATGCGCCTTGGCCATGGTCTCTTCGGTGATCGCGACCTTGTGGGCGTCATAGCAGCTACCGCCGACGAGCCCTTCCTCGGTCTCGAACCGCCCCATGCCGCGCGCGTTCATCCAGGTGATGAGTTTCTTAACCTCGGCCATCACCTCCGGCCCGATGCCGTCGCCGGGAAGAAGAAGGAGCTTGTAGGTCGCCATGTGTTGTCCTCATCGCTGGCGCGGATGCGTGGATTGCTAAAGGCCGAGGCAGGTCTTTGCAAGAGACGCCCGTACCGTGGCCGGGACGCCCATCATCGGCGCGGTCGGGTCACGAGGTCGGGCGCAATGTGGTAGCGTCCGATTGCAGGAAAAGGATGAAGCACATGGCGCAAGAGCGACCGAGGGTCGTCATTGTCGGCGCAGGTTTCGGCGGCCTCGTGGCGGCGAAAACCCTTGCCCGCGCTCCCGTCGACGTGACCCTGATCGATCGCCAGAACTACCACTGTTTTCAGCCGCTGCTCTATCAGGTGGCGACTGCCGCGCTGTCGCCGGCGGAGATCGCATGGCCGATCCGGCATATCCTGCGGCAGCAATGGAACGCGACGGTATTGATGGCCGACGTCACCGGCGTGGATGCGGCTGGGCGGCGCGTTGAAACCACCGCCGGTCCGATGCCTTACGATTATCTGGTGATCGCCACGGGCGCCATGCATTCCTATTTCGGTCACGACGAGTGGGAGACTATCGCCCCGGGGCTCAAGCGCATCGAAGACGCGACCCGCATTCGCCGCAGCATTCTCCTGGCATTCGAGCAGGCCGAGCTCACGCACGATGACGCCGAGCGGCAGCGTCTGCTTACCTTCGTTATCGTCGGCGGCGGCGCAACCGGCGTCGAAATGGCGGGGGCGATCGCCGACATCGCACGCCAGACGCTTGCCAATGATTTCAGGCGGATCGATCCGCGCACGTCCCGCATCATCCTGCTCGAAGCCGGCCCGCGCGTGCTGCCCACCTTGCCGGAGGATCTGTCAAACTATGCCGCGCGCGCGCTGACGCGGATGGGCGTCGATGTGCGGACCTCGACGCGCGTGACGAATTGTCATCAGGGTGGTGTCGACCTCGATGATGGTCGGATCGACGCCGGCACCATCATCTGGGCTGCCGGGGTGGTTGCTTCGCCGGCCGCCCGCTGGCTGAACGCCGAGCACGATCGCGCCGGGCGGGTGATCGTGCGTCCGGACCTCTCAGTGCCCGGCCAGCCGGACGTGTTCGTGATCGGCGATGCGGCGGAGGTCCGGGACAAAGCGGGACAACTGGTGCCCGGTGTGGCCCCTGCCGCCAAGCAGATGGGTGTGTATGTGGGCCGGCTCATCGCCGCGCGAGTCGCCGGCAGGTCCTTGCCGGCCTTCCGTTATCGCCACCTGGGCGACCTCGCGACCATCGGGCGGCGAGCCGCGGTGGTGAAATTCGGCAGATTGCATCTCAAGGGTTTCGTGGGATGGCTGTTCTGGAGCGTGGCCCACATTTACTTCCTGATCGGGGTGAAGAACCGATTCATCGTGGCGTTCACGTGGTTGTGGGACTACATCACGTTCCAGCGTGGCGCGCGGCTCATCACCGAGGTGCCCAGCGAGGATGAGGGCACCAAGCGAGCGTCTTGATCAGCAGGGGCGTTGACTAGGCTTTAGGGTTGGCAAACACCGTGACATAGCAGCCACCTTCGTCATCGAAGTACTCAACGCGCCACTCTCCGGTGCCGTCGCAGTCCTCGTTAACGGACACCTCCCGGTGAAATGGGTTGCGTACTAGCACGTCATTGAAGCGCTCACCCTTCTCATCCACGCCCGCTGGGCGGGATCTTGGGCAGCTACCACTTCCTTGAAGCTTCGAGGCTTGTCCGGCATTGCTGCGCTCCCTGAGATTTCGAGCAGAACCGCAATGCAGGCTCCCTCAATCTCGGACGCACGAGCGAGCGGACTCTTCAGCCATTTAAGAGCCGGGGTCCCCGGCTCTTAAATACTAGGCTTTATGCTACGCTTTGCCTTCAGCAATACGGCGCCATCTGCGCACCCGAGGTGTCGTATTGGGGAATGCAACTGGAGTCCTGCCGTTGCGCGTACGATGACGTGACGGCAGTCATCGCAAGTACGGCAGCGAGCCCAAGGGCGCCAAGATATTTCATGGCAAGCGTTTTCATTGTTGATCTCCGTTGTTGTATGTGTGAAGCGCCTTAGCTAGTGCGCAGCCACAGCTAGGGGTATGCAACCTTTTCGGTCAGCAGCGGTTCTGCCAGCGCAGCGTGGGATAGCATGTCGGGTAAGGTCCGCCGGTGTCATCGACGGCCGGAGCGTAGGCGTAGCCGCTTTGCGGACCAGCATAGACCTGATGGTAACCGGGGTGGGCAGCCACGACCCGAGCCAGGGACGGTGTCGCTGCGACCACCGCGAGTGTTCCCGCCATCGCCACTCCGATCGCTGTTCTCGTTAGAATATTGATCATTTAGTCTACCTCTATTCGTTGCATAAACTGGAAGGGTTGCGACCGGTCCACCTACGTCGATCTATGTCTTACTAAGGAAAGCGACTGGGCCTGAGTTGCTGCGATCAGGCCGATTTTGCGCCGATCTTCCAGGGCCGAAAGTGCGCCCGCGCGCCCGCTCCACGCCATCTCTTGCGTTCCGCAGACATCCCAATCGTCATGTTGTCTCGCGGGTAGTTGTCAGCAATCGAGAGCACGAGGGGTAATAAGATTTAGCTTTGCGTAATCGATGGCAAGGACGTCGCCGGCGACGACAGCGCGATATCGATCTTCGATCGCATTCAGCGACGACGCTGGTAGGGGCCAATCGTGGCAAAGAAAGCAATTTCAAATAGGTGGCAGCAATATAGCTCAAGCGGTAGTTGCCGCGGGCAACCATCTACCGTTGGGTCGGGACAAGTACAAAGAAACGGGATCAATCCCATGGCCACGCCCGAACAATACGCCCCGCCCGAGGACATCCTAAGCGATATTCTCACAGCAATGTGCCACGCTGTCGCCCGCGCAATCGAGTTGATCCCGCCGGATCAGCCCGAGTCCCGCCGGTTGGCGTGCGCCTATGCCCTGAAAGAAATCGTCGACTCAGTCGAGCACATGATAGTCAGCGAAAGCGTGACTGCGCATTAAGCCCGACGCTTCAACGCTTCATCCGGCTGACTAAACTAAAATATTATGCGCAACTAGGCGCGGATCCTAACTTCCGCTGAACCAGTTGTAACCCTGGTCTTCCCAATAGCCGCCGAGATATTTGTCGGTGACCGCCATTTCCATCACGTATTTGGGGTTTTTGAAGCCGAGCTTGGTCGGCATGCGCACCTTCATGGGGAAGCCGTACTTGCGCGACAGGATCTGGTCGTCGAACTTGAACGTCATCTGCGTCTGCGGATGCAGCGCGGTCGGCATGTCGATCGACGTGGAATAGCCCTCGGCGCAGCGGAACCAGACATATTTGGCCCGGGTGTCGGCGCCCACGCGCCGGAGGAACTCGCGCAGCGGGGTGCCGGTCCACTTGCCGATCGCGCTCCAGCCTTCCACGCAGATGTGGCGGGTGATCTGGGTTTCCTGCGGCAGCGCGTAGAGCTCGTCCAGCGTCCATGATTTCTTGTTGTCCACCATGCCGCCGACCTCGAACTTGTAATCGTCCTTGTCGACCTCGGGCGCTTCGTCTTCCGGATAGTACCCATTGAATGGGAACGGGCGCGTGATCGCGCTCTCGGGATAGGTCGGGGCAAGCTTGTTCGGATTGAACAGCCACGCCTGCGCGCGATCGTTGAGGTAGGAAATCTTCGTCAGCGCCTGCTCCGCCGACGGCCCGTCGATGATGTCGCAGCCGGAGAGGAAGGCCAACGCGCCGAGGCTCGCGCCGCCGCGCAGGAACAGCCGCCGCGTGGGGGCGGGCATGAGCGTCGCCGCGTCCTTGATCAGGAGCCTGGGGTCGACGCCGGGCGGATTTGTTCGAATGCGTGACATCTCATTCTTCCTTATTGCCGGAGCATGATCTTTTCCGAAAACCGGTATCCACTTTTCGGGATCATGCTCTAGCGCCCGGTGATCATGGCGCGCAGCGACTTCGGCACCAGCAGCGCCATGACCACATGCACGATGAGAAATCCAACGATCGTCGCCATGGCGAAGAAGTGCACGTAGCGGGCGGCATCGTAGCCGCCGAACACGGCGGTCAGCTCCTGCAGCTGCACCGGCTTCCAGATCGCGAGACCCGACAGAACGATGACGATGCCAGCCAGGATGACGCCGAGATAAAGCAGCTTCTGGACGGCATTGTAGACGGAGAGATCGTCGTGATTGAGCTTTCCCGTCAGCGCGGCCTTGGCGTCGGAGAGCACGTCGCCCGGACGGATCGGAACGAGCTTGCGCTGGAAGCGGCCGGTCAGGATACCGAGCACGAGATAGATGAGACCGTTCACGGCCAGCAGCCACATCGCCGCGAAATGCCAGAGCAGCGCGCCCGCAAGCCAGCCCCCGAGCGTGATTGCGCGCGGAAACCTGAACGGGAACAGCGGCGACGCGTTGTAGATTTCCCACCCGGAGCCGATCATGACAACCATGGCAACGACATTGATCCAGTGGGTGACGCGCACCCAGACAGGATGTATGACCGCACGCGCCGGCGCGGCCGGCGTCAGGACCTGATCGTGGGTGGCTTGGATCGACATAACGCAGCTCTTGACGCAGTTCTTGGCGCAACTCTTGCAGGCGATTGCGGGTGATCTATAGCAAACTCCGGGGGACAGGTCGTTTCACGTTCCCGTGCCGCCCAGTCTACAACAGCTACGTGAGCGCGGGCGCGCCGGACGCACGGCTCGAACCGCCGCTCCGGCCGCAAATCTGGTGAGGAACATGTCGAAGACGGGCGCTGGCAATTTCTTTGAAGACTTCCGCATCGGCCAGCTCATCAAGCATGCGACCCCGCGCACCATCACCGTGGGCGACGTGGCGCTCTACAATGGCCTGTTCGGCCCCCGCTTCGCGGTGCAGTCGTCGGACGTGTTCGCTCGAGCGATCGGCTACCCGCGTTCGCCCGTGGACGACCTCCTCGTCTTTCACATCGTGTTCGGCAAGTCCGTGCCGGACGTCTCGCTCAACGCCGTTGCCAATCTCGGCTACGCCGCCTTCCGGGTGCTCGCGCCGGTCTATCCCGGCGATACCCTCAACGCGGTGTCCGAGGTGATCGGCCTCAAGGAGAACTCCAGCCGCAAGACCGGCATCGTGTTCGTGCGCACGACCGGCTGCAGGCAGGACGGCGGCAAAGTGCTCGAATACGTCCGCTGGGTGATGGTGCGAAAGCGCGATGAAGCTGCGCCCGTGCCCGGCGATCACGTGCCGCGCCTGCCCGACGCGGTGCTGCCGAGCACGCTCGGCGACGCCTGTCCCCGGATCGATGTCGCGGCCTACGACTTCACGCTTGCCGGCAGTTCCAGCCGCTTCGGCGACTACGCCGTCGGCGAGAAGATCGACCACGTCGACGGCATCACGGTGGAGGAGGCCGAGCACCAGATCGCGACCCGGCTCTATCAGAACACGGCGCGCATTCATTTCGATCAGTATTCCGCGGCGCAGGGCCGGTTCAAACGCCGGCTCATCTATGGCGGTCACGTGATCTCGCTTGCCCGCGCGCTCTCCTTCAACGGGCTGGCCAATGCCTTCCATATCGCGGCGATTAACGGCGGGCGGCACGTGTCGCCGTTGTTTGCCGGTGCCACCGTGTTCGCCTGGTCCGAAGTGCTCGCCAAGGCGGACGTGCCGGGGCGTGACGATGTCGCCGCGTTGCGGCTGCGCACCGTCGCCACCAAGGATAATCCGTGCGCGGACTTTCCGCTCAAGTCCGGCAACGAGGATGATCCCGCAGTCCTCCTCGATCTCGACTATTGGGCGCTGATGCCGAGATAGCGAGTAACGAATGGCGAATAGCGGATAGGGAAGCAAGAGCGAAAATCTACTCGCTACTCGCTATTCGCCCCTACGCCTCCGTGCGCAGGTGCTCGACCAACTGGCGCGCGTAGGGCGGTAGCTCGTCGAAGCTGCGGATGCAGATCGTGAGCTCGCGCACGGCCCATGGATCGGTCAGCGCCACCGGAACGATCGCCATCGTGCCCGCCACGCGGCGCGCGGTGGTCTCGGGCACGATGCCGATCCCGACATTGCACTCGACCAGGCGACATACGGCATCGAAGCTGCGCAATTGCACGCGCAGCCGCAGCGGCTGTCCGATGCGCGCGGCCTTATCCGCGAGGAAGCGCTGGAGCGCGCTCGCGCGGTCGAGGCCGACGAAGTCATGGTCCAGCACCTCCGCGAACGCAATCTTCGAACGCTTGGCGAGTGGATGATTGCGCGCGACCACCAACACGAACCGGTCCTTGCGAAAGGGATAGGTTTCCAGCGTGCTTGCATCGACGGTGGCGGCGACGATGCCGAGGTCGGCAACCCCTTCGGCGATGAGTCCCACGATCTCGTCGCTCAGCCGTTCCTCGAGATCGACGCTGACATTGGGATGCGTAGACAGGAACGAGCTCAGCGCCTCGGGCAGGAACTCGGTCAGGGCATTGGTGTTGGAGAGCACCCTGATCTGGCCGGCGAGACCGCCCGCATAGGCGCCGAGGTCCTCGCGCAGCCGCTCGGCTTGGCGCAGGATCGTGCGCGCATGCTGCAACAGGGTGCGGCCGGCCTGGGTCGGGGTCACGCCCTGACGTCCGCGCACGAGCAGCGCCGCGCCCAAAGCCTCCTCCATGTGGCGAATCCGCGTGGAGGCTGCGGCCAGCGCGAGATGCGCGCGTTGCGCCCCGCCCGTAATGCTGCCGGCTTCGACCACGTGGCGAAACAGGCTCAGATCGGTGAGGTCGAAACGCATCGGCACGTTGCAGTTGTGACCGCGATTTGCCTTCGAATTTGACGAAGGAAAGCTACGCCAAAAACCTATTGTCCGCCAGATCGTTGGGCATCATATTCGTCGTTGACGAAAGGATCGAAGCGGTCCGCGCCGATTGCAGCGCGCTGCAACATTGGCTAGGAACGGTACCGGAAGGCGCGCGGGCGAAACGGAGAAAACATGGCCGAAACCAAGGCGCCCGTTGAGCGACCGCTGTCGCCGCATCTTTTCATCTACAAGCCGACGCTGACGATGACGATGTCCATCGTCCACCGCGTCACGGGGGCCAGCCTCTATTTCGGCACGCTGCTGGTGGCGTGGTGGCTGATCGCGGCGGCGTCCAGTCCCAACGCCTATGCCGGGGTTGGTTCGTTCATGGGTTCGTTGGTGGGCCGGGTCATCCTGTTCGGCTATACCTGGGCCTTGATGCTTCACATGCTGGGGGGCATCAGGCATCTGATCTGGGATACCGGGCGCGGCTTCGGACCCCGGGAGCGGGAATGGCTGGCGGTGGCGACCGTGGTCGGCTCGATCAGCCTCACCGTCGTCATCTGGATCGTGGGCTACCTGTTCATGGGAGGGTCGCGCTGATGGTTGCGGGCAAGATGAGCACGCCGCTCGCGCGCGTGCGTGGCCTGGGCGCAGCCAGATCCGGTACCGAGCAGTTCTGGCGCCAGCGCCTGACCGCAGTCGCCAACGTGCCGTTGATCATCGCCTTCGTGTTCATCGTGGTGGGTTTGCTCGGCCGCAATCATGCCGCGGTGGTGCAGATCCTCGGCTCGCCGCTGGTCGCCGTGGTCATGCTGCTGTTCATCCTGTCGATCACCACACATATGCGCATCGGCATGCAGGTCATCATCGAAGATTACGTGCACGACGAGACGGCGAAGCTGGCCCTGCTCATGGCGAATACGTTCTTCAGCGTTGCGGTCGGGCTCGCCTCCGCCTTTGCCATCCTCATGCTCAGCTTCAAGGTCTAACCCGTGGCTACCAGCGGTACACCCAATCCGGCCACCAACGGCCGTGCCTATCCGATCGAGGATCACAGTTACGACGTGGTGGTGGTCGGCGCCGGCGGCGCTGGCTTGCGCGCCGTGGTCGGCTGCAGCGAGGCGGGGCTGCGGACCGCCTGCATCACCAAGGTGTTTCCTACCCGCTCACATACGGTGGCGGCGCAGGGCGGCATTGCCGCCGCGCTCGGCAATATGGGCGAGGATGATTGGCGCTGGCACATGTATGACACCGTCAAGGGCGCCGACTGGCTCGGCGACCAGGATGCGATCGAATACATGTGCCGCAGCGCTCCCGAGGCGGTGTACGAGCTTGAACATTGGGGCCTGCCATTCTCGCGCCGGGAGGACGGCAAGATCTATCAGCGCCCGTTCGGCGGCATGACGACCCATTACGGCAAGGGGACCGCGCAGCGCACCTGCGCCGCGGCCGACCGCACCGGCCACGCCATGCTGCATACGATGTATGGGCAGGCGCTGCGTCACGCCGCTGAATTCTTCATCGAATTCTTCGCCATCGATCTGATCATGGACGAAGAAGGCCGCTGCCGCGGCGTCGTCGCCCTCAAGCTCGACGACGGCACGATCCACCGTTTCGGCGCCAATATGACGATCCTCGCCACCGGCGGGTATGGACGTGCGTATTTCTCCTGCACCTCGGCGCATACCTGCACCGGCGACGGCAATGCCATGGTGCTGCGCGCCGGTCTGCCGCTGCAGGACATGGAATTCGTGCAATTCCATCCGACCGGCATCTACGGCGCCGGCTGCCTGATCACCGAAGGCGCGCGCGGGGAGGGCGCCTATCTCGTCAACTCGGAGGGCGAACGCTTCATGGAGCGCTACGCCCCGTCCGCCAAGGATCTCGCCTCGCGCGACGTTGTCTCGCGCGCCATGACCATCGAGATCCGCGAGGGCCGCGGGGTCGGCAAGCACAAGGACCACATCTATCTGCACCTCGATCATCTCGATCCGGCGGTGCTGCACGAGCGCCTGCCGGGGATTTCGGAATCCGCGCGCATCTTCGCCGGCGTCGACCTCACATGCGAGCCGATCCCGATTGTTCCGACCGTGCATTACAACATGGGCGGCATCGCCACGAACTATCGTGGCGAGGTGCTGACCAAGAAGAACGGCAATGACGATTCCATCGTGCCCGGCCTGATGTCGCTCGGTGAAGCGGCGTGCGTGTCGGTGCACGGGGCCAATCGTCTCGGCTCGAACTCGCTCATCGACCTCGTGGTGTTCGGCCGTGCGGCGGCCTTGCGCTGCGGCGAAATTCTGCATCCGGGTGACAGCCATCCAGATCTGCCGAAGGATTCCGCCGACCGCGCGCTGGCACGTCTCGACAAGTTCCGGCACGCTGCCGGCAAAACACCGACAGCGCAGCTGCGCCTCAAGATGCAGAAAGTGATGCAGAACAATTGCGCCGTGTTCCGCACCGCCGAGGTGCTGGAAGAAGGTCACAAGCTCATTCATGAAGTTTACGCCGGCGTTCCCGACATCAAGGTCACGGACCGTTCACTGATCTGGAACTCGGATCTGGTCGAGACCCTCGAGTTCGATAACCTGATCGTGCAGGCCGTGGTCACCATGGACGCCGCGCGGAACCGAACCGAGAGCCGCGGGGCGCATGCGCGCGAGGATTTTCCCGAGCGCGACGACAAGAACTGGATGAAACACACCCTTTCCTGGATAGACCCAAAGGGCATCGTCACCGTCGACTACCGGCCGGTGCACGCCTATACGCTCACCAACGAGGTGTCGTATATCGAGCCTAGGGCTAGGGTGTACTGACGAGAACGCGAGACGCGGGAAGGCACAAATTGTAATGGCCCAATTCACCCTGCCCAAGAACTCCAGGGTTACCGAAGGCAAGACCTGGGCGTATCCGAGCGGCGCGCATGACGTGCGCGAATACAAGATCTATCGCTGGAATCCCGACGACGGGAAAAACCCGCGCATGGATACGTACTACGTCGACTGCGGCGATTGCGGACCGATGGTTCTCGACGCGCTCATCTGGATCAAGAACAACATCGACCCCACGCTGACCTTCCGCCGCTCCTGCCGCGAAGGCGTCTGCGGGTCGTGCTCCATGAACATCGATGCCACCAATACGCTCGCCTGCACCAAGGCGATGGCGGACGTCAAAGGTCCGGTGAAGATCTACCCGCTCCCGCATCTCTCGGTGGTGAAGGATTTGGTGCCCGATCTCACCAACTTCTATGCTCAGCACGCCTCGATCGAGCCGTGGCTGCAGACCACCTCCCCGACGCCCCAAAAGGAGTGGAAGCAGAGCCATGAGGATCGGCAGAAGCTCGACGGTCTTTATGAATGCATCCTGTGTGCGTGCTGTTCGACCGCGTGCCCGAGCTATTGGTGGAACAGCGAACGCTTTCTCGGTCCGGCCGCGCTGCTTCAGGCCGACCGCTGGCTGCAGGATAGCCGCGACGAGGCGACTGGGCATCGCCTTGACAATCTCGAGGATCCGTTCCGGCTCTACCGCTGCCACACCATCATGAACTGCGCCAAGGCCTGCCCCAAGAGCCTCAACCCGGCCAAGGCCATCGCCGAGGTCAAGCGCATGATGGTCGAGCGCCAAGTGTAATCCTCGCTTCGTTAGGTTGGCTCCATCTTCTGCCGTGATCCCCAGGCATGCGATCTTGGGCCTACCCGCCACCGGCACGATGAGTAGCATGTCGGCACGCGGCGACATGGCGGGCGACCCATACAGGCTGGGTCTCGGCCTCGCACCGATCCAATCAGGCGGACTGATCAACCGGGTTGCCCAAGATGCTCGTTCAGAGGCTGTCGATGCCGACACGTCAGGCCATTCCGTTGGCGGCAATGTTGCTCTGCGCCGATCTGGCCTGTGCCCAGGACACGTCCTTCGGCCAGCGCCTGTATCAGGACAAGGCGGACTGCCAGTTCTGCCACGGCGTGAACGGCGACGGCCGCGGTGACCCGCGCTCGCCGGGCAAGGCGCCGGATCTGCACCAGATCCGGCTCGATCGCGAGCAACTGATCGAGGTGATTGCCTGCGGCCGGCCCGGCTCGGAAATGCCGCACTTCGACAAATATGCCTATGAGGCCAAGGACTGTTACGGTCTCTCCGCCGAAGAGCTCGGCAAGAACGTGCCGCCCGATCCGCACTCGACCAGCTTGAACAAACGCGAAATCGCCGCGCTTGCCGACTACGTTATCGCGACATTCGTGGGCAAGTGAGTTTGCATGAGGCCGAAAGGAGGCCCTGCTACTTCTGCACCAACTCGAACCGCACCGTGCTTTCGAATTGTCCCGCCGTCTCGCGGCCGGTGCGCGGATCGAACTGGCTCTGGCCGGCCTTGCGCAGATGCCGCGTCGTGAGCGAGGCAACGGTCTTGGTTTCGAGATCCTTCCGACAGCGCTCTTTCACGAAGATACCGTCAACCGGTGTCTCTCCGTCCTCGGGTGACAGGCTTTCGCACGCCCAGCCGTCGCGCCCGAAGCGGGCGGTGAGAAAGTTGCGCAGGAGATAGGCCTCGTCGCGGTTCTGGGTGTCGCCGCGAGGGTCGCTGACGAGGCGGATGCCGCGGAGCGCTCCGCTGTCGTCGATCAAGGCCGAGACGGTGACGGGAAAACCGTAGGTCTTGGTGCCGGAATATTGCGCCATCTGCGGCAGCAGGTTGTTGGCTTTGGCCCAATATTCGAGCTCGTCGTCATAACGGAAATAGACTTCCCGCAGCCCGCTCGCCTCCGGCCGGCAGCGCCGGACCTCGCGCCAGCCGTTGAGTGGCGTCGACGGCGGCCCGCCATTGGTGCCGCAGGCATAGTCGATGAACTCGTCGGGCAATTGCTCGATCTGCGATCCGAGCCGGAGATCCCAGACTTCGAGTCGCGTCGGTCGGTCACCAGCGCGGTTGCCCGGCGCTGAAAAGGCAGAGGACGCGCACAACAAAAAAGCCGCGGCGAGACTGGGAAGGAGGCTTGGGGCGAGACGTTGAAAAAGACGACACTGCATGGTGAGGCGATCCGGCATGCGCGAGGAGCGTAAGAGGTCCCTCGTCCCTTCACAACGTCGGAGCGACGGGGATTTGGCCGGCGCTCTGCGGCGTTGCTCTGGTGTCCGCAGGGAAACATGTCATGATGCGCGACCGATGAAAGCAACCGTGATCTGGCATCGCTGTCTCGCGCTCGCAGTTGCGCCGCTGTTGGCGTACGGCCTTTGGCTGCCCGTCTACGCGGCATCGGCGCAAACCGCCGACGCTTTTCTCGCGGGTGACACCAAGTCCTGCCGGAACTGCGCGCTGGAGCGTGCCGCGTTGAAGCGACGCGACCTGTCGGAGGCGGATTTATCCGGCGCGAATCTCGAGGGCGCGGTCTTGCACCGGGCGCGTCTCATGCGAGCGAAATTCACCGGCGCCAATCTGACCGATGCCAATCTCAACAAGACCGACCTGAAGAACGCATCGCTGGCGCAGGCGAAGCTCGAACGAGCGATGCTCTACGAAGCGGATTTGAGCGCCGCGGATTTGAGCGGGGCCAATCTGGCCGACGCCAAGATGCAAAAGGCGCGGCTGGTCCGAGCCAAGCTCGACGGCGCGCACATGCCTGAAGCGATCCTGACCGGCGCGCGCCTCGACGAGGCGTCGCTGCGCGGAGCGAATCTCAGTGCCGCCAATCTGGTGGAGGCAACGCTGCGCCGGGCCAATCTCGAAGGCGCCAATCTCAACAATGCCGGCCTGGTGGACGCCGCATTGCGCGAGGCCAACCTCAAGGGCGCCAATCTTTCGGAGGCGGATCTGTTCGGGGCCGACTTGACCGGCGCCAATCTCGCGGGCGCCGACCTCTCGGAGGCGCGCCTGTCACGCGCCATCCTCACCGGCGCCGTGCTCGACGGCGCCAATCTCAAGGGCGCCCTCATGCCCGACGGCAGCGTACATGACTGAGTGGTTTCCGTTCCGCTTGGATCGCAAAGCACTTCAGCTTATTGATCTGACGCGTTTTCTGCGGCGAACTGGTTCCCACTTGGCCCCGAAAACGCTTCGAACGCGGTTCCATCGGAGACATCCATGCGCAAGGCGATCCGCCGGGTGGTGACCGGCCACGACGCTGCCGGCCGGTCCGTGTTCATCAAGGACGCGGCGGCGCCGCACGTTTACAACCGCGGGCCCGGCAGCGCCGTCGTCACCGAGTTGTGGGAGACGCGGGCCGCCCCAGCGGACAACAGCGGCAATGACGAGGTCACCGATCACCCGTTTCGGCTGGCACCGCCCAAGAACGGCTCGGTGTTTCGCATCATCGAATATCCCCCCGACAAGCAGCGCCGGGCCGCGCTCGAGCAGCAGCGCGCGAGCGCCGACGACGGCTCCGGTCACGGCGCCGCCTTCGACCGCGGATCGCCGCGCCATCCCGGCTTTCACCAGACGAGCTCGGTGGACTATGCCATCGTGCTCTCCGGCGAAATCTACGCGCTGATGGACGAGGGCGAGGTGCTGCTCAAGGCGGGAGACGTCCTGGTGCAGCGCGGCACCAACCATGCCTGGAGCAATCGCACCGACGAGCCGGCCTATCTCGCCTTCGTGCTCATCGACGCCGAACCGGTATAGATACATTGCGATCCTGCCCGGCCCGGTGGTGGGTGCCCGCGCGCTATTGCATGATCGTTCGTCGACACCTTCACGTCACTAACCCGGGAGAAACGCAAACATGGCTTTGAGCGCAGACGTTCGCCGCGTGGTCACCACGATCGACAAGAACGACAAGGCGGTGGTGCTGCTGGATGGCGCCAACCCGCACAAGAAGGTACGGCCGCAGGCACAGACCGTATCGCGGCTATTGTGGGTGACGGATCAGACGCCGGCCGATCTGTCCGGCGCCGCCGATCGGGCCGCCATCGACATCGGGATTATGCCGCCGCGCGGCGGCACGGTGTTTCGCATCGTGGATTTTCCGCCGGAGAGGGCGGAGACGCAGAAGCTCGATCCCCATACCATGCATCACAGCCTGGGCGACGGCGCACCCAAGCGCGGGCTGCCGCCGCGGCACCCGGCCATGCATCGCACCCGCACCGTCGATTACGCCATCGTCATGGCGGGCGAGATCGACATGCTGCTCGACGATTCGGAGATTCATCTCAAGGCGGGCGACGTGCTGGTGCAGCAGGGCACCAACCATGCCTGGGTCAATCGCGGCACCGAGCCCTGCCGCATCGCCTTCATTCTGGTCGACGGCAAGGAGCCTTGAGCACCGGCACGCCCGCGGCCCATAATCGCGCCCGACGACAACGCGGCACCCGCACCGGGAAGCCGCACATCATGGGAGACGGGGATGGAAACGAGACCCGCCCACACCGAAACCACGCTCCGTCCGCCGACATTGGCGGTGAGACCGCTGTCGCCGGCGCTGGGCGCCGAGATCATCGGCGTCGATCTGAGCAGAGACATCGATGAGCACGCCTGCGCGCAAATCCGGGACGCCTGGCACCGGCACCTCGTCATCCTGCTGCGCGATCAGGAGCTGAGCGAGGAGGATCAGGTCCGATTCGCGGAAATGTTTGGCCCGCCCGCCGTGATCCACACCAAGCAGTTCGTGCGCAGTCACCCCGCTGTCATGCTGATCTCGAACATCCGCGAGGACGGCAAACCGATCGGCGCTTTGCCGGACGGCGAGATGCACTTCCACACCGACCAGTGCCACCAGGAGCGGCCCGCCATGGCCTCGATGCTCTATGCGCTCGAGGTGCCGCGCGAAGGCGGCAACACGCTGTTCGCCAACGGGTACAAGGCGTACGAAACCCTGCCGGACGAGATCAAACGGCGCATCGACGGCCGCAAGGCGCTCAACGCCTACGACTACGATACCGCGGCGATGAAGCGGGGCACGCGGATCGCCGAAGGCGTACCTTCTTATGTGCATCCCGTGGTCCGCGCCCATCCGGCGACCGGCCGCAGAGCGCTTTACGTCAACCGCCTGATGACCGTGCGGATCGAAGGACTGCCTGCCCAGGAGAGCGACGAATTGCTCGACATGCTGTTCGATCACCAGGAGCGCCGCGAATTCGTCTACGAGCATGTGTGGCGTCCCGGCGACCTCCTGATGTGGGACAACCGGTGCGCGCTGCATGCCCGCACCGATTTCAGCCCGACCGAGCGGCGCTTGATGCGGCGGGTCACCATCCTCGGCGAAAAGCCGGTGTGAAGGCCGCCAGACCTATTGAAACGTTCGAGGTAAAGTTCTCCGTCGTCATGCGCGGGCTTGACCCGCGCATCCATCTGCTTGCGAAATGATGAATACTGGCGCCCTGCAAATTCTTGAATGGACTTTTGTATGACAACTTCCCCCATCTACCTCACCGAAGCCGATGTCGGTCGCCTCGTCACGGTCAAGGACGCCATCGCGACCCTGGAAGAGCTGTTTGCGACTTGGGGACAGCCCTCCACCGCCAATCTGCCGCGCCAGCGTGCGCGCCTTCCCGGCGGCGCCTTCAACCTGATGGGCGCGGCCTATGGTGCAAAGGGCGTGCATGGCCTCAAGGCCTATGCCGGCCTGAAGGGGGCCCAGTTCCATACGCTGCTGTACTCGTCGCTCGACGGCAAGCTGAAGGCCATGATCGAGGCCGACCTGTTCGGCCAGATGCGCACGGGGGCGGCGAGCGGGCTCGCCACCAAGCTGATGGCCAATCCGGACGCGCACACGCTCGGCGTCATCGGGACTGGCCGGCAATCACGGACGCAAGTTGAAGCGGTCTGCGCGGTGCGGCCGATCAAGCGCATCAAGGTCTTCGCCCGCACGCCGGAGCACCGCGAGGCTTATGCGCGCGCGCTCGAAAAGGAACTGGGCGTGGAGGCACTCCCGGCGCCTTCGGCGGAAGCCTGCGTCGCGGAAGCCAACGTGGTGATCACCATCACCAAGTCGGCCGAGCCGGTGTGCCGGGCCGAATGGCTCGCGCAGGGTGCGCATGTCAACGCGGCCGGCGCCAATTCCGGCGATCGGCGCGAGGTCGATGCCGAGACGGTATTGCGCGCCGCGGTGAAGGCGACGGATCACGTCGAACAGGCCAAGGTGGAGGCGGGCGAGTTTCGCGATCTGGTCGCGGCCGGCAGGCTCGCCTGGTCCGATATCCGCGAGCTCGGCGAATTCGTCACCGGCAAGGCCAAGGGCCGCACCTCGCCGTCCGACCTGACGCTGTTCAAGTCGCTTGGTATTGCGCTCGAAGACGTCGCCTTTGGCGAACTCGTCTATCAGCGCGCGCTCGCCGCCAAAGTGGGGCGGCCGATTCCGATGTAGGTTGGGTTGGCGGCCCGAAAGTTGGTATCTCGCGCCGGCCGCGCGGATCAGTGTCGAGCCGTAAATGAGAGTTCACGGGCCGCGCTAACCCAACCTACCAACTACTTCGCGATCGCCTGACGCAGGATCTTGCGCGCCGGTTCCGAGCCGTCGAGCTGGCGCAGCGTGCGGTGCTTGATCTTCCAGCCCTGCGGCGTGCGCACGAGCTCCCAGCGGTTCGTGGTCATGCGATGCACGCGGAAGCCCTTGGAGCTGCCGTGGTTCGGGACTTCGACCGGCTCGCCTTGCGTCTGCGGCACCAGGATCTGCAGATAGGAGGTGACAATGGCGGTGTCGCCATCGAGCGCGATGTGGGGAAGCCCGGTGAAATGCGCCAGTCCGCGCGCGATCGCAGCCTGGTGTTCGGGCGCGAGCACGTGGTTGGCGATGACGTCCCGCCCGCGCGGGCTCGAAAGATTTTCGCCGCGGTCGAAGACGCCGTCTTCCACCCAGCTTGCCGCGACGTGCGCGTTGCCGCCGGTGTCGGCGCTCGGCGGATGGCTGGCGATCAGGTTGTAGATTTCGAAACGGTCTTCGATGGCGCGGATTCGGTCTTCGAGGCTGCGATCGGCGGCGACACTCATGGTTCACTCCGTCATCGGATGAATAGCTTCGCGACTCGCCACCTTCACCGCCGCGGGATGACTTCGCCGATCGCGCCGGCATCGTGGGCGGAGAAGAACAGCCGCCCGTCGGGAATGGCAATGATGGCGCGCGCGCCGCAGCCCTCGGCCGCGATCGCGTATTCCCCGATCACCGTGCCGTCGGGCGCCATGCGGCCGATTTTGTTGGAAAAGTTCTCGGTGAACCAGAGATCGCCGTCGGGCGCTACGGTGACGCCACGCAAGGAAGCGTCCGGCGTCTTCACCGGCCACTCGGTGACGCGGCCCTGCGCATCCATGCGCCCGAGCGCATTGGCCTTGGTTTCCACGAACCAGATGTTGCCGTCGGGATGCGTGACCATGGCGCGTGGCTCACAGTTTGGCGTCGGGAGTTGGTATTCGGTGACCCGGCCGTCCATGCTGATGCGGCCGATCTGCCCGGCCTCGTATTCGCTGAACCAGAGATCGCCGTCGCGGATCACCAGCGAAAGCGGCCGGCAACCCGGTGTGAGCCCCTCGGAGAATTCCGTCACGGTGCCGTGCGGCGTGATCCGGCCGAGACGGCTGAGATGGGCTTCGGAGAACCAGATATTTCCGTCCGGTCCCGCGACGATGCCGTCGGGTCCGGCGCCGGTGGTCGGGAGGGGGAATTCGGTGATCGCGCCTGAGGTGGTGATCCGCCCGATCCTGTTGCCGGCGTTCTCGCAGAACCACAGCGCGCCGTCGGCCGCGGGCGTGATCCCGATCGGCCGGCTGTTCGGCGTCGGGGTGTCGAATTCGATGAAGCTGCCATTGCCGGGATTCATTCTCCCGATCTTGGATGCACCGCTTTCGCAGAACCACAACTGCTGGTCCGGACCGAATACGATGATGTACGGCTTGCTGTCCGCCGTCCGAATCGGATGCAGAATGATCTCGACGTCCGCATGGACCGACCGCTCGGATCGGGACGAGGCTGCACGATTCATTGTCATCGCTGATGTTCTCCGCGTCGCGCTTGGCGCGAACGATCAAATGGAAATGCCGAACAGCCGCGCGGCGTTGGTGCCGAGAATGGCGTCCTGCTCCTTCTTGCCGATCTTCTTGGCGCGGCGCACGTATTCGACCGGCTTCTTTTCCGCGAACGGATAGTCGGAGGCCAGCATGACATGGCTTGCGGGGACCTTGGTCACCAGGAATTCCAGCATGTCGGGATTGAACAGCACGCTGTCATAGAAGAAGCGCGGCAGGTAGCTGCTGAAATCGCCCTTGAGCTGCGGCGCGCGGCCGTAGCGATACTCGTTGTCGTGCCGGCCGGCATAGAACGGCAGATAGCCCCCGCCGTGCGCGACCATGATCTTGAGCTTGGGGAACTGATCCATCACGCCTTCGTAGATCAGCGACGAGAGCGCGTAGGCCTCTTCCAGCGGCTGCCCGACGGTGATCATCAGGCGGTTGCGCAGCATGCGCTGCTCGGTATTGCCGGCGGGATGGATGAAGATCACCGCGCCGACCTGTTCGGCCTTGGCCCAGAACGGCCGCAGCCGCTCGTCGCCGAGCTCGACGCCGTTCACGTGCGAAGAAATGATGACGCCGCGCAGTCCAAGGTCGCGCACGCAGCGTTCGAGCTCCGCGGCCGCCAGCGCGACCTCGTGCAGCGGCAGCGAGCCGAGCCCGACTAGCCGGTCCGGATGCTTCGCCACCGCTTCGGCGACGCGATCGTTGCCGAGGCGATCCATGGCGATGGCGTCGTCCGCCTCCATCCCGTAGGTGCATTGCTGCATGATGCTGGGGCTGATCACCTGGATGTCGACGCCGGTCGCATCCATCTCCTTGAGCCGCAGCGGTACCTCGGTCATGCGCTTGAACAGCGGCTCGGGGACGCCGCCCGGGCCGGCGACCGCGCGCGAATATTGCGACTGCTCGTAGGTGCGCTTCACCACGTCAGGTACGAGGACATGGGCGTGCACGTCGATGACGATAGGCTTGGGAGCAGGGCCCTTCGAGCGCGCCGCCTTGGCCTTGGTGCGCGCGGGCTTGCTCGCCTTGGCAGGAGCCGGCCGCTTGGCTGCGCGCTGCTTGCGCCCCTTGGCTGATTTCACCATGAACGAAACGTCCTCCTTCGGCTGGCTGTGGCCGCGACGGTTATAGCAGCCGCGGGCGCACGAGCCAGCTAGCCAAAGGGGATGATTGCAAGGATGATCGTCGCCAATGGAATAAACCGGGAGGTCGCCCCGTGCTTGCCCTGCGTCATGTTCTTTGCGCGCTCCTGCTGATCGGCGCGGCGGCGGGCGCCGCCGGCCGCGTCGAGGCGCAAACCTATCCCGACCGGCTGATCAGGATGGTGGTGCCGTTTCCGGCCGGCGGCCCAATCGACATCACGGCGCGGCTTGTGGTTCAGCGGCTCGGGCCGATCCTCGGGCAGACCGTGATCATCGAGAACCGCGGTGGCGCCGGCGGAGCGCTCGGCACCAAAGCCGCGGCCGCAGCCGAGCCCGACGGCTACACGCTGCTGTTCGGCAATGCGAGCGCGCTGGTGGTGGGCCCGGCGGTCTATCGCTTCCGCGACTACGACACGCTCAAGCAGTTCACGCCGGTCGCCAAGGTCACGGAAGGCTACGAGGTGCTGGTGGTCGCGCCCGGCTTTCCGGCGAAGAACGTCCAGGAGCTCGTTGCCTATGCCAAGGCCAATCCTGGCCGGCTCAACTTCGGCTCCATGGGCTACGGCAACCTCACCCATCTCGCGGGCGAGCTGTTCAAGCTGCAGACCGGAACCGATTTCACCCACGTCCCCTACAAGGGGTCGCCCGAGGCGGTGGCGGGAATCGTCGCCGGCGAGGTGCATATGCTGTTCGGGGAGGTCGCCGGCCTCCTGCCGCTGGTGCGCGAGGGCAAGATCCGCGGGCTCGGGGTTGCGAGCGCGTCCCGCAACGCGCTAGCCCCTGAATTGCCGACCATGATCGAAGGCGGCATCCCGGACTTCGTCGCGCTCACGTTCACCGGGGTGGTCGCGCCGGCGGGCACGCCCGCGAGCATCGTCAACAAGCTCAATGCCGCCATCAACGAAAGCCTCAAGCCTCCCGAGATCGTGGCGGCGCTGGGCAAGCTCGGGGCCGAGGTGCGAACCGGATCGGCAAGCGAGTTCGGGACATTCCTCGCGAAAGAGCGCGACAAGTGGGTCGACGTGGTGACGCGCACCGGAATCAAGGCGGAGTGAGAGCAGGACGCCGGGCCCTCAGCTCGTCATGCCCGGGCTTGACCCACGGCTGTCCGGTTTAGGTTTATTGCAGACATAGGGTCAACTGTCCGTGATGTTGGATGAGCGGCGGTGGAGCGAGCAGACGGTCGAT
>JGI12053J15887_10000181_pt1 | contig 22886 bp, 20 predicted proteins | sample MedBloCAOM1_O3_FD_15887 | JGI IMG/M metagenome (IMG submission 15887)
CGACAGCAAGTGCAGGATGACCTGGTCTTCCAGGCCGAAGCTGGTGGTGAAGACGATCTTGCCGGCAACCTCCCGGCGCAGGTGGGCAATGCGCTCGGCGGGAGACAGCGGCGCGAACAGCGGTGCCAGCGCGGCGGCCTTGGCTCGCAGTTCGTCGGAGTTGACGCCCGTGCACGGCGTACGCGCTACGGCCGCGACTTTGCCCGGGCGGGGGCGTGATGTCGTGTCTGCCGCAGCGGTCTGCGCCGTGAGAATGAGGCCGCCGCCCGCGATCCGCCCTTCGAACTCGAGCACGATCCGCCCGGTATTGGGATCGGCGGTGTAGGGATCGATGGCGATGGGCCGTGACAGGTCGAGTTCGATTTCCCCAACGTGGTTCTGGCCGATGACTTCGGCGCCATCCGAAGCCAGCAGCCCGGGATCCACGCCGTTCTCGATGGCGGCGACCACGGCGCTCGACTCGGCGGTCCCGATGCGGGCGGTGATGTGGCCGCCGACGGCGAGCGGCCGCTGGTGAAGCCAGAACACCCGTGCACGCAGCCGCCTAGCGGACGCGGCCGGGCTGCTCAACGCGGCGACGACGTCTCCCCGCTCGACGAAAATGTCGCGATCGAGCGTGATGCCGACGGATTGTCCGGCGATCGCCACGCGCGGCGCCTGTGAGCTTTCAGGCACTGGCCAGGCCTCGATCGACTTGATGCGGGCGGGCTTGCCGGCCGGCATGACGAGGACATCGTCATTCACGCGAATGCCGCCGCTCTCCACGCGTCCGGCTATGATGCGGCGATCGTCGAACTTGTAGATGGCTTGCACCGGCATGCGCGTCGCCAAGTCGTGCGGCTGGCGTGCCGGCAAGAAAGCATCGAGCGCGGAGAGAACCGTCGGCCCTCGATACCATGCGGTCGACGATGCGTGCCGCGCGACGCCATCGCCGTTGCGCGCGGAAATCGGGATGATGGCGGTCGGCGTCAGGCCCAACCCCGCCAGGTGAGCGGCGATTTCAGATTCGATCTCCTTGAACTTGCCGGCATCGAAGCCCACGCGATCCATCTTGTTGATGACGACCATCACCTGCCGCACGCCGAGGAGGTGCAGGAGATAGCCGTGGCGGCGGGTCTGGTCGCGCACGCCCTCCGTCGCGTCGACCATCAGCACGGCGGCATCGGCTTGCGCTGCACCAGTGATCATGTTGCGGAGAAACTCGGCATGTCCCGGCGCGTCGATCAGGACGATATCGCGCGCCGCGGTGCGCAGCCGAATCTGGCTGGTATCAATGGTGATGCCCTGATCGCGCTCGGTCTGCAGCGCGTCGAGCAGGAACGACCATTCGAATGGCATGCCGCGGCGGGCGCTGACCGCCTTGAGGGCGTCGAGCTTGCCATCGGGAAGGCCGTCCGCTTCGTGCAGCAAGCGGCCGATCAGGGTCGACTTGCCGTGATCGACATGGCCGACGATGACGATACGCACCAGGGCGCGCGGGGCAGCGGGAGAGGCGGGACGGAGTGGACGGGATATCTGGACGTTCATGGCAACTTTTTCTCGGTACTCGATGGAAGCAGAGGGGACGAGGTCACAGGTAGCCGGCTTTGCGCAGACGTTCGAAGGCGTCCTCGGATTCGTGATCCATGGCACGGCCGGAGCGTTCCGGAACACTGGTTGCCTCGAGCTCGGCGATGATCTCATCGATGGTGCCGGCGTTGGATTCGACCGGAAACGTGATGTCCGCATCACCGAGCGAGCGGTAGCGCTTGCCGTCGCGCGCCAGATAGAGCGGGATGATGGGAATACCTTCGCGCTTGGTATAGGCCCAGATGTCGCTTTCGGTCCAATGCAGGAGCGGATGCACGCGCAGATGCGCGCCCGGCGGCGGCGAGGCGTTGAAGTGGTTCCAGAATTCGGGCGGCTGGTCGCGCACATCCCACAGGCCTTGGGCGCCGCGCGGGGAGAACACGCGCTCCTTGGCACGGGTGGCCTCTTCATCACGCCGGATGCCGGCGACCAATCCGTCGAAGCCGTGCTTGGCGAGCGCGAGCTTGAGACCTTCGGTCTTGCGGGCGGCCGAGCGCGCGGCGGGCGGCAGGGTCGGATCGATGGCGTCGATCGGAGGACACGGCTCGACCAGCAGATCGAGTTGCCACTCCTCGGCGTAGCGGTCGCGAAACGCATACATCTCCGGAAACTTCTTGCCGGTATCGACGTGCATGGCCGGGCAGGGCACGCGGCCGAAGAAGGCCTTGCGCGCAAGCCAGATCATCACGTTGGAGTCTTTCCCAAGCGACCAAAGGATGGCGATGCGCTTGAGGCGTGCGAACGCTTCGCGGAGGATGAAAACGCTCTGCGATTCCAACTCGTCCAGGCGGTCCAGCTGCGTCACTTCGGCCGTGCTCGCCGCCGACGGCTGGCCGGAGGCAAGGACGGTCTCTTTTTTGGTATCGACCCTCATTTTTCTTCTACGCTCACATTTACAATTAGTAGAATATTTTTCTATTTGCCCCCAGGTTCGCCTTTGTATATGGCAAATAATTCTCGTCAACCGAAAGTTCCTCAAATGGATTTTATGCAGCAATTTTTACGGCTCCTGCGCCGACCGCTCGCAAAAGTCCGTCCAGGCGTGCGGCAAAGAATCCAGCAATCCGATCGGAGCGTTTGTGCGTTAGCTTCCAGCGTGTCGGGAAAACAGCGATCGGGTTGAGCGAGGACGTGGCCCTGGAACTGGCTTTGCCGCCGTCATTCGGAATTTGAGTACCATCCATGAACGGGAACGTCGCGGTTTCAACGCAGCAAGCAAATTACGGGCGCGCTCTGAGGAAGCGCAGCAGGCGAGGTGGAACGGCAAAGCCGACGCCACGATCGGAATGCCTCACAGCAACCAGCAGGCCAGGCGATGCCGGCCGCCAGAGCTCGTCATGACACGCTTCTTCGCAAGTTTCGTGCTCACGGCTGCGTTGACGGGGACCGCGCATGCCGCCGACGTCACGCTCCTCAATGTCTCCTATGATCCGACGCGTGAACTTTACGCCGACGTCAACAAGGCGTTTGGCCCGAGTTACAAGGCCGAGACCGGCAAGACCATCGAGCTCAAGCAATCGCACGGCGGCTCGGGCCGGCAGGCGCGCTCCGTGATCGACGGGCTCCAGGCCGATGTGGTCACGTTGGCGCTCGCCTACGATGTCGACGAGATCGCCGACCGCGGGATCCTCGCGGCGGACTGGCAGAAGAAGCTGCCGCAAAACGCATCGCCTTACACGTCGACCATCGTTTTTCTGGTCCGCAAGGGCAATCGCAAGGGCATCAAGGATTGGGATGATCTGGCCAAATCCAACGTGAAGGTGATTACGCCCAACCCCAAGACCTCCGGCGGTGCACGATGGAATTATCTCGCTGCCTGGGGCTACGCGCTCAAGAAGTACGGCGGCGAGGACAAGGCGCGCAATTTCGTCCAGAGCATCTACAAGAACGTCCCGGTGCTGGACACCGGCGCCCGCGGATCGACCGTGACCTTCGTCGAGCGCAATGTTGGGGATGTCCTGATCGCCTGGGAAAACGAGGCGTTCCTCTCGATCAATGAGTTCGGCAAGGACAAATTCGAGGTTGTCGTCCCGTCAGTCTCCATTTTGGCAGAGCCGCCGGTCGCGGTGATCGACAAAGTGGTGGACAAGAAGGGGACCCGCGCGCCGGCCGAAGCCTATCTCAAGTTTCTCTACACGCCCGAAGGGCAGGAGATTGCTGCCAAGCACTTCTATCGTCCGCGCGATGAGGTCGTTGCGAGAAAATATGAAAACAGTTTCCCGAAGGTCGACCTCTTTACCATCGACGACTTGTTCGGCGGCTGGAGGAAGGCGCAGACCACGCATTTCAAGGATGGCGGTATATTCGACTCCATCTACGCGCAGTGACACGCTACCCGTAGGGATACGGCTCGATCGACTGTGCGCACAGACATGAGGGGAAAGCGGTGAGCGGGGCTACGATCGCTCGATATCGGCGGGTGATCCCGGGATTCGGGATCACCCTGGGAATGACCTTGTTGTGGCTCTCGCTGATCGTGCTGATCCCGCTCGCCGCGCTGTTCCTCAAGACGACCGAACTGTCGCTCGAGCAGTTCGTGCGCATCGTGACCGGCCCGCGGGTGGTGCACGCGCTGCAGCTGTCGTTCGGATTGTCCCTGGCCGCGGCCGCGGTCAACCTCCTGTTTGGATCGGCCGTGGTCTGGGCGCTGGTACGCTACGAATTTCCGGGGCGGCGGCTGTTCGACGCTATCGTCGACATTCCATTCGCGCTGCCGACCGCCGTCGCCGGGATCGCGCTGACCAATCTCTATGCGGAGAACGGCTGGCTCGGCCGGCTGCTGGCTCCGCTCGACATCCAGGTGGCCTTCACGCCGCTTGGCATCTTCATCGCGCTGGTATTCGTCGGCCTGCCATTCGTGGTGCGCACGGTGCAGCCGGTATTGGAGGACCTGGAAGCGGAGCTGGAGGAGGCAGCCGCGACGTTGGGCGCCTCGCGCCTAACCACGATTCGCCGCGTCGTTTTCCCCGCCATCCTGCCGGCGCTGCTCACTGGATTCGCGCTCGCATTCGCACGCGCGGTAGGCGAGTACGGATCCGTCATCTTCATCGCGGGCAATCTGCCGAACGTGTCGGAAATCGCGCCGCTCCTCATTGTCATTCGCCTGGAGGAATTCCGATATGCCGACGCCACCGCCATTGCCGCCGTGATGCTCGTCGCGTCGTTTCTCATTCTGCTCGCGATCAACCTGCTGCAGCGCTGGTCCGAACGGCGCACCAGGGGCTATTGATGCGCACCAGGGGCTATTGATGAGTGACCAGCCGCTTGCGCTTCCCGGCTACCCGTCGAGGACCGACTATCCGTCGGGGATGAGAGCGTTTAGAACACCCTCGATGGTCTTGCGACACGTCAAGCCGGCCTCCGATGCGCGCGCCGATCCGAGGCCCATGCGTTGGGCCATCATCGGCATCACGATTGCATTTTTGACCCTTTTCGTGCTCGTCCCGCTGATCAATGTCTTCGCGCAGGCGTTCTCGAAGGGGCTCGACGCCTATTTCGCGGCCATCAGCAACCCGGATGCGCTCGCCGCCATCGAGTTGACGTTGATCGTGGCCGCGATCTCGGTCGGGCTCAATCTGGTGTTCGGCATCGTCGCCGCCTGGGCCATCACCAAATACGAGTTTGCCGGCAAGAGCCTCCTGATCACGGTGATGGATCTCCCGTTCTCCGTCTCCCCGGTGATCGCGGGACTGGTGTTCGTTCTCCTGTTCGGCGCGCAAGGCTATCTGGGCCCTTGGCTGCAGGCGCACGACATCAAGATCATATTCGCGCTCCCCGGCATCGTGCTGGCGACCGTCTTCGTCACTTTTCCTTTCGTGGCACGCGAGCTGATCCCGCTCATGCGCGAGCAAGGCACCCTGGACGAGGAGGCCGCGCTGTCGCTCGGCGCGTCGGGTCTGCGCACCTTCTTCAAGGTGACCTTGCCGAACGTGAAATGGGCGCTGCTCTATGGCGTGTTGTTGTGCAACGCGCGCGCGATGGGCGAGTTCGGTGCGGTCTCGGTCGTCTCGGGCCACGTCCGGGGCGAGACCAACACCATGCCGCTTCACATCGAGATCCTCTACAACGAGTACCAGTTCATGGCCGCATTCGCGGTGGCGTCGCTGCTGGCGCTGCTGGCGCTGGTGACGCTCGTCGCCAAAGTGATGCTGGAAGGCCGCGCTGCAAAGGAGTGAATTGATGAAGATCGCTTTGCACGAGGTGACCAGGCGCTTCGGGGGCTTCACCGCCCTCGACAACGTTAATCTCGACATTCACTCGGGTGAATTGGTCGCGCTGCTCGGTCCGTCCGGATCGGGCAAGACCACGCTGCTTCGCATCATCGCCGGGTTGGACTGGCCCGACCAGGGCGAGGTGCATTTCGACGGCGAGGATGCGCTGTCGCGCAGCGTCGGCGAGCGCAATGTCGGTTTCGTGTTCCAGAACTACGCGCTTTTCCGCCACATGACCGTGTTCGAGAACGTAGCGTTCGGGTTGCGCGCGCGCCCGCGCCGGCGGCGCCCGACCGAGGCGGAGATTCGCTCGCGGGTGAAGCAACTGCTCGAGCTGGTGCAACTCGGCCCGCTCGGGGAACGTCTGCCGACCCAGCTGTCCGGCGGCCAACGCCAGCGCATCGCGCTCGCTCGCGCGCTCGCCATCGAGCCTCGCATTCTGCTGCTCGACGAGCCGTTCGGCGCGCTCGACGCCAAGGTGCGCAAGGAGTTGCGGCGCTGGCTTCGCCAACTCCACGACGAGATCCATGTTACCTCCGTGTTCGTGACCCATGACCAGGAGGAGGCGTTGGAGCTTGCCGACCGCGTGGTTGTGCTCGCCAAGGGGCGCGTCCAGCAGATTGGGACGCCCGAAGAGGTGTATGAACAGCCCCAGAGCGCGTTCGTGCATCATTTCATCGGCGAGTCGCTGAGCGTTCCGGTCACCATCGCCGCCGGCGGCGTCCACTTCGCCGGACGCAAGCTCGATCTCGATCCGCATGGATTGTCCGATGGCGACGCGAGCCTCTTCATCCGGCCCTACGAGGTCACGGTTGTCCCGGATTCCGGCGGCGCCCTGCTCAACGGAATCGTCAAGCGCGTGCACGGCTTTGGCCCGGCGCGGCGCCTGGAAATCTCGCTCCGAGAGGGCGACCGCGAGCACTTCATCGAGGTGAGTGCGCCTCGCCATGAAGCGATCGGCATCGGCCAGCATGTCGGATTGCGGCCGCGGGCCTATCGGCTGTTCGCATCGACCGCGGATCGGCCGCAGGGCGCATAGCTGTGCCGCTGGTTGACGAACGGCGGGCCCTTATTCGTCCAAGAGATCCGCGATCGGCACCGACTCGACCTGATGTCCGTGCTGGTCCACCACGGAGACCTGCCAGCCGTTCCAACTGCGGCCCGGCATGACCTTGCCGTGCTTAAGATCGCGCGCCAGCACCATCGCCTCCTCCCGAGCCGCGGCAGTACCTGGAAGGTCCATGCCTTCTGGATTGTTGACGGTTTCTTTGCCGTCGGTGAGATGAAAATAGTAACGCGGCATGGTGCACTCGCTCCGTTCCGAAGAAGCAGATGGACGCTGAAGGCTTGCGTTGCGGCTTATAGCACGGTCGTTATGGCGCCGATGCGGCAATGCTGCGGGCTGCCGGTGCTCTGGAAGGGGTCAATCGCGCGGCGAACGCCAAGGCCGCCTCGTCGCTGCGCTCGATCGTCGCCTGGAGCGGCGTGCCGGCGGCCTTGAACTTTCTAGGGCGCCGGTCCATTTGAATCCAGTGGGCCATTGTCACGTCGGCATTGGCCGTCGTGAGGCATGTTCGATGACCGGGGCTGATCCCAGAAACTGGATGTGGGCGGAAGCCTGCGCAATGATTGAGCGGGCGGAGCAAATGCACCGCCAGTTCTTCCAACCCGGTTCTGCGGCCGCTCCCGCGGCGAGTTGGGAGCCTCCGATCGACGTGTTCGAAAGCGAGCGCGACCTGCTGATCGTCGTCGCTCTTCCCGGTGTGGATACGCAGGATATCGAGGTTTCATCCCAGGCGGGCGTATTGCTCGTCGCGGGAGTGCGGCGTCTGCCGGCGGCCGTGCGGGGTACGGACATCTTGCGTCTGGAGATCCCGCAAGGGCGCTTCGAACGTCGCATCAGGCTGCCGGCGTCCCGCTGGGAGCTCAACCGCTCGACGCTCGTGAACGGCTGTCTCCTGCTCAACCTGACGAAGCAGGTGTGATCCCCATGGCAGAGCAGGCAGAATCACCGAAGGTCGGGCAGGGCGAGCAGCACCAGCCGATTCCCGCGGATGCCATGATCATGCTGCCGGTCCGGCAGACCGTGCTGTTCCCCGGGATCGTGCTGCCTTTGGCTATCGGGCGTAAGTCGTCCATTGCGGCTGCCCAGGAGGCGGTCCGCACCGAACGCATGCTCGGGGTCGTCTTGCAGAAGGATCCGGCGGTCGAGGAACCGACTGCCGAACAATTGCATGCTGTCGGGACCGCTGCTCAGGTGCTCCGCTATGTCACCGCCCCTGACGGCACCCATCATGTGATCGCCCAGGGCGTGCGCCGGTTCCGCATCGTGGAATACCTCGGCGGGTTTCCATTTCTGGTCGCGCGTATCGAGGAAATCGGCATCGCCGAGGTCATGACGCCTGACATCGAGGCGCGCGTCCGCCTGGTGAAGGGTCGCGCCCAGGAAGTCATCCAACTGTTGCCGAACGTTCCGGGAGAGGTGGCGGCGACGATCGACCACCTGGATTCGCCATCCGCGCTCGCCGATTTCATTGCCGGTATCCTCGACGCCAAACCTGCGGAAAAGCAGGACGTGCTGGAGACGATCGACATCAAGGAGCGGCTGGACAAGGTGCTCGCGCTGCTTGTGCAACGCATCGAAGTGCTCAAGATCTCGAAGCAGATCGGCGACCAGACCCAGCAGTCGCTGTCCTCCCAGCAGCGCGAGCATATTCTGCGCGAGCAGCTGCGCCATATTCAGAAGGAACTGGGCGAGGGCGACGAGAAGTCGACGGAGATCGCCGAACTGCGCGAAACGATCGAGAAGGCGGGGATGCCGCAGGAGGCCGAGGATCAGGCCAAGAAGGAGCTCAAGCGGCTCGAGCGCATGCCGGATGCCTCCCCCGAATACGGCATGATCCGGAGCTATCTGGATTGGCTGATCGGCTTGCCGTGGTCGAAGTTCGATCCCGATGCGATCGACATCGCGGAAGCGCGCCGCATCCTGGATGAGGACCACTACGGCCTGCCCAAGATCAAACGCCGCATTCTCGAATATCTCGCGGTGCGCAAGCTCAATCCGAACGGCCGCAGCCCCATCCTCTGTTTCGTCGGCCCCCCCGGTGTGGGCAAGACCTCGCTCGGGCAAAGCATCGCCAAGGCGACCGGCCGCAAATTCGTCCGGCTGAGCCTCGGCGGCGTGCACGACGAAGCCGAGATCAGGGGACATCGGCGGACCTATATCGGCGCCCTGCCGGGCAACATCATCCAGTCGATCCGCAAGGCCGGGACCCATAACCCGGTGATGATGCTCGATGAGGTGGACAAGCTTGGCGCCGGCTTTCACGGCGATCCCTCATCCGCGCTGCTCGAAGTGCTCGACCCCGAGCAGAATTCGACGTTCCGCGACAATTATCTTGGCGTTGCCTTCGACCTCTCCAAAGTGATGTTCATTGCAACCGCGAACGTGCTGGACACCATTCCGGGCCCGGTGCGCGACCGCATGGAGGTCATCGAGCTTCCCGGTTACACCGAGGACGAAAAGCTCGAAATCGCCAAGCGCTATCTGCTCAGGCGTCAGCTCGAGCAGACCGGACTCACGCCCGAGCAGTGCGAGATCACCGAGGACGCGATCCGCACGATCATCCGCGACTACACGCGCGAGGCGGGCGTGCGCAATCTGGAACGTCTGATCGGCGCCGTCTGCCGCCATGTTGCCATGCGCATTGCCGAGGGCAGCGCCGCGCATCTTCGCATCGATGACGCGGCGCTTCCCGCTATTCTCGGGCCGCGGCGGTTCGAGAACGAAGTCGCCATGCGCACGAGCGTGCCGGGGGTCGCGACCGGGCTCGCCTGGACGCCCACCGGGGGCGATATCCTGTTCATCGAGGCGACGCGAGTCCCCGGTCGCGGCAATCTGATCCTTACCGGACAGCTCGGCGAAGTGATGAAGGAAAGCGCGCAGGCGGCTCTGACGCTGGTGAAGGCGCGGGCGCCTGACCTCGGCATCGATGTGGGCCTGTTCGTAAAATCCGACGTGCACATCCATGTGCCGGCGGGCGCCATCCCCAAGGACGGCCCGAGCGCGGGCGTTGCCATGTTCGTGGCGCTGGTCTCGTTGCTCACCGGACGCACGGCGAGCAGCGACACGGCGATGACCGGAGAAATCTCGCTGCGGGGGCTCGTGCTCCCTATCGGCGGCGTGAAGGAGAAGGTGCTCGCGGCGGCGCGTGCCGGTATCACGACCGTGATGCTGCCGGCGCGCAACCGCAAGGACCTCGAGGACGTACCGGATGCCGCGCGCCAGCAGGTCCGTTTCGTCTGGATGGAGCGGGTCGACGACGCCGTGGCCGCGGCCTTGAATCCGCCCGGTGAGCGCGAGGCCGAGCCGGCTTCCGCCGCCGCGCAAGTCTCCCCGGGCCGGAGGGCGGCGCGGTCGTTGTAGCAAGGGCCGCACGGTCGCCCGGTCAGGCAGATCATCAAACCTCGCGACCCGCTCGTGCTGGCGCCTCCCGCGCATCCGAAGTGACGCGCAGACGCAAGAGCTGCCGACGCCGCAGAGAAGACGGCCCATTCCCGCCGTGCTAGCTTGCATATTCGGCCGGCCACGTTGCCGGCGGCTTTGCACCGGGAGAGCCTGATGTCGAGAGCATCTGTGATCCTCGCCACGGTCTTGGCGGTGTATGGGATCGCAGGCAAGGACGCGGCTGCGGAACTGCTATCGTCGCGGCCGATCACCATCGTCATTCCGTTCACGCCCGGTGCAAGCGCGGACACGATCCAGCGCATCGTGGCAAAGAAGGTCACCGAGAATACTGGCCAGACGCTGGTGGTGGAGTCGCGCGCTGGCGGTGGGGGCGCCATCGGCGCGGCCGCGGTGAAACAGGCGCCGCCGGACGGACACATGCTGTTCCAGGCCAATGCCGGAACCCATGCCGCCAACGTGTCGCTGTACCCAACGCTGTCGTACGACCCGATCAAGGATTTCCGGCCCATCACGCTGATGTGGAGCTTCCCCCAGCTGCTCACGGTCCCTCTCGACAGCCCGGCGAAGTCGGTGGCCGAACTGGTCGCCCTTGCCAAATCGAAACCCGGCGGTTTGAGTTTCGCGTCGCAAGGCAGCGGCTCCGGCGGACATCTTCTGGGCGAAATGCTCAAGGCCAGGACCGGCGCAAACATGGTCCACATTCCCTACCGCGGCGCCGGCCCCGCCGCGCTCGATCTCGCCACCGGGCGGGTGGACTTCTTCTTCGTGTCCTTCTCGTCGGTGCTGTCGTTTCTGCAGGCGGGCAAGGTGCGCGTGCTCGCGGTGACATCGCCGAAACGTCTGCCGGCACTGCCGGATACTCCCACGATGAGGGAAGTAGGATTTGCCGGAATCGAGCTCGATGCCTGGTTCGGTCTGGTCGCCCCGGCGGGAACACCCGACCCGGTGATCGGCAAGCTCAATACCGCGTTCGTGCAGGCGGTGCGGGATCCGGATATCATCAGGCAGATCGTGGAGCAGGGCGCCGAGCCGGCCGGCAATACGCCGGCCGAGTTCGCAGCGTTCATCGCGTCGGAAACCGAACGCTTCGGCAAGATCGTGCGTGCGGCCGGCGCGAAAGGGGAGTGAGCGCCGGAGCCCGATTGCTGTTTTCATTGTGAATCCAAAGCCCAGGGGCGGTGTCCCGCGATGCTGGAGCATGTTCGAAGCCCGTTGGCGGTNCTGACTTGGCAGCGCGGCCTCTGCGTTGGCGCNGCCAGCGCGCGGCGGTTTGTTTTCAATCATTCCACAGGGTGAAACTCGAGCCAGGAGCGCTCCGATGACAACGTGGACGCCTGATCCCACCTTTTATCCCTCGCCACGCATGGCAATGAAGGCGCCAGTCGAAACGCTGGCCTATGTCGCGGCCTTCGATCCCACCCGCAAAGTGCCCGACGGCATCGCCGTCGTCGATGTCGATCCCGGCTCCGCCAGCTATTCCAAGATCCTCAACACGGTGGCGATGCCGAATGCCGGCGACGAGCTGCATCACTTCGGCTGGAATGCGTGCTCATCGTCCCTTTGCCCCAACGCACCGCATCCTCATATCGAGCGGCGCTATCTCGTCGTGCCGGGCCTGAGGTCTTCGCGCATTCATATCCTCGACACCAAGCCTGACCCCAGACATCCCGCCATCATCAAGGTGATCGAGCCGCGCGACGTGGCCGAGCGGGCGGGATACTCGCGTCCGCATACGGTGCACTGTGGACCCGAAGGCATCTACGTCGCGGCTCTCGGCAACCGCGAGGGCAAGGGACCGGGCGGCGTCTTCCTGATGGACCACGAAACCTTCGATGTGCTGGGCCAATGGGAAATGGATCGCGGTCCGCAGCAGTTCGCCTATGACGCCTGGTGGCATCTCGGTCACGACACCATGGTGACGAGCGAGTGGGGAACGCCGGATACCTTCGAGAATGGCCTCATTCCCGAGGTTCTGCTCGGCGCCAAATATGGCCGCAGGCTGCACTTCTGGGATCTGCACGCCCGCAAGCACCTGCAGACCATCGATTTCGGCGACAAGTACCAGCTGGTGTTTGAGTTGCGGCCCGCGCACGATCCCACCAAGGCTTACGGCTTCGTCAATTGCGTGATAAGCCTCGAGAACCTCTCGTCCTCGATCTGGACCTGGTATCGCGACGGCGGCAAGTGGGCCGTCAAGAAGGTGATCGAGATACCAGCCGAGCCGGCGGACCCGGAACAGCTGCCGCCGATGCTCAAAGGCTTCAAGGCGTGCCCGCCGCTGGTGACCGATATCGACCTTTCCATGGACGATCGGTTTCTCTACGTCGCCTGCTGGGGCACCGGCGACATGCAGCAGTACGACGTCTCGGATCCGTTCAACCCCAAGCTCACCGGCAAGGTGCGGATCGGCGGCATCGTCGCACGGGCCGGACATCCGAGCGGCACCGGACCGCTCAACGGCGGACCGCAGATGGTGGAGATCAGCCGTGACGGCCGGCGAGTCTATTTCACCAACTCGCTCTACGGGGCGATCGATCCGCAGTTCTATCCCGACGGCATTGAAGGCTGGATGGTCAAGCTCGACGCCGAACCGACCGGAGGTATCGCCTTCGACTCCAAGTTCTTCGTGAAGTGGCCGATGCCGCATCGCCCGCATCAGATACGGCTCGAAGGCGGAGACTGCTCGTCGGACTCCTATTGTTATCCCTAGTGTTGTGATTCCGAGAGTTCTGTCCTACCGGCCAAATTGACATGACCGAAATCTGGCCGTGGCTCGCGCTGGCGGGGCTTGGGGCCTTTCATGGCCTCAACCCGAGCATGGGCTGGCTGTTCGCAGTCGCGCTCGGCATGCACCGGCACGACGGACGCGTCGTGTGGATGTCCGTGGGGCCGATCGCGCTTGGTCATGCATTGTCGGTCGCGCTCGTCGCGGCTGCCTTCTTGTGGGTGGGACTGCTCATCGACGCGCGCGCTTTGCGCATTGGATGCGGTGTCATTCTCATCGGCTGGGCGCTCTACCACTGGCGCTACCGCCACCGCCATCGCGTACGCTTCGGCATGCAAACTGGGTTGATCGGGCTCGGCGTGTGGTCCTTCCTCATCGCCAGCGCGCACGGCGCCGGGCTCATGTTATGGCCCGCGCTGATGCCGCTCTGCATCGGTGCGAGCGCCGAGTCCGCAACCGCGGGCCCTGTTGCGACGGCCTTGCTGGGTATCGGCGTGCACACCGCGGCGATGCTGATCGTGACCGCAGTGATGGCAATCGCGGTTTACCAGTGGGTCGGACTTGAACTGCTGCGGCGCGCCTGGATCAATGTCGATCTGGTATGGACGTGGGCGCTGATCGCAGCCGGTACGTCGCTGCTGCTCGTTTCGTTTGCGGCCGTGTAGTCCGGGCCGACCATCGTCCGCGACGCTCGCGACCGGCGCGCGGCACACTCTCACTGCGGCACGGTCATCAATTCCAGCAAGTGACCGTCGGGGTCCCTGAAATACACGCCGCGGCCGCCACCCCAGTCGTTGAGCTTGCCGTTGTCGGCGGCTTCCGGCGCGCTGCCATAGGCGATTCCCGCCTCCTTCACCCGATTGAAGATGGCATCGAATTCGGCGTCGCTCACGTGAAAGGCGTAGTGATGACTTTGGAACGCGTCCGTGTCGTCGAACAGCAGCGTCGTCTGCTCGTTCACCCGTACCGGCGCGAAGTAACCTGCGCGCTCGCATTTCAAGCCGAAGATCTCGGCGAAGAAGCGCGCAGCAGCCTTCTTGTCGCGGGCCGGAACGATGGTGTGATTCAAGACGATCGCCATGACATGCCTCCTCGGCGAGTGCTCTCGGGGTGCCATCAGTATAGCTCGCGCGCGTCGTCATGCGAGACGGGCTTTCCCCAATCGCACCTGAGATTGGTAGGATTTCCTAATTCTGAGCTGACGTTTGCGACAATATTTTTCTCTTTGCAAGCGATCTAGCGCTACTATATGGAAAATAATACTATTCCTGACCATTGCGGAGAAGGCGGATGCGTTTCCTTCCGTTGTTTTTCGATACCTCGGCCGGAGTCTTTATCCTTGTGGGCTCGGGTGAGCCTGCGCTCGCCAAGTTGCGCCTGTTGCGCGCCGCCGGAGCGCATGTCCGCTGGTTCTCGTGCAGCGTCGACGTTGCGGAAGAACTGTCGACGTCCCCGGGGCAGGGGCAGCTTGAAATCAGCGTCGGGGACCCCCTCAGGGCTGACTTGAGCGACGTCGTGGCCATCGTTTCGGCCGCCGGCGATCTGCTCGATCGTCAAATTGCCGGCCGTGCGCGTCGCCAGCGCATTCCCGTCAATGTCGTCGATCGCCCGGATCTCTCGACCTTTATTTTTCCCGCCATCGTCGATCGTGGCGAGGTGGTCGTCGCCATCGGCACCGGCGGAGCTTCGCCGGTCCTGGCGCAGCGCCTGCGTGAGCGGATCGAAGCGCTGCTCCCCACGCGGATCGGCGAGCTTGCCGCATTGATCGGCCGTCATCGCAGCCGGTTCGCCGCGGTTCCGCGCGCGTTGTCGCCGCGCCGTTTCTGGCAGAATGTCATCGCGGGTCCCATCGCCGAGGCGGTGCTCGCCGGGCGTTCCGTCGAGGCAGAGGCGCAGCTTGCGGCCGCGATCGAGGCGAATAGGGCTGGCCCCGGCGGCGGCAGCAAGACCGAGACGGTGTTTGTGGTCGGCGCCGGCCCTGGCGATCCGGATCTCCTGACCTTGCGGGCGCTCCACGCGCTCGCCGATGCGGATGTCGTGTTCTACGATGAGTTGGTGACCGCAGGGGTGCTCGACCGCACCCGACGCGATGCCGAGCAGGTGTTCGTCGGCAAGCGCCGCGGCGAGCCCGGCATCGGACAGGACGAGATCAACCGGCGGATGGTCGAGGCGGCGCGCGCCGGTCGCCGGGTGGTGCGGCTCAAAGGCGGAGACCCGTTCGTGTTCGGACGCGGCGGCGAAGAGCTTGAGCATCTACGCCGCGCCAATGTGCCGGTTGTCGTGGTTCCCGGGATCACCGCGGCGCTCGGTTGCGCCGCAGAGTCCGGCCTGCCCCTGACTTTCCGCAACGAGGCCTCCAGACTGACGTTCATCACCGCGCATCGCGCGGAGGAAGCCGCATCGATCGACTGGTCGGGCCTGGGGGACCGGCAGACGACGGTTGTCGTCTATATGGGACTTGCGTCGGCGGGTGCGGTGCGCAATGGCCTGATCGCCGCCGGCCGTGATCCCGCCACCCCGGCCGCGGTGCTCGCGCGGGGGACGCGGCCGGATTCGCAGGCGGCCGTCGGCTGCCTCGACGGGCTCGCGGCGTTGGCAGTCGAAGCGGGCGAAGGCCCGGCCATTCTCGTCGTCGGCGACGTGGTCGCGCGCTCGGCGCCCTGGCGGGCTACGCAGGCCGCGTTGATCGCGCGGGAGGCCGCATGACCTCGCCGCTGCAGCAGAAACTCAAGGTCACCGGTCCGGTTGTCGTGACCGCGAACCGGTTGGGCGACGGCGCCGTCGTCTATCGCTCGGTGGACGGGACCTGGACCACCGAGCTTGCCGCGGCAACCGTCGTGACGACGACGCCAGCGGCATCCGATCTGCTCACGGCCGCGCTGGCCGACAAGCTCAGGGCGGTCGATGCCTATGTCGCGCCGGTGGAATTGATCCCGGAACAGGGCGTGCGGCCGGGCAATCTGCGCGAGTGGATCCGTTGCAACGGCCCGACCGTCGCATTTCCGAGCCAGCGCTGAGGGCAGCTCATGTACCTTTACGACGACTTCGACCGCACGCTTGTCGAGGAACGCGTCCGCGAATTCCGCGATCAGGTCGCGCGCCGTCTCTCGGGAGAATTGACGGAAGAAGAGTTCAAGCCGTTGCGGCTCATGAACGGCGTCTATCTGCAGCTGCACGCCTATATGCTGCGGATCGCCATTCCTTATGGCACGCTCTCCTCCGCGCAATTGCGCACGCTTGCGCATGTGGCGCGCCGCTACGACCGCAACTACGGTCATTTCACCACGCGCCAGAACATTCAGTTCAACTGGATCAAGCTCGAAGAATTGCCCGATGCGATGGCCGATCTGGCGGGCGCCGGCATGCACGGCATGCAGACCAGCGGCAATTGCGTGCGCAATATCACGACCGACCAATGGGCGGGCGTCGCACCGGGCGAGATCGAGGATCCGCGGCTATGGGCGGAGTTGCTGCGCCAGCACCTGACGCTCCATCCCGAATTCTCGTTCCTGCCGCGCAAGTTCAAGATCGCGCTGACCGCTTCGGCGCACGACCGCGCCGCGGTGCGGGTGCACGATATCGGTCTGCGGATGCACCGGAACGGAGCGGGTGAGACCGGCTTCGAGGTGATCGTAGGGGGCGGGCTCGGACGCACCCCGTTCATCGGCAAGACCATCAAGCCGTTCCTGCCGAAGCGCGATCTTCTCAGCTACGTCGAAGCGATCCTGCGCACTTATAATCAGTACGGCCGGCGCGACAATATCTACAAGGCTCGCATCAAGATCCTCGTCCACGAACTGGGCGCGGAAAAATTCGCGCGCGAGGTGGAAGAGGAGTGGCAGTCGATCAGGGACGGCGCACTCGCGCTCGATCCTGCCGTGGTCGCCGAGATTGCCGCGCGCTTTCGCTACCCCGACTATGAAATCTTGGAGGACAACCCTCCCGCATTGAAGAAGGCCCGCACCGACGACAAGCGCTTTCGCATCTGGCTCGACAACTCGGTCGCCAACCACAAGCTTCCGGGCCACGCCATCGTGACGCTCTCGCTCAAGCGTGAGGGAGAACCGCCGGGCGATGCCACGGCGCAGCAGATGGATGCCATCGCCGACCTCGCGGACCGCTACAGTTTCGGTGAGATCCGGGTCGGTCACGAGCAGAATCTCGCGCTGCCGCACGTCGCCCAGCGCGATCTTCCGGCGCTGTGGGTGGCGCTGGACGAGATCGGCGTCGCAACGCCCAACGTCAACCTGATCTCCGACATCATCGCCTGCCCGGGCCTCGACTATTGCAGCCTCGCCAATGCGCGCTCCATCCCCGTGGCGGAGGAGATCACCCGCCGGTTCAAGGATCTCGACCTGGCGCACAACCTCGGACGGCTGCACATCAACATTTCCGGCTGTATCAACGCGTGCGGCCACCATCACATCGGGCATATCGGCATCCTCGGCGTCGAGAAGAACGGCGAGGAATACTACCAGGTGACGGTCGGCGGCCGCGCCGACGAGGGCGCCGAGCTCGGCAAGATTCTGGGTCCGGCCGTGCCCTACGCCGAGATCGCGGATGTGGTCGAGGACATCGCAGCGGCCTACCTAGAGCTACGCGAGCGACCGGAGGAGCTTTTCGTCGATACCGTCAGGCGCCTCGGGGTCGAACCGTTCAAGGACCGCGTCTATGCCGCTCGTTAAAGCCGGACGCATCATCGAAGACCGTTTCGTGCGGGTGCTCGACGACGCACCGATGCCGGAAGGCGTTCCGGTCATGTTGCCGGCCGCGCGGCTCCTCGCGGACGCGCGCGAGCTCGTTCTCCGCCAGGCGCCGACCGGCGTCATCTGGCCGAACGATCGCCGGATTGCCGAACTGGTTCCGTATCTCGACTGGATCGCGCTCGTGGCGCTGGTGTTTCCGACCTTCCGTGACGGGCGCGCCTACAGCCAGGCCAGGCTCTTGCGCGAGCGCCACGAGTTTCGTGGGGAGTTGCGCGCGACCGGTCAGGTCCTGCGCGATCAGCTCTTGTTTCTGCACCGCGCCGGCTTCGATGCCTTCGAGGTGACCAAAGAGAAAGACGCGACGGCGTTCGCCGAGGCGCTGCAGCGCTACAGCATCTTCTACCAGCCGACCGGAGACGGGAGGACGAGCGCGCTGAGGGCGCGGCTTTCCCGTGGATCATCGTCGACGGTTCCAGAGCGGCGAGAATTCGTCCGATGACTTTTGTATTTCGACAATCCGTGTAACTCTGGCGCAATGTCGAACTCGGCTGCAGAACCCGTACGATCCGCCGCGGAGCCGCTCGTCACCGCGGAATGGTTGGCCGAGCGGCTGAGCAAGCCGATTCCCGCGGCGCCGGATCTGCTGATCCTCGACATCCGATCGGTGGTCGATGGCGGGGGGCGGCAAGCCTATGAAGCCGGACACATCCCGGGGGCGATCCATACCGACTATGTGAACGACGGATGGCGCGCTACCAAGGGAATGGCTTCGGGCCTCCTTCCTGAACCCCCCGCGCTCGCCGAATTGCTGAGCCGCATCGGGCTCACGCCCCGGCATCATGCCATCATCGTCTCGGCCGGCACGACGGTCGGAGACTTCAGCGCGGCCGCTCGCGTCTATTGGACGCTCAAGATCGCCGGCCACGATAAGACATCCATCCTTTCGGGCGGCATGCTGGCATGGGGCCGCAATGCCACGCGGCCCATCGAAGCCGGTCCGGCGCCCGTCAATCGGCCGTCACCGCCTTATCCGGTCAAGCTTGCTGCGGAGCTTCGCGCCGACGCCGGCGCGGTCGAACACGCGATTGCCGATCAAACCGCGGTCCTGCTCGACAGCCGCGCCACGAATTTCTTCGAAGGCCACGCAAAATCCCCGCAGGCCCTGCGGCCAGGGCGGCTTCCCGGCGCCGTGCAGCTCGATCATGTCATGGCCTTCGATTCCGCTGCGATGGCGTTGAAGCCCAAAGCCGAGCTCGAAAAGCTGTTCGCGGCCGTCCCAGCAACGCCCGTCATCAACTACTGCAACACCGGCCACCAGGCGGCGACGAACTGGTTTGTCCTGTCCGAGATGCTCGGGCGTCCCGGGGTGTCGCTCTACGACGGCTCGATGTCGGAATGGACGCAAGAGCCGGATCGCCCGGTGGATGTGGGGCCGGCCAAGTCGTCCTAGAGCGCCTTCAGCGCTGGCGCGTCTCCGGTTATTGCACGCGAATCGTCGAGTCGAGCTTCAGCTCTTGGTCGCCGGTTTCAGGGTCCATTGACCGTCGTCAAGCCGGGCAAGGATTCCCTCCTCGCGCAGTTCATCGAGCGCGAGTGCGATCTCGCGGCCATCCCGGCTGCCCATCGCGTCCATGATCTGGGCGAAGTACATGGCTCCGCTCTCCAGCGCCTGCCGCACCGTCTGATGGCGTGGCGGCTGGTGGCCGATACGGCGCGCGAACGCCCGCCGGTTGTCGATCTGGTCCGGCTGGCCCACCGGCTTGGTGAGATCGAAGCCCATCTTCGCGACGGTGCGCGCGGAATCGGCGGTTGGATCGGCATAGAAGCCGGGCAGGCCCGATGTCACCACCAGGTCCCGGTCGGAGCGGAACCGGCTGGCCATCGCCCATTCCATCTCTTCGTTGGAGAACACGTCGACGTCATTGTCGACCACGAACACGTGCTTGATCTGGACCAGCGCGAACAGGGCGTTGATCGCCGCGCGCGCTTGGCCGGCGGCGGTCTGCCGCAGCGCGACGCGCGCATGCGGGCGTCCGTTCGAGGCCGCCACGACATGGACGGCCGCCGGCTCGATCCGCACCGCGCGCAGTGTCCGCCAGATCGCAACCTCGGTGTGGAGCGACGCGAGGTTGCCGGAATCGGTGCGGCCGAGGAAACGTCCGCTGTGCAGCACGGTCTGGTGCAGCGCGTCCTTGCGCATGGCGATGGCGGTGACGTGGAATACGGGATCGACATGGACCGGCCCGTAAAAGCCGTAGAATTCGCCATACGGCCCTTCGAGCTCGCGATAGCCGAGTTCGTCGAAATACCCCTCGATGATTATTTCGGCGTCGGCAGGTGCCAGCACGCCGTTGGTGACGCCTCGTACCATCGGCACCGGCTCGCCGCGCAGCGTCGCAACCAGTCCGAACTCATCGATCGGCATTTTGCACGTCGCGGCCATGTAGTCGATCGGATGGGAGCCGATCGCGAAGCTGACCGGCAGCCGCTCGCCGCGCTTGAGGCAGTCGAGATAGATGTTCTTGAGATCCGAGGCATCGGTGAGATTCGAGCGCATTTCGCGGCGCCCCCGCAGCATCAGCCGCCGGCAGCCGACATTGGTCTTGCCGGTCGCCGGATCGGTCGTGAAGTCGATCCCTGAGGAGATATACGGGCCGCCATCGAATTCGTGCTGGACGTGGAACGGCAGCCGCGTGAGGTCGATATCGTCCCCGGTGCGGATCACCTCGTGCACGGGCCCGTATTGCGAAGGTACCTCGAGGATCCGCTGCGGATTGTTGATGCGGCGCATGAATTCATGCGCGATCTCGCGCTCGCCGACGCCGAGCGCGGCAGCCAGCCGCTTCCGGCTGCCGCAGACCGCCGCCACCATCTCGTAGTGCTCGGCGCCCACGCGTTTGAAATGCGTTGCCCGCGGCGTTGCCTCGACCACCGCGCTCAAATCGGATAGCGCCACCGGCTCGTCATGGAGCTCGATCTCGCCGATCTCGGATAACTTCAGAACGAAATTCCGTAGCCGGAATTTTTCGAGATCGACGTCGAGGCTGGCCTGGACCGGTTGCGCGCGCATGCCTGAAATGCCCTTCGTCTCGACGGAGGCGTCGCGCCGAGCATATCGTCTGGATAACCACTCCCGCCAGGGGTCCGCCGCGCCGTTGCTCGCCACGATTCAGGCCTTTATGCTGCAGAAAACAGAGGAAACGCGGAGCGAGGATGACAAACCCGGTTCGATCGTGCATCGCATGGGCTTCCGCCGCCGTGATTATCGGCGTGTTGAACGCCAGCGGCTGCGCCGATGCGCAGAGCCAGCCCTGGCGCCACGGGATCATCGAGCCCAAGAGCGATGCCGGCTTCCAGGTCATGGCGGCGCGTGGCGGCTTTGCGGCCAAGCAGGGTCTCAAACTCGAACTTCCATATTTTCAGAACGACGTCATTGCTTTGCGCGGACTTTTGGCGGGCGACCTCGAGAGCTACGAGGGCGGAGCGGCGACCGCCATTCTCGCGGCGGCGCGAAACGCTGACGTCAAGATCATCGGCTGCCAGTGGCAGACCGTCGTGCATAGCGTGTTCGCGCGTGCCGAGTTCAAAGGACCCGCGGATCTCAAGGGCGCGACCATGGCGATATCTGCGCCCAATGCCACGCCCGACATGATCGGAAAAGCCTATATCGCGCAGAACAACGTGCCGATCTCAGAGGTAAGATTTGCGAGCTTGGGGAGCGATCCGGATCGCTATAAGGCCATGATGAGCGGCATCGCGCTCGCCACCGTTATTTCGATCGAATTTCTGCCGATCGGCAGGAGCGACGGCATCAAGCTGGTGGCGCGCGGCAGCGATGTCATGCCGAAATATCTCCGGCTCTGCACGATGACCACCGGAAAGTTGCTCGCGGCGCGGCGCGAGGATGCCGTACGCTTCCTCACTGCCCAGATGCAGGGCTATCAGCATGCACTTGCCAACCGCGAGGAGGAACTGCGCATCACCCGCGAGATCACTGGTATGAAGGCGGACGATCCGCGGCCGGAATTCATGTTCGACGAAGCCGCGCGTCAGGACACCGGCGTCGATCCGAGGATGCCGATTGCCGTGGACAAACTCGACTGGCTGCAGGAGCAGTTGGTCAAGACAGGCAACCTGTCACAGCCTTTCGATGTCGGCAGGATGGTCAACACCGAAATTCGTGCCCAGGCCCTCGCGCGCGCCGGCTTGCAGCACTGATCGGTCTCATCTCTCATCCACGAACGAGAGCGGAGGCCTGAATTCAGGGCTCGGTTCGCCGGAGCGCGCCGCAATGTTTGGCGCGCATCGCCACGCGCTTCTCCGTCATTTCCGACGAGCCCCGCGGCGGTAGCTTTCAGCTCCAGACGCCCGCCGAGTACAGAATTACGCCCACCACAACCGCCAGCGCCATCGAGCCGACCATTCCGAGCCATTCCTTGTAAGGCGCCGTATCAGGCATCTCGATTTCAAAAGATTCGCGCATCACACCGCCCCTTCGATTGACTTGTGCATCCCCGTGGCCGCGACCATTCGTGCGCGGGAAATTGGCGGCAATTGTGGAGTGTGTGCCGCAATCTCCCAGAAAGTTCTGGGGTGTAGCTTTTCGGACACAGGAAGGAGCGCGCGCGTCAATACTCGGTCTTTACATCGCTCGGCGGGGCGTGGTCTGCAGCAACTCCTCCACCTGCTGCTTCCAGAATTTTGCCATGCCGGTGGTGCCGTGGCCGCGGGTGTCTTCGCTCCCCGGTATCAGGTACATGCGGCCGTTCTTGATGCGCTTGAGTTCGCGCTCGAGGATTCCAAGCTCGGGTGGATTACGCTCGTCGTCGGCGGAATTGATGGCCAGCAGGGCGGCTTGCACGCGCTCCAGCCCGGGCGCCGGGTTGTAGTCGCGCGAAGCGTCCCACTGGTACAGGAAGTCGTTGGCGTCGGCCTTGAACGGCGTCGCCAGCCGATCGTCGAGCAATTTGTCGGCCTGCTCGCGCGTGGGCGCCATCTTCTGATATGCCTGCGTTCCGCCGGACGTGGCGATGCCGAAGAATACGTTGGCCGCCTGCAGCGAACGCGGCTGCGCGGTGTAGTCGCCATTGTTCCAGGCCGGATCGTTGCGGATGGCATCGATCAGCATGCGCCGCATCATCCAGTTGCGGCCGGACATCTCGGTGGGCTGCGACGCCATAGGCACCAGCGCATCCATGACGTCCGGA
>JGI12053J15887_10000183_pt1 | contig 22820 bp, 22 predicted proteins | sample MedBloCAOM1_O3_FD_15887 | JGI IMG/M metagenome (IMG submission 15887)
TCACCCAGGTCTCGCAGGATAAATCGCTCGAGGACATGCTGGTCGACGGCGAGATCGACGCGCTGCTCTCGCCCGACCTGATCCGGCCGCTCACCGCGGGCGACAAGCGCGTCGGCCGTTTGTTTCCGAACTACAAGGAGGAGGAGGTCTCCTTCTATCGCAAGACCGGCATCTTCCCGATCATGCACGTCGTCGGCATCAAGCAGGAGATCGTCGACCGACATCCGTGGGTTGCCACCAACCTCTACAAGGCCTTCGAGCAGTCCAAAACCGTCGCCATGGAGCGGATGGAGAACCCGCGCATCGTGCCGCTCGCCTGGTACCGCGAGGGCTGGGAGGAGCAGGAGCGCATCCTCGGCAAGGACCCATGGGAATATGGACTGGAGGAGCGCAATGCCAAGAACTTCGAGCGGCTCGTCACCTATTCGCACGAGCAGGGCCTGATCAAGCGGCCGCTTCCGCTCGATGAGCTGTTCCTCAACGTCTCCGAGGGCCGCAAGCGCGACGAATTCAGGATTTAGCCTGGGATCGTCACTGGTCCGATTGGTGAGCAATATCGAGGAGGATCCATGAGACGTCTTGGCGCCGCGCTCTTCGCTCTCGCCGGCAGTTTCATCCTTGCGGCTCCGGCGTCGGCGGACGAATGGCCGTCGCGGCCGGTGCGCATCGTCAACACCTTTGCACCCGGCGGAGCCGCCGATATCCTGGCCCGCATCGTCGCCGACCATCTCTCCAGCGCGTTCAAGCAGCAGTTCTTCGTCGAGACGCGCGCCGGCGCGGGCGGCGTGATCGGGGTGCAGACCGTCGCGAATTCGGAACCTGACGGCTACAACTTCGTCATCAGCACGCTGTCGCTCACCATCATCGCGCCGTTCATCAATCCGAAGATCGGCTATGACCCGATGAAGGATCTGACCCACGTCGCCTATATCGCGGGCACGCCGATCCTGTTCATCGTGAGCGCAAAGAGCGACGTGAAGTCGCTCAAGGATTTCGTCGCCAAGTCGAAAGCGGGCGCGCGACCGTTGGCCTACGGCTCTTCGGGTCTGTCGAGCGCGGGACAGATGGTGGCGCAGTCCTTCGCCATGAAGGCCGGCCTCAGATTCGAGATCATTCCCTACAAAGGGGCGGCGCAAAGCATCATCGATGTGGTCGCCAATCATATCGACTTTGCGACCCCGACCGTGACCTCGGCCTCGGGTCAGCTGCGCGGCGGCACGGTGACCGGGCTCGCGGTTTCTGCCGAGCGGCGGCTGCCCGATTATCCCGATGTGCCGACGTTCAAGGAGCTCGGTTACGACGTGGTGGCGACAAACTGGTTCGCGCTCGCCGGGCCGGCCGGGCTGCCCGCCGACATCGTGCGCAAGGTCAACCGCGAGGTGAACATTGCGATGGCGAAGCCCGAGAGCCAGCAGCGCATGCGCGAGGACGGCATGCTGGTCCAGGGCATGGACGCGCCTGCCTTCCGGAAATTCATCGAGGACGAAGGCGCGCGCTGGCGGCCGGTGATCGAGCAGGCGGGCCTCGTCGAGAAGTAACGAGTTGCCGCCGCGTCAACTTTTCCGGATGCGGAACACCAGCACATCGCCGTCGCGCGAGCTCGATTCGAGCGCATCGCCGGTCTGGGTCAGCAGGTTCGGGATATCGATGGCGGTGAGGGGGTCCGTGCATTCGGCGATGAGCACGTCCCCGGCTTTCAATCCGCTCAGCGCCTTGCGCGCGCGCAATGCCGGCAGAGGACATTTGAGCCCGCGCAGGTTGATCGTCTTCTCGGCCATTTGATCTCGTCGAATTGAGGTGCTGCTCCGCTCCCACGCGTGGGGAAGCGGTTTTGCGGAGCGGGACTGTATAGTAGTGACCCATGGTCATGGAACCCGATAGACCACAACGGATCACCCGGCTGACGCCGCTTGGCGACGTGCTCGCTCGCATCGAGGCGCTGGTCAAGCCGGTGCCGCTGCGCGCGAGCGACCTGTCCGGCGCGCTCGGCTGGACGTTGGCGGAGGATGTCGTTGCGAACGGCCCGATTCCCGCAATGGCGCATGCGTTGCGCGACGGCTGGGCGGTGCGCTCCGATCTCACCACCGATGCCGGGACCTATGCGCCGGCGCCGCTTCCCTCCGCCGTGCGCATCGATGTCGGGCAATCACTCCCTGACGATGCCGACGCGGTCACGCCGCTCGACGCGGTGGCGATGCGCAACGGCGTGGCGCAGGCGCTGGCCCCGATCGGTCCCGGCGAGGGGGTGCTTTCGGCGGGCGCCGATGCCGCCCGCGGAGCAACGCTGCTGGAGGCGGGACGGCGCCTCGCGCGGCTGCAGACCGAATTGCTCGCTAGCGCCGGCATTACCGCCGTGCGCATTCGCTCTCCGCGATTGCGTCTGGTGCGCGCCCGGCAGGGTGGCGATGCCTTCATCGACGCCGCGTTCGCCTGCGTCGCCGATGCTATCGGGTCGATGGGCGGCGTCGCCGTCACCGCTGAGCCGGACGGCTTCGCAAACGCGTTGGCCGATGCGGCCGTCGACGCGGTCGTGGTGGTGGGCGGCACGGGCAGCGGTCGGAACGACACCACCGTGCACACGCTCGCAGCGGTGGGCGAGGTGCACGTGCATGGCATCGCCCTCCTTCCAGGCGAGACCACGGCTTTGGGCGCCGTCGGCTCCCGACCGGTGCTGGCGTTGCCGGGCCGGCTCGATGCGGCGCTCGCCGCCTGGCATCTCCTGGGCCGCGTCTTGATGGCGCGGCTTACCGGCAGCCGCGAGCCGCCGTGCCTGCGGACTGCGAAGCTGACGCACAAAGTGTCATCCACCGTGGGGCTTTCGGAACTCGTGCCGGTGCGCTGCGAGGGCGGTTTTGCTAGTCCCATAGCGTCGGGCTATGTGCCGCTCTCGGCGCTGGCACAGGCCGATGGATGGATTTTGATCGCTCCCGCAAGCGAAGGCTATCCGGCGCACACGGAGGTCATGATAAGACCTTGGCCATGACTGCACGCGTCGAACCAAAATCGGCCGAGCGCGATCTCATCGCCGCAATCCGTCGCGCCGCGCGACAGGAGCAGTTCCTCGAAGTGGTCTCGGCCGAGGAGGCGCGCGCGCGCTTTGTCGGGCACATCGATCTGTCGCCGCTGCCGCACGAGACCATCGCCTTGACCGAAGCGCTGGGCCGCGTGCTTGCCCACGACGTCGCCGCGCCGATCGACGTGCCGTCGTTCGATCGTGCGAATGTCGATGGCTTTGCGTTGCGCTCCGCCGACACCGCAGGTGCGAGCGACATCGCGCCGCGCCGCTTTCCCCTCAACGGCGAAGTGATCGTCTGCGGGCACGCACCGGCGCTGGAAGTTTCGCCGGGCTCGGCAACCACGATTGCGACCGGCGGGATGGTCCCGCGCGGTGCTGACGCCGTGGTCATGATCGAGCATACGGAGTTGGTCGAGGGGGATGGCACGCCGGCAATCGATCTGCGCCGCGCGGTCGCGGCCGGCCAATTCATCTCCTATGCCGGCTCCGACATCGCGCGCGGCGAGGTGGTGCTACGGCGCAAGACCCGCATCTCGTCGCGCGAGATCGGCATGCTCGCGGCCTGCGGCATCGCCGCGGTCGAGGTGGTGCGCAAGCCCAAAGTGGCGGTGCTCTCGACCGGCGACGAACTGGTGGCGCCGGGTGGCGCGCTCGCGCCGGCACGGGTCTACGACAGCAACGGCGCCATCATCGCCGCGGCGGTTGTGGAAGCGGGCGGCGAACCGGTTCCCTTCGGCGCCTTTCCCGACGATGAGGTGGCGCTCGAACTTGCCATGCGCACGGCGCTCGAGGTCTGCGACATCGTCGTGCTCTCGGGCGGCACCTCGAAGGGCGCGGGCGATCTCTCGCACCGCATCGTGGCGAAGCTCGGAGAGATTCTCGTCCATGGCGTCGCGCTCAAGCCGGGCAAGCCGGTCTGTCTCGCCGTGATCGACGGCAAACCGCTGGCCGTGCTGCCGGGCTTTCCCACCTCCGCGATCTTCACCTTTCATGCCTTCGTCGCTCCGGTGATCCGCGCGCGCGCCGGCCTTCCGCCGGAGGCAGCGCGGACCATCGAGGCCGACGTGCCGATGCGCATTGCTTCCGAGCTCGGCCGCAAGGAGTTCGTCCTGGTCGCGTTGGTTGCGGGAGAAGAGGGACCGGTCGCGTTTCCGACCGCGAAGGGCTCCGGTTCGGTCACCAGCTTCTCCCAGGCCGACGGTTTTCTGGAAATCGATGCGCTGGCATCCGCGCTCGATGCCGGCACCCGCGGGCGGGTGACGTTGATCGGGCAGACGGCCGCGTTGCCCGATCTCGTGGTGGTGGGCAGCCATTGCATCGCGCTCGATGTGGTACTCGGCGCGTTGGCTGAGCGCGGGCTCGGCGCACGTACGATCGCGGTCGGCAGCATGGGCGGGGTGGCGGCCGCGGAGCGCGGCGAATGCGATCTTGCGCCGGTTCACCTCGTCGACCCCGCGAGCGGCGTCTACAACGCCTATCTGCTGCGCGAGGGGCTTGCGCTGGTGAAGGGCTGGCAGCGTATGCAGGGCTTCGTGCACCGGCCGGACGATGCCCGTTTTGCCGGACGCGACGCCGCGGGCGCGCTCGTGGCCGCGCTCGCCGACCCCGGATGCCTGATGGTCAATCGAAATGGCGGCTCCGGAACGCGCGTGCTGATCGACCGGCTGCTCGCGGGCGCACGGCCGGCGGGCTACAGCAATCAGCCGCGCTCGCACAACGCCGTCGCCGCCGCGGTGGCGCAGGGCCGCGCGGATTGGGGGATCGCGATCGAGTCCGTTGCCCGGCTGTATGGGCTCGGGTTCCTCCCGATCGCGCCCGAGGACTATGATTTTCTTCTGGTCGAAAGCCGCCGTCAGCGTCCTGCGGTGGAGGCATTCCTTGCGGCGCTGCGCGATCCGGCCGTGCGCGGGCGCATTTCCGCGCTCGGCATGCGCCCCGCGGATGCCTGATTTGCTCCCGAGACCTGCGATGATGTTGCGTGCCCTCGTCATCTTCATGCTGCTGGCAGCGGTGACACCGGAAAGTGCGCAGGCGCAGTTGCGCGGCCATGGCGGGCCGGTACGCGCGCTCGCGATTTCGCCCGACGGCACGCAAGCGCTCTCCGGCAGCTTCGACACCTCGGTGATCCGCTGGTCGCTGCAAAGGAATGCGGCCGAGCAGGTGCTGCGCTTCCACGATGGCGCGGTCAACGCAGTCGTGTTTCTATCGGACGGCCGGATCGCCACCAGCGGCGAGGATGCGCGCATCGCGATCTGGCGGCCGGGCGAGCCGCAGCCCGCGATGGTGCTCGAAGGGCATAAGGCGCCGGTGGTGGCGCTTGCGGTCTCGCCCGATGGCGCGATGCTCGCCTCGGCGTCCTGGGACCACACAGCGCGGCTATGGCCGCTCGGCAGCGGCGCGCCGCGCCTGATCGAGGGCCACACGCAGAACGTCAACGGCGTCGCCTTCACGGTCGACGGCCGCGCGCTGGTGACCGTGGGCTACGATGCGACGCTGCGCGTCACGCCGATTGTTGGTGACGGCGGTGGCACGGCGATCGCGACCACGCTGCCGACGCCGCTCAACACGGTTGCGGTTGCGCCCGACGGGGAGATCGTCACCGCCGGTGCCGACGGCAAGGTCTATATCCTCTCGGCCACGGGTGAGCTCAAGAGCGAGATCGAGGTCGCGCAAGCGCCGATCATCGCGGTGGCGCTGTCACCCGACGGCAGCCTCATCGCCGCCGCCGGCATCCGCGGGTCGGTCGCCATCATCGAGCGCGCGGCGCGCAAGCTCGAACGCACGCTGGTCGGACCGGGACTGCCGGTCTGGTCGGCCGCCTTCTTCCGCGATGGCCGCACCCTCCTCACCGGCGGCGCCGACCGCATGATCCGCCGCTGGGACGCGGTGAGCGGCGAGCCGGTCGGCAATGTGGTCATGGGCGCCCCTGAAGACCCGCTTGCGGCTTTCGCCGGCGATCCCGGCGCCGAGGTGTTCCGTGCCTGCGTTGCCTGCCACACCTTGAGCGCCGAGGAGGGTCCTCGCGCGGGCCCGACCCTAGCCGGCATTTTCGGGCGCAAGATCGCGACCCTGCCCGGCTACAATTTTTCCGAGGCGCTCAGGAAGCTCGACATCGTGTGGACCCCGGAGACGGTGTCGAAGTTGTTCGAGGTGGGGCCGATGACCTACACCCCCGGCACAAAAATGCCCGAACAGCAGATTGGCTCGGCCGAGGACCGCGCCGCACTGATGACGTTTCTGGAGAAGACGACGAAGCCGCAGGGTGAGCGCTGGCTAAAATAGCCGTGCACGTCATGCCGCGCCGAGCCATCTTCAAGTCGTTGTTTGGATCAGTTCGAGCACGGCATCTGCAACAGCCTTCGGTGTTTCCTGCGGCAGGTTGTGGCCGGCAACGGGGATCACCCGGTGTTGATAAGGACCGGCAAAGAGCGGGGCGTGCTTCACGGAGCTTGTCGGCGACGAGAGGCCGCTGCCATCGCCATGCAACACGATCGTCGGCACCGGGATGCGCGGCTTGCCGGCCAATCGTTGCTCGATTGGCTCCAGGCGCGGATCGCCCGCCACGTAGCCGAAGCGATGACGATAAGAGTGGATCACCACCTCGACAAAGTCGGGATTGTCGAAAGAGGCGGCAGTGCGGTCATAGGTCGCGTCATCGAACCGCCAATTCGGTGACCACAATCGCCACAACAGCTTGCAGAATTCGCGTCGATTGGCTTGCAATCCGGCGCGACCGCGCTCGGTGTGGAAGTAATACTGATACCACAGGCGGTGCTCCTGCTCGGGCGGTACCGGTTTAGCCGATCCAGCGATATCCTGAATGTTGTAGCCGTTGGCCGACACCAGGCCGCGCACCTTGTCCGGCCACAGCGCAGCGACGATGCAGGCGGCGCGTCCGCCCCAATCGTAGCCGGCCAGCACGGCGCGCGGCACGCCAAGCGCATCGATGAGTTCCTTGAGATCGTTGCCAAGCGCCGCCTGCTGGCCCGAGCGTGGCGTGTCCGCGGCGAGGAAGCGGGTCGGACCGTAGCCGCGCAGATAGGGCACGATCGCGCGGCATCCGGCTGCAACCAGCAACGGGATCACGAGGTCGTAGGTGCGGGGATCGTACGGAAAGCCGTGCATGAGCAGGACCGGAACGCCGTCTTCGGGTCCGCTCTGCTCGTAGGCGATCTCCAGTACGCTGGTGCGGATGCGCTTGAGAACGGGGGTCATGCAACGCCGCTCACGTCTCGGTCTTGCTGGCGCGCTCCCGCTCTTCGCGCTCCCGCAAATAGTCCTCGGTGGTGCGCGCCTTGGGGCGCGGCGGGGCACCGTAAGGATCAAACTGCTGCTCCGTGATGGCCACCACCCGGCAGTCCTCGCACATCTTGATCACGTCGAGGCGTTGCGCCGAATTCTGAAACATCCAATGCTTGCCTTCGAGCTTGGCGACGACGCGCTCGATCGTGCTCTTGACCCCGAACGGTTTGTTGCAACGGATGCAGTGGAACGGCTCCTCCTCCTTGAGCACGCGCGCACTCGCGGTGGCGGCGCGGAAATCGAGCTGTGGCCGCAGCGTGATCACCTTCTCCGGACAAGTCGCCTTGCACAACCCACATTGCACGCATGCGTCTTCCGCAAAGCGCAGCATCGGTCGCTCGGGATTGTCGCTGAGCGCTCCGGTGGGGCAGGCCGCCACGCAGGCGAGACAGAGCGTGCAGCCCTCGACATTGATCTCGACCGCGCCGAAGGGTGCGCCTGCGGGCAGCGCGACGACGTCGACGGGAGCCGGCGCGGCGCGCTGCAACTCTCGCAGCGCGAGCCGCAGCACGTCTCGCTTCGGTCCGATCGGCAGGAAGCTTGCGGGATGCGGCGCCGCATCAGGGCTTCCGATCGCGCGCAACGCATAAGCAAGCGAATCGGGATCGTCCGTCTCGATGGTCGCGGCCCGGCCGGTGCCGAAGCCCAGGCCGGCGAGGATCGGCTCAGCAAGCCCGAGCGTCCTGGTGAGGCCGGTCGTGTCGTGGCGCGGCTTGGCGCGCAGCAGCAAGCGCACGGCCGCCGCGCCGTAGGCCAACGCCGCGGCGATGGCTTCGAGACCGACCTGGGTCACCTCGTTGACCGCGATCGGCAACACGTTCGCCGGCAGGCCGTCGCCGAAACGCGCGAGCGCGTCGATCAGCGGCACGCCGTGCGCCTCGTCGTGTACCAGAACGATGGCCGGTTGCGCGCCTCCGGCATCACGATAAGCGGTCAGCAGCGACCGCAGCTTGCGCATCAGCGCATCCGCCGGCGGCAGCGCATAGGCAGCGGCGTCGGTGGGGCAAACGGCGGCGCATTGTCCGCAGCCCGCACAGATATAGGCGTCGATGGCGACATGATCGCCGGCAGGCACAATCGCGCCGGTGGGACAGAGATCGAGGCAGCGCGTGCAGCCGACGATGTTCGAGCGCGAATGGGCGCAGAGATCCTCGGTGAACGCCACGTAGCGCGGCTTATCGAAACTGCCGACGAGGTCGCGCGCCTTGAATACCGCCTTGAGGACGGCTGCGGGATCGCCGGGATCGGCGCGCAGATAGCCGTCGCGCAGATCCGACGCGGTGAACAGCGGCGCGCCGCCGGAGAGGTCGAGCACGAGGTCGCAGCGCGACACCGCGCCATCGCGCGTCGCCGGAAAGCTGAGTGCGCCGCGCGACGACGGGGCTGGTTGGGCGTAGCCGTCGACCGTCAATTCGAACGCACCGAGATAGCCCTTGGCTGAACGGATTGCGCCCCTCACCACGGGGAAATCGGTCACCCGCGGTGGCGCCACGTCGGCGGGCGGCTTGATCAGCACTGTCACGTCGAGATGGTCCTTGAGCAGGTTGCCGGTCTCGATCGCCTGCTCGTCGCGGCCATAGATCAGAATCACGCCGTCGCTGTTCAAGTTGACGAAGGGAAGCTCGGGCATGGGCTCGGTAGCGGCCGCCAGCAGGGCCGCCATCTTGGGACCTGCGGCGTCCGCGTGCTTCGACCAGCCGGCGGTCTCGCGGATATTGGCGTATGTGACGGCTGTGTCACCGGCGACTTCCGAGAACAGCGGCGCTTCCTGGGTACAGCCCACGATAAGCGGCTCTCCGCCCGCCGCCGCGGCGCGGAATTTTTCAAGTTCGGCCCGGCAGAGCTGACGCGCGGTCAAGACCTCAGCGCCCCGACAGCCCCGCTGCACGGCCGAGCCGTCGAGCGGCATCGTGTCTTCGCACGAGCAAATCAAAATCTTGGTTGGCCGATCGGCCATCTCGTCTCCGACTTGCAAAGCCGCATGTGGGCGTGTCTCTCGGTCGTCATGCGCGGGCTTGACCCCCGCTTATCCATCCGCTTCGCAAGGACTGCGTTCGCGAAAGACGATGGGACTGCACCGGAGCCCGGATCTGCCGATTCCGCATTCAAGTGCTGCAAGTCGGGTACACCCGACTTTTGGGGATCAAGCCCGGCAATGACGCGGAAACGCCGCCTCATTGCCAGCGCGGTATTGGTCATGGCGTATAGCAGGTTATAATCATTACAAGCAGCTATCGCGAGTCCGGGAGCCCAAATGCCGCTCGAGGAGCGCACACGCCTGAATGCATCGTCGAAGCCCGCGCTCGACCTGCCGCCGCCATTCAGGCTGATCACCCTGCGTGAAGTCGGCGACGCTTTTGCCCATGCCGCCAGCGTTGCGTCGGAGGCCGGAGCGGGCACACTGGTCTATGTGGGCCGTTTCGATCTTGCAGAATTCGCCGTCGTGCTGGAGCCCGAGGAGCCGCTAGAGACCGCGCGACGCGCTCTCTATGCCGGTCTCGCCGCGCTCGCCGACGCTCTGGCGGCGCACGCGCCGCCAGAGGTGCCCATCTCCTTCGACTGGCCCGACGCGGTGCGCGTCAACGGCGGCCTCGTCGGGGGTGCGCGGCTTGGCTGGCCGCAGGGTGCGCCGGAGGACGAGCCACCGGCATGGCTCGTGTTCGGTGCCATGATCCGCACCGTGGCGATGGGCGAGGATGAACCGGGATTGCGTCCACTCTCGGCGGCGCTCGAGGAGGAGGGCTTCGAGGATTTCGACTCCGACCGGCTGGTGGAGAGCTTCGCGCGCCATCTCATGGTGGCGATCGACACCTGGCAGGAGAAGGGGTTCGGCGAAGTTGCGAGGAATTATCTTGCCGGGCTTGCGCCCGAAAGCGGTGTGCGCCGCGACCTCGATGAGAACGGCGATCTTCTTGTGCGGCGCACCGTGACAGGTGGCGGCAGCGAGGAGCGGAGGTCGCTGGTGCGCGCGCTGGCTCGACCGTCGTGGCTCGATCCCACGACCGGAGGACCGCGGCGATGATGCGAATTTCGCCTCGTGCCCTGGATGTGATCCAGCGCAATGCGAGGTTCGCGCAGCCGAGCGCGCGAAACGCGAGAGCGGCATGAAGCTTCTGCGCACGATCCGGCTCGATCCCTCGGATACCTTCGTGTTCGAGCGCGCCGCCGATCCCGGCGAATGGGCGGTATCGGGCGCCTTCATGTTCGCGGATGCCGATCCCGATACGCTTGACGGCAAGCCGCGCGCTGCGTTCCGCAGCGGGTTCCTCGGCGTGCCGTCGTTGGGCTGGTCGACGCTGGTACAGATCGTGGAGGCGAGTAAGGATGATCGCGCGGTGCTGGTGGAAATGCTGGCAAGGGAATTGCGGGAGCGCCTGGGCGCGCCCGATCTCGCGGTTGCTCGCGCCGCCGCAGAAGAGGAGGTCGCGTTCGCGGCTTCGCTATGTGATCATGCCCACGATATGCTGATTGCGGTGCGCCGTACCTTCGAGGACGGTGCCATCCGCGAGACATTTCGTACGCTGCGCCCGCGTGGAGCGCGCAAGCCCATGCGCGCGTTCTCGTTCCTCGAAGTGGAAGGCGAAGAAGACCCGGGCGAGACGGTGGATCTCGTAAACCTGGCGAAGGTGAGGGGTCACGAGCGATGACGCAAAATCCGACAACCGCCGACCTCTCTGTTATCATCATCCGCGAAAAGCGAAAGCGGATGATCCAGTACTCACTGACCGTCGATATTGGCGCATCATTCGGCGATCGATACGAGGGGACGGCCGCGTTCGCGGGCATGACAACGATGTGAGCTGGACAGGGCGGAGCTGGATAAACTCACTCGACCTTCACATTGGCATCGCGGATCACCTTGCCCCATTTCTCCGACTCGCGCCGGATGCGTTCGGCGAACGTTTCCGGCGAGCTCACGATCGGAAAGATGAAGTTCGGGGCCAGGAACTTGTCGCGAAACGCCGGATCATCGAAGATGCGCTGTGTTTGCGCGTTAAGCTTGGCGATGATCGCAGGGGGCGTGCCTTTGGGAGCGGCCAGGCCGTACCACGATCCGGCTTCGTAGCCCGGCAGCCCGCTCTCGGCCAGCGTCGGTACCGCCGGATATTGCCCGATCCGCGCCGTGCTGCCGAAGCCGAGCACGTTGAGCGCGCCTGATTGCCACGGCTGCGCCACCAACCCGATGCTCACGATCATCATCTGAATGTGACCGCCGATGAGGTCAGTGATCGCAGGCGCGGCGCCGCGATAGTGCACAGGGATGAACTTGGTGCCGGTCATGCCTTCCAGCAGAATGATGTTGAGGTGTCCGCTCGATCCAATGCCGAAGGTTCCGTAATTGAGCTCGCCTGGCTTCTTCCTGGCATAGTCGACGAGGTCGCCGAGCGTGCGCACCGGCAGCGACGGATGCACGACCAGGGCCTGCGGGCTGATCCCGAGACCGGTGACCGGCACAAAATCATTGATGGGGTCGTACGGTAGCTTGCTGTAGGTGTGAGGCGATGTGACGAAGGTTGCGTCGGCGGTCACCAGCAGCGTGTAGCCGTCGGGCGCGGATCTGGCGACGTATTCGGTGCCGACCTGGCCGGTGCCGCCGCCCGGTTTGTTCTCGATCACGACCTGTTGACCCCAGGCCTCCGCGAGCCGCTGTCCCAGTGCTCGGCCGATCACGTCGGTGATGCCGCCGGCCGCAAACGGCACGACGATGTGAATGGGTTTGACGGGATAGGACTGCGCCGATGCAGATGAACGCGATCCGACCGCAATCATGATTGCGAGGATCGCCGCGACGACGGCGCCCGTTGCCAGCCATGACCCTTGACCCGTGCGTATCGCCGACATGGTCAACCTCATCACGATTGCGATGCTGTGGTATAGAAGGCGCACGATATCTCGTCGAGGTGTGACCGCATGCCGGATTTCTGGCTCTCCTGTGGGCATCATCTGCTCGACCGTGACGATGGCGGCGGCCTGCTTGTGACCGATGAGTTCCTCAAGGCCTATCTCGCGCGGCCGGAGCTCGCGCCGCCGCCGGACGCATGCATCGCCGAGCGTACCTTGCACGCGGCGCTGCTCACCAATCCGCGCCGGCCGGTCGCTGCCTCCGAGATCGGAATGATCGCCGACGCCGACGCGCGCGAGAATTGGAACGTGATGGCCGCGTTTCGCGACCACCTCATCAATCATCGGACCGTGGAGTCCGCCTATCTCGACCTCGTGCGCCGCGGCGTGGGTGCGACGCCATCCCTGTTCATCAATCAACTCGTGCATGTGATCCTGCGCAACTTGCTCAACCGCTGCGAAGACGTCTTCATNCTGCGTGCTGCGGAACTCTTCTTCCGGCCGCAACGCCTGACCGTGCACGACGGTTCATTGATCGCGGCAGACGAGGAGACGATCGCGGGGGTGCAACCCCAGACGGTTTCTCCGCTGGTGGCCATGCTGGGCTTGCCTGCGCCCGGGGAGGTCGACGTGCTCAATGAGGTCAATGCCGAAACCTATTGGGAACGCAGCGATCTGTTCGACATGGCGCTCGATCTCACGGCCGGCCGGCGCGGGCTCGACGCGCTCGGCAAGGTGGTCAAGCAATGGATCACGCACCTCCTGTCGATCGAGGTAGAGATCGAGGCGCTCACCGAGGCGACCGATGTCAATCTCATCTGGTATGTCGGCCTCGATGCCGAAGCCACCACGATCGGGGATGCGCTCTGGAACGACGATGAGCTCGATCAGGCCGCGCGTGAGCGCATCATTGGCCTCTACCGGCTCACGTTCCGCGACTCCGAGATCGTCCTGGACAAGGCGCGGGGCGAGCCCATCTATCTGATATTGGCGATGACGCCTGATCGGATGCTGCGCATGAAGCCGCAAAATCTCGTGACCGGCCTGCCGATCGCACATTTTGAGGCGGTGTCGTGAACGTCGCGCCCGCCCTTGCCAAGATTGCGGTCGGGATCGTTGTGGAGCGCCGCAAGGCGAACAGCCCTTGGATCGATTTCACCTGGAAATCGGCCGCTGCATTGGCGGGCCTGCCGGACGCCGCGCCATGGACCGTCCTGTCCCAAGATCCCGATGGCGCAACCTTCTATGCGGGCGCTGCCGAGATCGAGCTCTATCGCACCGAGACCACCAACTACCGCGACAATCTGGGGTCCGGCGCACCCATGCTCTGGGTGGCGCTGCGGCCGACTGGCGTCGACCCGCCCTACGAGATCTTCGCGGTAACCGCCGATCCCGCCGAGGGCGAAGCCTGGACCGAAGCGGGTAGCGACCTTGTCGACGTCGTGCCGATGCCGGAGACGGTGCGCGCGACCATCGGCGCCTTCGTGGCCGAGCATCATGTCGAGCGGGTGTTCCATAAGCGCAAACGCGACCGCGCGGATCCGGAGGCGTTGGCGCGGCGCGGGCCGATGCAGCAAGAACGAGATGAGTGAGCCGGAAAACTTTATTGCCCGCTGGTCGCGGCGCAAACGCGAGGCAGCGGAAGAGGCTGAAGCGGCGCCGCCGCCCGCGGCACCCCGTGGAACGGACGAAATCAGGCATGCCGGCGACGACCAGGGGCAGGCGAGCGACGCTCCGTCAGCACGAAGCGGCGCAAGCGAGCCGCCCACATCCGGGCTCGACTGGACCAAGCTTCCCCCGGTCGAGACGATCACCGCCGAGAGCGATATCCGCGCGTTCCTGGCTCCCGGCGTGCCGCCCGAATTGACCCGTGCGGCCCTTCGTCGCGCGTGGGCCGCAGATCCCCAGATCCGGGATTTCGTCGGCCTCGCTGACTACGACTGGGACTTCAACACGCCGGGTGCGATCGCGGGTTTTGGCTCCCTGGAAATGACCGACGAACTCCGCCGCCAGGTCGTGCAGATGGTCGGAAGCAGCCTCACGCAGGATGAACCGGATAAGGCCGCTCCCACTCCCGCGGAGGCGCAGGGGGAGCGTTCGCCGATTGAAACCCCAATTGAATTGGCTGCCACAACTCCCGCGACGCCCACCGACGGGACTCAAAGCAAAGGCGGGATATCGCCAAGAGAGTCCGCGAAGGACGATTGCAAGGAACACAATTTCCAGGCCGCTCTGCAGTGCAACCAAGAAGATGTTGCGGCGCAAAATGATCCAAAGCTTCCCGACGATAGTCTAGGCTTCGGTACCCGGCTGCACGGACGCGCTTTGCCTAAGTGATTAGGCTACCCATAGCTTTGGGCTATTGACCACTGCACTGAGCGAGCGGTATTTTTGTACACTCGAACTGTAATAAAAAGAAAACCCGACCATGAGGGATGACGGCCTGGACGAAGCGATCCGCGTTGCCGGCGGCGTCGGTGCGCTTGCCCGGAAAATTGGCATCTCACAGCCTTCGGTGTCGAACTGGGCCCGCATTCCCGCTGAGCGGGTGCTCTCTGTGGAAGCGGCGACCGGCGTGAGCCGGACGATCTTGCGCCCCGATCTTTATGTGGATGATCAGGGCGCGGGCGGCGACGTCGATGACGTCGACGCCGCGCGCGCCCAGGAATACGCGCTGCTGTCGGCGCTGCTCGTGCGCGCGCCCGATCGCGCGTTGCTCGAGCGTCTCGCCGCGTTGCGCGGCGATGCAAGTCCGCTCGGGCTGGCGCATGCCGCGCTCGCGGAGGCGGCGAGCCGCACCACGACCGAGCGCGTCGAGCGCGAATATTTCGATCTCTTCATCGGCCTCGGACGCGGAGAATTGCTGCCGTACGGATCCTATTACCTGACCGGATTCTTGCACGAGCGACCGCTCGCGCGTCTGCGTACGGATCTTGGGAAGCTCGGAATCGAACGAGCGGCCGGTCAGGCCGAGCCAGAAGATCACGCCGCCATCCTGTGCGAGATCATGGCAGGCCTCGCGAGCCGCCGGTTCCGGGCGCCTGCCGGTGCCGATCGCGAATTGTTCGAAGCGCATCTCGCTCCCTGGATCGGCCGTTTCTTCGCCGACCTGGAACAGGCCGAGTCGGCCGATTTCTATCGCGGCGTGGGAGCGTTGGGCCGGCTGTTTGTGAGCATCGAGACCGACGCTTTCGCGCTGTCGGCATGAGCGGCGCAGAGCGCAAAGATAAAGTTCAAGTCGGACTTGCCCGATTGGGCAACACACCGAGAGAGGGACAGAGGAGGTTACGGCGATGACAAAACAACCCAAGAGCACGCTCGGCCGTCGTGAGTTCCTTCGCACGGTCGGCGTCGGCGCGACCGTCGCGGCCGCCGCTGCCGCCCCACTCGCGGGGGAAGCGCGGGCCGACACCGAGAGCAACGATGAGAAACGCAAATCTCGGTACCGAGCGAATTCACCCGAGGTTCAAACCTTCTATCGCGTCAACCGGTATCCGAGCTGAGGGAGGGGCCTATGCTGATCAAAAGGACGGAACGTCAGGCTCGCCGCGGCACGCTTGCTGGCGCACTGCAGAGCCACCCGGATGGCGGTCTTGATCGCCGGTCTTTCCTGCGCCGCTCCGGTCTCGCCGCCGGCGGTCTTGCCGCGCTCGGCACGCTGCCGCTGACGAGCGTGCGGAAGGCGGAGGCGGGTCCCCCGCCACCTGCCGGCGCACAGGTTACGATCCGCAAGAACGTCTGCACGCATTGTTCGGTCGGCTGCACGGTGATCGCGGAAGTCGCCAATGGGGTCTGGATCGGCCAGGAGCCAGGCTGGGACTCGCCGATCAATCGTGGCTCGCATTGCGCCAAAGGCGCGGCGACGCGCGAGCTCGTGCACGGTGATCGACGCCTGAAATATCCGATGAAGCTGATCAACGGCCAGTGGACCAGGTTGAGCTGGGACCAGGCGATCGACGAGATCGGCGACAAGCTGATGGAGATTCGCCAGAAATCGGGACCGGAATCGGTCTATTGGCTCGGCTCCGCGAAGTTCACCAACGAAGGCGCCTATCTCAATCGCAAGCTCGCCGCCTTCTGGGGCACCAACAATTCCGACCATCAGGCGCGAATCTGCCATTCGACCACGGTCGCCGGCGTAGCCAACACCTGGGGCTACGGCGCGATGACCAACAGCTATACCGATATTCGCAACACCAAGACGCTGTTCTTCCTCGGCGGCAATCCGGCCGAGGCGCACCCGGTGTCGTTGCAGCACCTGCTCGAAGGCAAGGAATTGAACCGGGCGAACTTCATCGTCGCCGATCCGCGCCTCACCCGCACCGCCGCCCATGCCACCGAGTATGTGAGATTGCGTCCCGGCACCGACATTCCCGTGCTCTGGGGTCTGCTCTGGCACATCTTCAAGAACGGCTGGGAAGACAAGGAGTTCATCGAGCAGCGCGTCTACGGCATGGATGACGTGCGCAAGGAAGTCGAGAAGTGGACTCCCGAGGAGGTCGAGCGAGTGAGCGGCGTGCCCGGCGCGCAGCTCAAGCGCGTGGCCGAGATGTTCGCCAAGGACAAGCCCTCCTGCTTGATCTGGGCAATGGGCCAGACGCAGCACACGATGGGTACCGCCAACGTCCGTGCGAGCTGCATCTTGCTGCTCGCCACCGGCAACGTCGGCAAGCCCGGCGCCGGCGCCAACATCTTCCGCGGCCATACCAACGTGCAGGGTGCCACCGACCTCGGTCTCGATGTCGTGACGCTGCCTTTGTACTACGGCCTGGCCGAAGGCGCCTGGAAGCATTGGTGCCGCGTATGGGAGGTCGACTACGACTGGATGCTCTCACGCTTTGCCGACAAGAAGATGATGGAGACGTCCGGCATTCCTTCGACGCGGTGGTTCGACGCGACGCTGCTGCCGAAGGAGCAGGTGGCGCAAGCTGACAACCTCAAGGCCATGATCGTCATGGGGCACGGCGGCAATACCGTGACCCGCATGACGGAGGCGGCCAAGGGCATCGAGAAGCTGGACCTGCTGGTCGTTGCCGATCCACATCCGACGACCTGGGCGGTGCTCTCGGAGCGCAAGAACGGCACCTACCTCTTGCCGATTGCAACGAGCTACGAGACCAATGGCTCGCGCACGGCATCCAACCGCGCGATCCAATGGGGCGAACAGATCGTCAAGCCGATCTTCGAATCCAAGGACGACAACGAGGTCATGTACCTCTTGGCGAAGAAACTCGGATTCGCCGACAGGATGTTCAAGAACATCAAGGTCGAGAACAACCTTCCGTCGCCGGAGGACGTGCTTCGCGAGATCAATCGCGGCGGCTGGTCCACAGGCTACTGCGGTCAGTCGCCGGAGCGGTTGAAGCTCCACATGGCCAATCAGAAAGATTTCGACATGCGAACGCAGAAGGCCATGAGTGGTCCTGCGCAAGGCGACTATTACGGCCTGCCGTGGCCGTGCTGGGGTACTCCCGAATTCAAGCACCCGGGAACGCCGCTGCTCTACAACACCACTCTCTCGATCAAGGAGGGTGGTGGCACATTCCGCGCCCGCTTCGGCATCGAGCGCGAGGAAAAGTTGCCTGATGGCACGACCCGCAAGGTCAGCCTGCTGGGCAACGGCTACTACTCAAAAGACTCCGAGATCAAGGACGGCTATCCCGAGTTCACCTACGGCGTCCTCAAGAAACTCGGCTGGGACAACAACCTCACCGCGACCGAGAAGGCAGTGATCGAACGAATCGGCGGTAACAACGCCGATGGCGTTTCCTGGGCCACCGACCTCTCCGGCGGCATCCAGCGTGTTGCGATCGAGCACGGCTGTGTCCCATACGGCAACGGCAAGGCGCGCGCCAACGCTTGGAACCTGCCCGATCCGATCCCCGTGCACCGCGAGCCAGTCTATTCGCCGCGTCCCGAACTGGTCGCCAAGTACCCCACGCTGCCGGACGCCACGCAGTTCCGTGTGCCCAATGTCGGCTTCTCGGTACAGAAGGCGGCGGTGGACAAGGGCCTGGCCAGCGAGTTCCCGCTTATCCTCACCTCGGGCCGGCTGGTCGAATACGAAGGCGGCGGCGAGGAGACCCGCTCCAACAAGTGGCTCGCCGAGCTGCAGCAGGACATGTTCATCGAGATCAATCCTGCCGATGCCGCTGCGCGCGGCATCAAGGACGGCAGCTGGGTCTGGGTGACGGGAGCCGCGAACAGCTCGAAAGCCCGCATGAAGGCGCTGGTTACGGAACGCGTCGGCAAAGGCGTGAGCTGGTGTCCGTTCCACTTCGCCGGCTGGTTCCAGGGGGCCGATCAACGCTGGAAGTATCCGCAGGGCACCGATCCGGTCGTGCTCGGCGAGAGCGTGAACACGCTCACGACCTATGGCTACGATCCGGTGACCGGCATGCAAGAACCCAAAGCCACGCTGTGCCAGATCAGGGCAGCGTAAGGAGGCTCGACAATGGCTCGGATGAAATTCCTCTGCGACGCCGACCGTTGCATCGAGTGCAACGCGTGCGTCACCGCCTGCAAGAATGAGAACGAGGTGCCATGGGGCATCAACCGCCGGCGCGTGGTGACCATCAACGACGGCAAGCCGGGCGAGCGCTCGGTATCCATGGCCTGCATGCACTGCACCGACGCGCCATGTCAGGCGGTCTGTCCGGTGAACTGCTTCTACACCACCGCCGACGGCGTGGTGCTGCACTCCAAGGACCTCTGCATCGGCTGCGGCTATTGCTTCTACGCCTGTCCGTTCGGCGCTCCGCAGTATCCCAAGGTCGGCAACTTCGGGTCGCGCGGGAAGATGGACAAGTGCACTTACTGCGCCGGCGGACCGGAGGCAGATGGCTCGCTTGCGGAGTTCGAGAAGTACGGCGCCAACCGTCTGGCGGAAGGCAAGTTGCCGCTCTGCGCGGAGATGTGCTCGACCAAGTCGCTGTTGGCCGGCGACGGCGAGATTATCGCGCAGATCTACAAGGAGCGCGTGGTCAAGCGCGGCTATGGCTCCGGCGCCTGGGGTTGGAAGACGGCCTATCGCGAGACGATCGCGTCGTAAGTGAGAGCCGACACGCAGATGTCGACCAACTTGGAGGAACATGCATGGCGACGCATTTGACGCGCATCCGTTTCTTTCTCGGCGCGCTGGCGCTTGCATTCATTATCGCCCTCGCGGCGCCGGTGAACGCCCAGCAACGCAATCCCGACGACTCCGTCAATCCCACCGCGAGCGCGGTTCACGAAAGTCAGCTTCTCAACGAGCTCAGTCGGATTTCCGGCCGCTGTAGCCTCCCCGACCAGAAGGCCTGCACCATCGAGCAGCCGGCCGGCCGCGATTGGCGTCACTTTCATCAGGTTACGCTACGTTGGATTGGCGCAATTTCGGTCCTCGGCATGCTGGCGCTGCTCGTGGTCTTCTACCTGACCCGCGGCATGGTCCGGATCGAGGCGGGGCGTTCAGGACGCGTGCTGGTGCGTTTTTCCGCCTTCGAGCGCCTCGTGCACTGGATGACGGCGAGCTGCTTCATCATTCTCGCGCTGTCCGGACTCAACATCACGTTCGGCAGACCATTGCTGCTGCCGTTGATCGGACCCGAGGCGTTCACCGAGTGGTCGCAGTGGGCCAAATACGCGCATAACTATCTCAGCTTCCCGTTCACGCTGGGTGTGTTCCTGATCTTCATGATGTGGATCGCCTGGAACATTCCCAATCGCGTTGACGTCGAATGGCTGAAGGAAGGCGGCGGCATGGTCGGCCACCGCCATCCACCGGCTGATCGCTTCAACGGCGGTCAGAAGTTGATCTACTGGATCGTGGTGATCGGCGGCGGGGCGATCGCGGCCAGCGGCTATCTGCTGATGTTCCCGTTCTACGGAACCAACATCGCCGGCATGCAATTGGCGCAGATTGTCCACGGCGTCGTGGCCGTCTTGTTCATCGCCGCCATGCTCGGCCACATCTATATCGGCACGGTCGGGATGGAAGGCGCGTTCGAGGCGATGTGGGATGGCACGGTCGACGTGAACTGGGCCAAGGAACATCACAGCCTGTGGGCGGAAAAAGAGATCGCCAAAGGTCATGTCACCGCCCCGCCGCCCGAAGGTCGCATGCAGGCGGCGGAATAGCGGTCGGCGGAGGTCCGGCTCCAGCGCGCCCGGCGGCACCCGCCGGGCGCTTTTGCGTCGGGCAGGGTGGGTGCGGCTTGTGCCCCGGCTGCGGAGCAGCCGTTCACGCTGCGTTGCGCCCGGGCCGCCCTGGGGCTGCTATAGTGCCGCAATGCGTATCATCGGCCTCGCCGGCTGGAGCGGCTCGGGCAAGACCACGCTCCTCGCCCATGTCATCCCTCGACTCGTCATGCGCGGGCTCAAGGTGTCCACGCTCAAGCATGCTCATCATGCCTTCGATATCGACCAGCCGGGCAAGGACTCCCACACCCATCGCATGGCCGGCGCCACCGAGGTTCTGGTCGGCTCGGCGAACCGTTGGGCGCTCGTCCACGAATTGCGCGGCGATACGGAGCCCTCGATGGCGGCATTGCTCGAGAAGCTCAGTCCGGTCGATCTCGTGCTGGTGGAGGGCTACAAACGCGCGTCGCACCCCAAACTCGAAGTATTCCGCGCTTGCGTAGGCAAGCCGCTGCTTCATCATGAGGATTCGGCCATCGTCGCTATTGCCTCCGACGAGCCGCTGCCGACGGCGCGCGTTCCCGTGGTCGATCTCGACGATATTGAAGGCATCGCCGACATTCTGATCCGGCACGCCGCGCCGCTCGATGCCATCATGGCGCATGCGGGGCCGGGTTGATGGCGCAACTCACCGACGACTGCTTCGCGTTTTCGGGCCCTCTCCTTCCGGTGGACGAGGTCGAGCGCATCATTCGCGAACGGGTCATGCCGGTCGCGGAAATCGAGACCGTTGCGATCAGCGCCGCAAGCGGTCGCGTGATTGCAAGCGACGTCGTCGCGCCCATAAATCTTCCTCCTTTCGATAATTCGGCCGTCGACGGTTATGCCGTGCGCCATGCCGATCTCGGCGGCAAGGGGGACACGCGGCTCACCGTGGTGGAGCGCGTGACCGCCGGCCACGCCTCGGCGCACGCGCTTGCGGTGGGCGCGGCGGTCCGCATCTTCACCGGCGCGCCCATGCCGGCGGGCTCTGACACCGTCTTCATGCAGGAGGATGTGCATGCTGACGGCGAGAGCGTGATCGTGCCGCCAGGACTCAGAAGCGGGGCGAATCGCCGGCTCGCGGGTGAGGATGTGCGTGCCGGAACGATCGTGCTGCCGACGGGCCGGCGGCTTGCGCCGCAGCACGTCGCGCTGGCGGCGGCGGTCGGTTTGACCGAGCTCAAGGTGTTCCGTCGTGTCCGTGTCGCCGTGTTCTCGACCGGAGACGAGATCGTCGATCCGGGTACGCCCCGCCCAGGTCCAGCATTGTTCGACGCCAATCGCTACCTGCTCGCGGGGCTCATCGAGGCCCTCGGCGCCGCGTCGACCGATCTCGGCATTCTGCCGGACGATCCCGGACGGCTCGCGCGCGCGATCGCGAGCGCCGCGCAAACGCATGATCTCGTCGTTACCTCCGGCGGCGTATCGACCGGCGAGGCCGACCATGTGCGGCACGCGGTCGAGACCATCGGGCGCCTGGTGTTCTGGCGCGTTGCGATCAAGCCCGGCCGGCCGGTGGCAATGGGAGTCATCCCGGGCTCAAGCCCGGACGCGAGTGCGGCTTTCGTCGGTCTGCCCGGCAATCCCGCCGCGGTTTACGTGACCTTCGCACGCGTGGTGCGGCCGCTGCTGCTTCGTCTGGCCGGAGCCGAAGCCGTGCCGTTGCTGGCGCTGCCGGTACGCGCGGCGTTCGGATATCGCAAGAAGGCGGGCCGCCGGGAATATGTGCGGGTCAAGCTTGCGCGCAGCGCCGATGGTGCCGTGGAAGCGGTCAAGCACGCGCAGGAGGGCGCCGGGATCATCACCTCGCTGACCGAGACCGATGGGCTCGTGGAGTTGTCCGAACCCACGACGACGGTCGAACCGGGCTCGACCGTCGGGTTTCTCTCCTATGCCGCGTTGTCTGCGTAGGGTCAGATCCGCACGGCCGACGTCGCGAACGCCACATTGACCGGCTCCTGGAAGCCATTGAGAACAACGACGGCGCAGACCGCGATCACGACCGCCGCGATGCAAGCGACGATGAAGGTGCGCATGGGTAAATTCCTTCAATGGTGGTGACGTTGTTGTAGCCGCTACCAGCCGACGACGCCAGATCACGCGCTCAATGGTCGCATTGCCGCGACGCGATGTGCTGGGCCTCGGCGGCGTCCTCGGGCGTGTTGACGTTAAAGAAGGGATCGAAGGGTACGGCAGGCCAATCGGCGATGGCGACGCCATGGCGGGCGGTCCAGGCCTCGATCTTGCGTAGATCGTCCTCGACCAGCGCCGTGCGCAGATCGCCCCGCAGGCCGACCGGCCAGAGGCCGATCACCGGATGCCGCCAATCGCCGGAGCGTGCGCAGGCCAGCGGCAGGTCGGCCGCCTTACGCGCCTGCTCGAGGCGGGGAACGAGGTCGGGTGGGAGAAACGGACAATCGCCGGGCACGCTGACGACGTCGGTCACCTGGGGCGCGTTCGCCGCCGCCCAATCGAGCCCGGCAAGGATGCCGGCGAGCGG
>JGI12053J15887_10000184_pt1 | contig 22765 bp, 18 predicted proteins | sample MedBloCAOM1_O3_FD_15887 | JGI IMG/M metagenome (IMG submission 15887)
GATGGCCGGGACAAGCCCGGCCATGACGAAAAAATGAAACGCCGTCATTCCGGGATGCGCCGTCAGGCGCAGACCCGGAATCTGGAGATGAGCTAAATAAGGTCGAGGTTCCGGGTTCGCGCTAACGCGCGCCCCGAAATGACGGAGACAAACTGAAAATGTTCTTCACCGGCGATCTCGAAGAACCTCGCAAAGTGATGAAACAAAAATAAGGAAACGCCGAATGATCACACTTTATCATTGCGCCGCGGCGCGCTCGTTCCGACCGCTGTGGATGCTGGAAGAACTCGGGCTGAAGTACGATCTGAAGATGCTGCCGTTCCCGCCGCGGGTGTTCGCCAAGGAGTACCTTGCGCTCAATCCGCTCGGCACAATTCCCTTGATGATCGACGGCGAAACCAGAATGACGGAGTCGTCAGGCATCTGTCACTATCTCGGCACACGCTATGGACCGACGCCGCTGATCGTTGGCCTCGATGAGCCGGCCTACGGCGCATTCCTGAACTGGATGTATTTCAGCGATGCGACGCTGACCTTTCCGCAAACCCTGGTGCTGCGCTACAGCCAGCTCGAGCCCGAGGAGAGACGCAATCCGCAAGTGGCCACAGACTACGCCAAATGGTTCCTCGGTCGGCTGCGGGCTGTCGAAGCCGCCACGGCTACGGCGGAGACGCTGTGCGCCGGTCGGTTTACCGCGGCCGATATCGTCATCGGCTACGCGTTGCGGCTCGCCGAAAACATCGGGCTCGCCAAGGATTTCGGGCCCAACGTCGCCGCATATTGGCGACGCCTGCAGGCGCGCGACGGATATAACAGAGCTGTCGCCGCGGAAAATCTCGCCGGCGAGCAGCAAAATGTCGCGCGGCGCTCGTGACGGGCCGGCTGCGCGTCCGCATTGAGATGCAGGGGCTTGCGGAACCCATAGTCAGCTTCTGTTGCCGCCGCCTTGCGTCGATCCGCATCAACGATCTCCCCATTGGCGCGCGAGAAAGTCCGCGAAAGACTGAACCTTTCGTGAGAAATGCCGGGGATCCGGAAAGATCATCTGCAACGGCAACGACGGCCGCTCGTAGTCCTGCAAGACCAATTTTAGCCGACCGGCCTCGAGATGATCTTGCACCTGCCAGGATGGTGCGCGCGCAATCCCTGTGCCGCCCAGGGCAGCCGAGACAACGACGTCAAGCGCGTTGGAACGCAACCGCGCCGGTACTTCGATTTCTGCTCTCCGCCCCGATATCTGAAAAGTCCACGTGGCCAATCCGGGCGTCGTCGCAAAAATCAAACATTCATGCCTGACCAAATCCTGCGGCGTAGCAGGTACACCGCGTGATGCGAGGTAACCCGGCGCCGCGCATGATACCATGCGAACGTGACCGAGACCGCGACGAACCAGGGATGAATCGGGCAGACGGCCGAGGACAATCGCAACGTCGATCTCGTCTTCCAGCAGGTTGGGCAGCAGGTCCATCAGCGTCAGGTCGGTAGAGACCTGAGGTTGATCGGCCAAGTAGGTGGATAACAGCGGAGCGAGCCGCAGCCGGCCAATCAGTGTTGGCGCGCTGATACGCAGCCGCCCGTGGGGCACCTTGGCCTGTGCGGATAATGCGCGCTCAGCGTCAACCACCTCGCTGACAATGCGCTTGACGTGCGCGTAGTAGTCCCTGCCTTCATCGGTAAGCGCCAGGCGCCTTGTGGTCCTGGCCAGCAATGTGACACCGAATTGTCGTTCGATTGCACTGATCTGGCGGCTGATGGACGCCAGCGAGCATCCCAGGCGCTTGGCCGCGCCGGACAGACTGCCAGCTTCGACAGCGGCGGCGAATGCCGCCATCCCATCCAATCGGTCCATCGGCTTCCATTCTTGCGGGATCTGCAAGGATACTGTGCAAACTAAATGGCTTATCCGGCTCGCGCAACCGTCCTACGGATTGGTGGACTGAACACCTATTCGGAGCGGCACAATGCTCATCCACTTGAACCGCGATCGGCCTCCGCGTTATCGGCCGTGGTCCGAACGGACACATCAACACAGCGATTCAGAATCCGATTCTCTCGGTGTCGTGTGCAGGCTGTCGTTGGCCGGCTTAACGACGAGCTTGTTCGTGCTTGGATCAGCTCGAATGGCCGAGGTCTTCTCATGTGGTTTTGCCATCACGGTGCTTGAGGCCGGAATCATAGCCGCCGCTGTCTGCGCAGTTGTCGCGGTGGTAGGCAGGTCGGATCAGTAGATCCAGCACCCGGCGGTTGGCCGCGGTCGGCGCAATCGCTATCGCCAACAACTATTCAATCAACCTTTTCGGGCCGATTTCATCCGCAGCGGCTCGATCCGCATGTAACGTTCCTTGGCGTTTCTTCGACGGTGGCAGCCTTCTGAAACGCTGATCGTCGGTGACATCGCCTGCGATTTCTGTATTCTGCCCACAGCTCCGATAGAGAGTCCCGCNTGAATGCGGCAAGAAGCAGAGATCGCTCCCGGGAGGGACGGACATGAATGACAGGGATCGCCGGGAATCCGGGCGGCTGATGCTGATCAGTCCCGAGCGGGTGTTTTATGCGGGCCTGCTGGGCCGGCCGCGAAAGCGCTCCAGCGGCGGCTTCAACATCTATGTCGCGATGCGCGGAAGCCTCAAAATCACGCAAGGCCAGTCAGAGGTCGTCGGGGAAGTAGCGCTAGTTCGGCCTTACTTCTCCCACAGCGTTGAAAGCGAGCATCGCTCCATCATCTGCCTGGTGATTGAGCCGGAGACCGTCGCGCCCACGACGATGGATGAATTGAGCGCGAGAATTTGCGGGGCTGACGCGCCCGATATCGTGCCACGAATTCGTTCCGCTTACGAAACCCTGCGCCTGCAGCAACGGCGCGGCGGTTTTACCACCGCCGAATTCGATCAGCTGTCTTTTGGAGAGAGTTTGGCCGATCGCAACATTGATCACCGCATCAAATGTTGCGCCGCGAAGCTCAATGATTTCTCCGGCAGCAAAATGACTGCGGCCGATTGCGCTGCATCGGTCAATCTGTCGCCTTCGCGTTTTCTGCATCTGTTCAAGGCCCAGACCGGCGTGTCGTTCCGCGCGTTTCGTGCCTGGAAGCGGGCGCGGCATCTGCTGCATTTCGTCAACGAAGATATCAATCTCGCGCATCTCGCGCAGGACATCGGCTATCCGGACTCGACGCATTTCAGCCATTCGATCCGCCGGTTCTACGGCTTGCAGCCGCGCGCGATATTCGAAGGCTCGCGGGATCTCGCGATTTATCGGAGCGATCCCGGCCTGCTTGATAATGCGAGCTTCCGTCAGGGACGGCCCTAGAGCATGATCCGGGAAAGCATGCCCTCGGGCGACGACCCGATGGGCGGAAACCGGTTTTCCGAAAAGATCATGCTCAAACAAAGGATAACGCCAGGTCGGATTTAACGAAGTTGAATCAGACCTAGCGGCCGCTTCCGATCGGGTGGTAGCGCGTGGACGCAAGAAGCAGGCTGGCTCGGGACCCATGATCCGTCCGGAAAAGTTCCACCGGACCCTGCGGTGACATCAGAACAATCGAAGGCTAGCGCATGAGCGACAAGGCTGTCATCACCTGCGCGCTGAACGGGGTGCTGACCGATCCAAAGCAGCATCACGTGCCGGTAACCCCGGAGGAAATGGCGCGCGAGGCCAGAGCGGCCTTCAACGCCGGCGCCAGCGTGATGCATATCCATCTGCGCCAGCAGGCGCCGAACAAGGGACACCTGCCGTCGTGGGAAGTCAGCGTGTCCCGCGAGATCCAGCAGGCGATCCGCGAGGCCTGTCCGGGCGTGATCATCAATCACACCACGGGTACCTCGGGCCCGAATTATTCCGGCGCGCTGGATTGTGTGCGCGAAACCAAACCCGAAATGGCGGCCTGCAATGCCGGCTCGCTGAATTATCTTAAAGTAAAGAGCGACAATACCTGGGCGTGGCCGCCGATGATGTTCGATAACGCGGTCGAGAAGGTGCAGGACTATCTCGACGTCATGAAGGCCGCGCAGACGATTCCCGAATTCGAATGCTTCGACGTCGGTATCGTGCGTTGTGTCGGAATGTACCGGCAGACCGGCATGTATTCCGGTCCACTGGAATACAATTTCGTGATGGGTGTCGCCTCCGGCATGCCGGCCGATCCGGAATTGCTGCCGATCCTCCTAAAATTGAAATTGCCGGAAGCCCATTGGCAGGTCACCGCAATCGGACGGGCGGAGATCTGGCCACTGCATCAGCGCTGCGCCGAGCTCGGCGGTCATCTGCGCACCGGGCTCGAAGATACCTTCTATCAGNCCGACGGCGCCAAGGTGACATCGAACGGCCAGTTGATCGAGAGTATAGCCGCGTGCGCGCGCCGCGCCGGCCGCGAGATCGCCAGCCCCGCGGAAGCGCGGCAGATTTTTGGGATCAGGCATTGAACTGTCATTCCGGGGCGCGCGAAGCGCGAGCCCGGAATCCATAACCACGACAGGGAGTATGGATTCCGGGCCGACGCCTCAGGTCGGCAATTACCGACCGAAGGCGGCGCATCCTCAGATGTGCAATTGCCCACCGGGGGATGACGAATTGGAAAACGCATCGAGCAAGAATGATTTATCCTTATGGCTATAGTTGAAAATACGGTTTCACCTTCAAGCAGGGCGTTTCAGACCAATCGAGCCGGCATGCTGGCGCTGATCTCCCGCATGCGCGCGCTCGAGGAGCGCACCCGCGTGGCATCGGCCGCCGCCAAGGAGCGCTTCCACAAGCGCGGGCAGCTGCTGCCGCGTGAACGCGTGGCGCTGGTGCTCGATCCCGGCTCCCCCTTCATCGAGCTGTCGACGCTGGCCGGTTACATGTTCGATGTGCCCGACGCCGACAGAAGCGTTCCCGGCGGCGGGCTGATCGCGGGAATTGGGTTTGTTTCCGGTGTCCGCTGCATGGTCAGCGCCAACGATTCCGGCATCGATGCCGGCGCACTGCAGCCTTTCGGTCTCGACAAGACGCTGCGCGTGCAAGAACTGGCGCTCGAGAACAAGCTTCCTTACGTGCAACTGGTCGAAAGCGCCGGCGCCAACCTGTTGCGTTACCGTGTCGAGGATTTTGTGCGCGGCGGTAACATTTTTCGCAATCTGGCGCTGATATCAGCGGCAGGATTGCCGGTGGTCACGGTGACGCATGGTTCGTCGACCGCGGGCGGCGCCTACCAGACAGGATTATCCGATTACATTGTGATGGTGCGCGGCCGGACTCGCGCATTTCTCGCAGGCCCGCCGCTGTTGAAAGCCGCAACCGGAGAGATTGCTACCGAAGAGGAACTCGGCGGTGCCGAAATGCACACCAGCATTTCCGGGCTTGGCGATTACCTCGCCGAAGATGACCGCGATGCGCTGCGCATCGCGCGCGACATCATGGCCAATCTGCAATGGGACCGGCCGCGCGCCGACAAAACGTCGCATCGTCCACCGCGTCATGACCCCGAGGAATTGCTGGGCGTCATGCCGATGGACCACAAGCGGCCGGTCGACATGCGGCAGGTGATTGCACGGATCATAGACGATTCCGATTTCACCGAGTTCGGCGCCAATTATGGCTCGGCCACCCTGTGCGGACACGCCCGCATCGAAGGCCAGCCGATCGGCATCATCACCAACAATGGTCCGCTCGATCCTGATGGAGCCAACAAGGCGACGCATTTCATTCAAGCCTGCTGCCAGTCGCGCACGCCGCTGCTCTATCTCAACAACACCACCGGCTACATGGTCGGCAAAGCCTATGAGGAAGCCGGCATGATCAAGCACGGCTCGAAAATGATCCAGGCGGTGACCAGCGCCACCGTGCCGCAGATTACGATCTACTGCGGCGCCTCGTTTGGCGCCGGCAACTACGGCATGTGCGGGCGTGGATTTCATCCGCGCTTCTGTTTTTCATGGCCCAACGCCAAGACCGCTGTCATGGGCGGCGAGCAGGCCGCCGAAACCATGGCGATCGTGACGGAAGCCGCTGCGGTCAGACGTGGCAAGCCGGTCGAAAGGGAAAAACTTGATGAGATGAAGGCGCAGATCGTCGGCGTGTTCGACGGCCAGATGGACGTATTCTCCACCAGCGCGCGCCTGCTCGACGACGGTGTCATCGATCCACGCGACACCCGCGGTATTTTGGCCGAGGTGCTTGCGATCTGCCGTGAGGCCGAGGCGCGCGCGCCGCAGCGCATGCAATTCTCGGTCGCGCGGCCATGAGCGGCAGGTCGACAAGGCGCACGCCGTTCCGAACAATCCTGATCGCCAATCGCGGTGAGATCGCGCTGCGGATCATGCGCACCGCGCGTCGTCTCGGCTATGGCGTGGTCGCGGTTTACTCCAACGCCGATCGCGATGCGCTGCATGTGCGGGCCGCCGATAAGGCCATCTGGATCGGTGAGGCGCTGCCGGCGCAATCTTACTTGCGGATCGACGCGATCATCGCGGCGGCAAGGGCCGGCGGCGCTGATGCTATTCATCCCGGTTACGGCTTTCTCGCCGAAAAGGCGGATTTCGCGAAGGCGTGCCGGGATGCAGGTCTGGTGTTCATCGGGCCGTCGCCGGAAGCCATCAACGCGATGGGCAATAAGGCTAGCGCGAAAGAGACCATGCAGGCCGCCGGCGTGCCCTGCATCCCCGGTTATCAAGGTGCTGACCAAAGCAATGCCACGATGCTCGCCGAGGCCAGGAAAATCGGATTTCCCCTGATGATCAAGGCGGTGGCCGGCGGCGGCGGGCGCGGCATGCGGCTGGTTGCCGATGCGGCGGCATTTTCCGATGCGCTGCACAGCGCGCGTTCCGAGGCGCAAAGCGCGTTCGGCGATGCAGCCGTGATCCTGGAGCGCGCGATTGTCGATCCGCGCCACATCGAGATCCAGGTGTTCGGCGATGCTTTCGGCAACGCCATTCATCTCGGCGAGCGCGATTGTTCGGTGCAGCGGCGGCATCAGAAGTTGATCGAAGAGACGCCGTCGCCGGCAGTGTCATCGGAATTGCGGGCGCGGATGGGCGCTGTTGCGGTCGCGGCGGCTAAATTGATCGGTTATCAAGGGGCCGGCACGCTGGAATTCCTGCTCGACCGAAACGGCGAATTCTATTTCATGGAAATGAACACGCGGCTGCAGGTCGAGCATCCCGTCACTGAGGCAATCACGGGACTCGATCTCGTCGAATTGCAGTTGCGGGTCGCGAGCGGCGAACCGCTCGGGATCGCGCAGGATGCCATTGAATTCTCCGGCCACGCGATCGAAGTGCGGCTGTGCTCGGAGGATGCCGCCCACGATTTCATGCCGCAATCGGGGCGGATGGCGCTGTGGCAAATGCCGGATGAATTGCGCGTCGAGCACGCGCTGCAATCCGGCTCGGAGATTCCGCCATTTTACGATTCGATGATCGCAAAACTCATCAGCCATGGCGCAACTCGGGACGAGGCGAGGCGCAAGCTTATTCATGGCCTCGAGCAGACCGTTGCATTCGGCGTAACGACCAACCAGGCGTTTCTCGCCGCCTGCTTGGCGCATCCCGCCTTCGCTGCTGGCGAAGCGACGACGGCTTTCATCGGGAAGCATCACAACGATTTGCTCGCGCAGCGCAAGGACGCGCCTTCGGATGTGGCACTCGCAGCGTTGCTGCTCTACGTTACCGATCCTCATGCGCCGCCGTGGCGGAACGGACGGACGTTGGCAGCGGTGTTCCCGCTTCCCGCTCGCCTTGAAATCGACCGCGGCATCCAGGATCTCGAGATCGTGCGCGAGCGTGACGGCGGTTATTCAATATACCTCGATGGCCACGAACACCGGTTCGAGATCGACGCGCTCAGTTGCGATACGATGCGTTTCCGTAGCAACGGCCTGATGGATTCGGCAAGATTTTTTCGGGACCGCGCCCGGCTTTACATCCTGCACCGGGGCATCACGCTATCGGTCCGCAATCTGGCTTTGGCAGCGCCAGCCGCCACGGCGCCAACTGATAGCGATGGCAAGGTTCGCGCGGCGATGAACGGCCGCGTTGTTGCCGTTCTGGTCAAATCGGGCGAGTGCGTCGCGGCCGGACAGCCGGTCATGACGCTGGAGGCCATGAAAATGGAACATGTGCATACCGCACCAATTTCAGGCATGATTTTCGCCATCGATGTCGCAGAAGGCGAGCAGGTGACGACCGGAAGAATTGTCGTCGAGATCGAAGCAGACGTGCAAACGAAGTAAGTCGCCGCATTCCTCGTCATTGCGAGGAGCGAAGCGACGAAGCAATCCATTCTTTCTTTTCGTGGTGCTGCGATGGATTGCTTCGCTTGCGCTCGCAATGACGGTCTGGCAGCGTAGGGTGGGCAAACGCGCCCTTCGCGCCGTGCCCACCATCTTCGTCGCGCGCGAGGTGGTGGGCACGCTTCGCTTTGCCCACCCTACAGGAGTTGCGCCTTCCGCCCCGTTCCTTCATTGAGGAAGCAGGCGACCTGATGCGGCCCTCCAATCTCGGTCAGCTTCGGCGTCTCACCCTTGCAGCGCTCCATCACATAACGACAGCGGGTGTGGAAGGCGCACCCTGGCGGAGGATTGATTGGGCTCGGAACATCCCCATCGATCAGTGGCTTGAGGTGCTTCACTTTGGGATCGGCGACCGGCACAGAGGCGAGGAGCGCCTGCGTATAGGGATGACGGGGATTGGCGAACAGCTCACGCTTCTCTGCGACCTCAACGATGCGACCGAGATACATCACGGCGACGCGGTGGCTGATATGGGCCACGACGGCGAGGTCATGCGCGATGAACAGATATGAGAAGTCGTGCTTGCGTTGAAGATCGATCAACAGATTGATCACTTGGGCCTGGATNGAGACGTCGAGCGCCGATACCGGCTCGTCGCACACGATCAGGCTCGGCCCGAGCGACAGCGCCCGCGCGATGCAGATGCGCTGTCGCTGGCCGCCCGAGAACTGGTGCGGGTAGTTCAGCATTTGATCCGGCCTGAGCCCGACCTGCTCGAACAGCTCGGCGACCCGCTCCCGCTTTTCGCGGCCGGCTGCCAAACCGTGCACGCTGAGCGGCTCGCCGACGATATCGCCGGCGGTCATACGCGGATTGAGCGAAGCGAACGGGTCCTGGAAGATAATCTGCATCGAACGCCGATGCGAGCGTAATTCGGTTTTCCCGAGGTGGGTGATATCCAGGCCATCTAACCGGATACTGCCAGCGGTCGGCTCGACCAGGCGCAGGATGCTCCGCGCAACGGTTGATTTGCCGCAGCCGGACTCGCCGACAAGCCCGAGGGTTTCCCCGACGCCAACCGTAAAGCTTACGCCGTCCACCGCATGCACGGTGCCGACTTTGCGGCGAAGGACGCCGCTCCGCACCGGGTAGTGCTTCACCAAGTCCGATACCTCGAGCAGCGCACGCGTGTCGGTCATGGCGATCTCGCGGTTTCCGCTGCGCGCCAGCACGCCGCCAGATGACCGGTGCCCCAAGCCTGCAACGGCGGATATTCCTCGCGGCAACGGGCAATCGCAAGCTCGCAGCGCGGAGCAAAGGCGCAACCTTTCGGCAGATTGGTCAATGAGGGCACCATGCCGGGAATCTCGACCAGGCGCGCGCCAGCTTTGGCGCCACCAAGTGAGGGCACGGCCGGGATCGAGGCCATTAGGCCGCGGGTGTAAGGATGCCGCGGGTGAGCGAACAAGGTTTCGACATCAGCCTCTTCGACCTTCTTGCCGGCATACATGACGATGACGCGCTGCGCCGTCTGGGCGACCACGCCAAGGTCGTGCGTGATCAGAACCAGTCCCATGCCCAGTTCTTTTTGCAGATCGAGCATCAACGCCAGGATCTGGGCCTGTATCGTGACATCAAGCGCGGTCGTCGGCTCGTCGGCAATCAACAGCGCCGGCCGGCAAGCGAGCGCCATGGCGATCATCGCGCGCTGGCGCATTCCCCCCGACAACTGATGTGGGTACTCGGTTGCTCGCCGCTCGGGCTCAGGGATTCTGACAAGGCGCAGCATGTCGACGGCTTTGTTCCATGCCTCCTTCCGGGTCATCGGTCGATGCAGGCGGACCGCCTCGGTGATCTGGTCTCCGATCCGCATCACCGGATTGAGCGAGGTCATCGGCTCCTGGAAGATCATTGAAATGCGGTTGCCGCGGATCGCGCGCATCTCGCTTTCGTCAAGACCTAGAAGATCGGTGCCTTCGAGCATGATGGAGCCGCCGACAATCCTGCCCGGCGGGTNAGGCACCAGGCGCATGACCGAAAGCGCCGTCACGCTCTTGCCGCAACCCGACTCGCCGACGATGGCGAGAGTTTCGCCGCGGCGGACGCTGAATGAAACGTCGTCGACAGCCTTGAACAGCCCCGAATTTGTGAAGAAAACGGTCTGCAGGCCCTTCACATCGAGAACCATTTCGTCCTTTGGTGCTTCGGTCATCAGCCGCGCTGCCTCGGGTCGAGGATGTCGCGAAGCGCGTCGCCAAACAAATTGGTTCCGAACACCGCAAGGCTGATGGCAACGCCGGGGAAAATCACCAGCCATGGCGCGGTGCGAACATATTCGGCGGCCGACTCCGAGAGCATGCGTCCCCATGACGGATAGGGCTCGGGAATGCCGAGGCCGAGAAACGACAGCGAGGCTTCGGTGAGAATGGTCGAGCCGAGCTGCGCGGTGGCCAGCACGATCAGCGGCGCCAGCGTATTGGGCAGAACGTGACGAAGCGCAATTCGTATTTCGCTCATGCCGATCGACTTGGCGGCCTCGACAAATGGAAGCTCGCGCAGCGCCAGCGTATTGGCACGGATGACGCGGGCGACGGTTGGGATCAGGGGGATAGCGATCGCGATGATCACGTTCGGAAGAGACGGCCCCAGGGCCGCCGTCACGACAAGCGCGAGGACCAATAGCGGCAAGGCCTGCAAAATATCGGTAATCCGCTGGAAAACGAGATCGACCCAGCCGGATAGATAGCCCGATGCGAGACCGACGATCACGCCGATGGATGAGCCGAGCGCGGTCGAGCCGATGCCTACGGCGAGCGAAATGCGCGCGCCATGGATGATCCGGCTCCAGACATCGCGGCCGAACGAATCCGTACCCATCCAATGCTGCGAATTGGGGGCCGTAAGCGCGTGCGCGGAATCAACCGCGAGAGGACTGAAGCGACAAATGACATCCGCGAGCAGCGCGGCCAGCACAAACATCACCATGATGATCAGGCCGGCTGTACCAAGCATGTAGCGCTGCGCCAGGAACGTCAGCTTGCGCCAGCCATGCGTGGAATGGGCGCCGGCGCGCCGCAGTTCGGTATCGTAGTTGATCGCGTCCAAATGGCCTCCTAATCCGTATAGCGGATGCGCGGATCGACCACCGCGTAGAGCATGTCTACCGTGAAGTTTGCGACCACAACGACCACGGCGATGAGCATCACCAGGTTCTGGACAATCGGATAATCGCGCCACCGGATGGCTTCGACCAGAAAGCGGGCAACGCCGGGGATATTGAAGACGGTTTCGGTGACGATCAAGCCCCCGATCAGAAACGCCGCCTCGATGCCGATGACGGTGATGACGGGCAGAATGGCGTTCTTCAGCGCATGGTGATAGTTGACCGCTCGCTCGGATGCGCCCTTGGCGCGGGCGGTGCGGATGTAGTCCTGCCGCAATATTTCGAGCATCGAGGAACGCGTGATTCGCATCGTCAGCGCGGCGCTGCGGAAGCCGACGGCCATCGCTGGAACGCAATAAATTGCGAACGCCTCGGTCCACGTTTTCGGGTTCGGATTGAAGATCGGCATCGATCCGAACAGGGCGACGGACGCCATCAGGATCAACAATCCGAGCCAGAAGGAAGGCAGCGACAAGCCGCTCAGGCTCACCACACGCAGGATATAATCCAGCCGCGTGCCCTGATTGACCGCGCTGATTACGCCCAGCGGAATCCCGATCGACGCGGAGAACAACAATGCAAGTCCGGCCAGCCGTGCGGTGATCGGAATTCGCGGCAGTATCTCATCGAGCGCGGGCTTCTCGGACACATAGGAATAGCCGAGATCCCCGCGCAGCAGACCACCGATCCATTGCAAATATTGCACGACGATCGATTGATCGAGCCCGAGTTCTCGTTCCAAATTAGCCTTGTCGGCCTGGTCGACATATCCCGCGGCGGCAAAAAGGATGTCGACAATATTGCCTGGGACGACGCGCAACAGGAAAAAGATAATGACCGAGATCCCGAACAGGGTCACGAGCATCAATAGGAGGCGCCGCACGATATAAGCAAACACCTGGCTGCTCCCATTAACACGTATTCTGCAAAAGCGGATACCGGTTTTGCGATCAGAATACGTGCAAGTCATTAAGCCGGCTGGCGAGGTCTTAGTCCTGGCTTGTGATGGTCGACGCTACTTGTCCAGCCACACGTCCTCGTAGCGATAGCCGTTGTAGGAGCTGTTCACCATGATGGTGATGCCCTTGACGTAGGGCTGCCAGCACGAGCCCTGGCGACCATGGAAAATGATCGGTCGGGCGACGTCTTCCTGAAGCTTCTTGTCGATTTCCCAGACCAGCTTCTTGCGCTTGGCGACGTCGGTCTCCTGGGATTGCTGGTCGAACAGCTTCTCAATATCCTTGTTGCAGTAGTTGGTGTAGTTCCGCTCGGAATTGCAGGAGTAATTCTCGTAGAACGACTGGTCCGGATCGTCGACTGCGTTTCCAGTGAGATTGAGGCCGAGCGCATAATCCTTGCGCGCAACTTTCGAGAACCAGTTGGCGGTTTCGACCACATCGAGTTCGCCGTCGATATAGATGCTCTTGAGCTGATCGATCAGGATAATGGCAGGGTCGCGATAAACCGGAATATTGCGTGTCGAGACCTTGACCTGCAGGTGCTTTTCCGGTCCATAGCCCGCCTTCTGCATCAGTTTGCGCGCTTCCTCGCGGCTGGCATTCACGTCTGGACCGTAGCCTGGAATCGNCTCCAGCATTTCCTTCGGCATGGCCCACAACCCGCCCGGCGCGGGAAGCATCGTAGCGCCGATATCGGCCTGACCTTCGAACAGGATCGAGACAAACGCCTGGCGATCGAGCGCCAGCGCCATCGCGCGGCGAATGTCCAGACTGTCGAAGGGAGGCGAGGACGAGTTGACGATGATGTTGGTGCTGACGTTGACCGGCTCGACGACGCATACCGCGTTGGGCGCCTGCGTCTTGACGTCTTTGAGAAGCGGTATCGATACCTCGGTCGGAAACGTCATATCGAACTTTCCGGCAACAAACGCGAGAATGGCCGTCGAGCGGTTTGGTATGATGGTGAACTCGATGCCGTCGAGATGAGGCAGGCCCTTTTTCCAATAGTCCGGGTTGCGGGTGAGTTTGATCGATTCGTTGGCCTTGAACTCAACGAACTTGAACGGCCCGGTGCCAACAGGCTTGACGCGCATGTCTGCCGGGGAAACGTGGCAAGGGTAGACAGGCGTATAGCCGGAAGCGAGCAGTGCCAATAGCGCCGGTTGCGGTCGCTTCAGGTTGAACGCGACCTCGGAGTCGCCGTTTGTCGTCACGTCGACAACCTCGTCGTACCAGGACTTGCGCGGATTTTTGCGAAATTTTTGCGGTGACTTGCCCATCAGCATGTCGAACGTGCATTTGACATCGTTGGACGTGAAAGGCCTGCCGTCATGCCACTTGACGCCTTGCCTCAGTTTGAAATTGAGCATTTTGCCGTCGTCGCTCCAGGCCCAGCTTTCTGCAAGATCAGGGACGATCGACTCCAGGCTGTTTTGTGCCACGTCTTGCTTGTATATGACGAGATTGTTGAAAACCGGCATGAAGGGAATGTTGACCGAGTAGGTCGCTTCCTCGTGGATGGAGGCGCTGGCCGGACTGTCCCTATGATAGACGCGCAGGATGCCGCCCTGCTTCTCAGCCGAGAACGCAGTATTGGAGACCACCAGTAGCGACAATACCGCAGCGGCAAGCGTTCGCACGCTCTGCATGTTCCCCTCCCTTGATCGTTCGGTCTCAACGTGCGCCGATTATCTCGGACGATATCATGACGCAGCGTCCAGGCAACCAGCAAGGCCGACGGCCGCATTGGCAATTCGGATTAAAGCAGCCCGGGTGGCACTTTTTCGCGTCACTGCTGCGGCGGATGCGCGCAGGCAATCTTGCCAGAACCGTCAAACTTCCAGTTTGTCGCCGCCCTTCAGATCGAGAATTTCGCGGGCTTCGTCGGATGTCGCCACCTGGAGGCCGAGGCCTTCGATGATCTTGCGGGCGAGCTGCACCTGCTCGGCGTTCGATGCCGCCATTCGGCCGGGCGCCGCCCACAGCGAGTCTTCGAGCCCGACGCGGATATTGCCACCCATTGCCGCGGCCATCGCCGCGATCGGCAGTTGATTACGCCCGGCGCCCAGCACCGACCAAACCATTTTGTCGCCAAACAGGCGGTCGGCGGTGCGTTTCATGTGCAGCACGTCCTCCGGATGCGCGCCGGTTCCGCCCTGCAGGCCGAATACCGTCTGCACGAACAGCGGCGGCTTCACCATGCCCTGTTCGAGGAAATAGTTCAAATTGTAGAGATGCGCGGTGTCGTAGCATTCGAACTCAAAGCGCGTGCCGGTCTCGGACAGCGTCTTCAATACGTATTCGATGTCCTGGAAGGTATTTCGGAACACGATATCCTTGTTCTCGAGATGCTTGCGCTCCCATTCATGGTCGAATTTCTTGAAGCGGTTGAGCATGCCGAAGAATGCGAAATTCATCGACCCCATGTTGAGCGAGGCCACTTCCGGCTTGTAGACCGCGGCGGGACGGACGCGCTCGTCAACCCTCATGGTCGGCGCGCCGCCGGTGGTTAAGTTGATCACGCAGTTGGAGCGCTGCTTGATGATTTTCAGGAACGGCGCAAAGGCTTCCGGGCTCTGGTCGGGCTGGCCGGTCTTCGGATTGCGCGCATGCAAATGAACGATCGCGGCGCCGGCTTCCGCCGCGTCGACCGCGGCATCGGCGATTTCCTGCGGCGTCACCGGCAAGGCCTTCGACATCGACGGGGTGTGGATCGCGCCGGTCACGGCGCAGGTGATGATGACTTTGCGGCTCATGCTTTGTTCTCTTTCTTGCAGGTCGTTGCACTCATGATTTGTCGTTTTGCGTAGCCTTGTGCGCGGCCAGCGCCGCAAGGCGCTCGTTGCGCCGCTGCGTCAGCGCGGCGATGCGGTCAGGCGTCGGCTGATGCGGCCACGCTGCAATCACCCGGTCCACATTCGGGCTCTGGTACACGTCGGGACCGGCAGATGCGGACGCGAGTTCCTTGTAGAAGCCGGTGTAGCGGGCGCAATAATCCGGGATGCCGCCGGGCGCATTGAGCTCGATGGTCTCGAATGGTCCGAGGAACGACCAGCGCAGTCCGAGGCCGTCTTTCACGGTGTGATCGAGGTCTTCCGCCGAGATATAACCCTCGCCCACGAGCCTAAATGCCTCGGCCAACAGCGCGCCCTGCAGCCGGTTCAGCACAAAGCCGTTGATCTCGCGGTTGATGGTGACCGGCACCTGCCCGATCTCGCGATAGATTTTGCGCGCACGATCGATCGCATCGGACGAAGTCCACGGCGCGCCGCACAGCTCAACCAGCGGTATGAGATGCGGCGGATTGACGGGATGACCGACCAGACAACGCGCGCGGCCCGGCAGCATTTCCGTGAAACGCGACGCGGTTATGGCCGAAGTCGAGGAGACCAGCAGCGCGTCCGGCTGTGCAAGTCTGTCGAGTTCGGCAAAAATGATTTTTTTCTGTTCGACGTTCTCCGGTCCGTTCTCCTGCACGAATTCCACGTCAGCAACGGCGTCTTCGAGATTTGCCGCAATTGAGAGCCGCGCCGCAGCGCCGTCCAGATCATCTGCCAGCCCGTGGCGTGCCAGGGCGTGCAATTCATCCCGGATCAGGCCGATTGCGGCCCTTAGCGTCTGTTGATGCGGATCGGTCAGCCGCACAGTCCATCCGGCGCGCGCAAAGATCGCGGCCCAGGCCCGCCCGATCAGGCCGACGCCGACGATGGCGACACATCGATTCTCCTGTTTCATTTCTTTGCTCACAACCAGAGCACCTTGCGGCGCAAGTCGAGATCGTCGCGCAACGCCTTGGACGGTCCTTGATGAATCACCTGGCCGCGCTCCAGCGCCACCGTGGTGTCGGATAATGCCAGCGCCAGATCGAGATTGTGATCGACGATGATAATGGCGATTTCCTTGCGCAGGCGATCGAACGTCTCGAACAATTGCTCGACAACGGTGGGCGCCAGACCCTCGAAGGGTTCGTCCAGCAACAGCACCCGCACGTCGCCTGACAGCGCGCGGGCCACCGCCACCATCTGCTGTTCGCCGCCGGAGAGATAATCCGCAGGACTATCGAGCCGCTCGCGAATCCGCGGAAAATATTCGTAGATCCGCTCCCGCGTCCAGTGCACGCCATTGCCGGTTTGGCGCTTCAGCCCGCCGAGCTCGAGATTCTGTTCGACGCTCATCCCGGCGAACAGGCCGCGGCCCTGCGGCACATAACCGATGCCGAGCCGCGCATTCTGCGCCGACGAAAGCCCGATCAACTCGCTGTCCGCCAATTTGATCGATCCGTTCGACGCCGGCGCGATCCCGATCAATGTCTTGAGCAGCGTCGACTTGCCGGCGCCGTTGCGCCCCAACAGCGCAATGATCTCGTTTTCATGCAGCGTGAAGTTCACATCGTTGAGAATGTGGCTCTTGCCATAAAACGTGTCGACGTTGGTTGCCGTCAGCAGCGCGTTGACGCGGGCGGCGGTCTCACGTGGGCGCGCCGCAACTTCCGTCGCCCCGGAGCCGATATACACTTCCTGCACCTTCGGACTGGCGCGCGCATCCCTGACCGAACCGTCGAGCAGCACCCGGCCTTCATTCATCACGGTGACATGATCGGCGAGTTGAAACACCCGATCGATGTCGTGTTCGACCAGCAGCACCGGCAGGTCCGATGAGATGCGCTTGATGATGGCGCCGATACGCTCGCGCTCCGCCGCGGCAAGTCCGGCGAGCGGCTCGTCAAGCAACAATACGCGCGGCGCAGTGGCGAGCGCGACGCCCATGTCGAGCAGGCGCTGGCCGCCATACGACAGCATGCCCGCTTCGGCCTTTTCGATTCCGGCAAGGCCGAGATAACGGATGGTGGCGTCGGTCTCGGCATTGATCGCCTGGATCGACAACGCGTTGGTGAGCGGATCGAACCGGCGGGGATGTCGCGCCTGCACCGCGAGGCGGATGTTCTCAGCCACGCTGAGTGCCGGAAACAGATTGGTGATCTGAAACGAACGGCCGATGCCGGCGCGGGCGATCTCCTCCGGCGTGTGACCCGCGATCGGCTGGCCCATCAGCGACACAGCACCTTGGTCGGGCGGATACATGCCCGACAGCAGATTGAACGCGGTGGTCTTGCCGGCACCGTTGGGCCCGATCAGCGCATGCAGCGTGCGATCGGCAATCGAGATGTCGATCCCCTGCACCGCCTTGATGCCGCCGAAGCTCTTGACGATGTGGCGGGCGGAAAGTACCGGGCCTACGACGGTGGATTTGGGCCGCAAGAATCCCGGCAGCGGCAGCACTTCGATCCGGCGCGCCGACATTGCGGCGTCTTCGACGGTCTTCTTACGGAATGGTGCGATCAGCCGCTCGCCGACGCCGACCAGGCCGGTTGGCGAAAACACGATGAAGCTGACGAACACCAGGCCAAACCAGAACAGCCAGTTCTCGGTATAGATGCCGAGGAATTCGCGAAACAGGATAAAGAACAGCGCGCCGAGCGCAGGTCCTAAGAAACTGCGCATGCCGCCGATCACGACCATCGCCAGCAAATCGCCGGAAAACGAAACCGAAATCGGATCGGCCGAGGTCATGCGGTTCTGGTACAGCAATAGGATGCCGGCAAGGCCGGTGATCGAAGCCGACAGCACGAACGCCGCAAGCTTGTAGCGATTGGTCGGATAGCCGAGAAAGCGCGCGCGCTGCTCGTTCTCGCGGATCGCCACCAGCACGGTGCCGACAGTTGAGTTATGGAAACGCCATAACAGGATCAACATCAGGAACGCGATCAGGGCTACAAACCAGTAATAGACGGTCGAGGATTCCAGATTTAAGCCGAACAAGGTCGGCCGCGTGATACCACCGAGGCCGTTCTCGCCGCCGGTGACTTCGGTCCAGCGAAACGACACCGCATACAGCATCGCCGCCAGCGCCAGCGTCAGCAATGAGAAATAGACGCCGCGCCGCCTCAAGATCAGGAATCCGAAAGCCGTGGCAACCACCGCCACGATCAGGACGCCCGCAATGGTCGGGCCGAAGAACGAATCGTGCATCAAATTGCGCTGGATCAGCGCCGCAGCGTAGGCCGCAAGACCGAACCAGGCGCCGTGGCCGAACGAGACCAAGCCGGTATGCCCGACCAGAATGTTCAGCGCCATGCAGGCCAGCGCGTAAACCACCACCTCCGTTGCCGAGGTCATGGTGAGGCCGAGCGCGAGCAGCACCGGGGGCAGCACCAGGAGCCCCAATGCTGCAATCAGCAGCGGAATTGGCAGGCGCTTTAACATGTCAGCGTCTCACTCGAATCGCGTGATGCGTTCGCCGAACAGGCCGCGCGGCCGGAACAGCAGCACCAGAAGCATCAGGAGATAGATCGCCGCGGTGGAGGCCGCGGAATAACCGATGCCGACCATGACACCTTTGACGAGCCCGACCAGCAAGGCCGCGGCAACGACGCCCCAGAACGATCCGAGGCCACCGATCACCACCACCACAAAGGCCGGTGTGATGATCTCCTGGCCCATCGCCGGATGGATCGAATAGATCGGCGCCAGCAGCACGCCGGCCAGTCCCGCAAGCCCGATGCCCAGGGCGGCCACCGCGGACATATAGGGCTGCAGCGAAATGCCGAGCGCGCCGACCATGTCCGGGTTCTGCACGCCGGCGCGCACCACGCGGCCGAATGAAGTTTTTTGCAATAGCAGCCACAGGCTGGCAATGCAGGTCGCGGCGATGCCAAGCAGCACCACGCGATAGAACGAATAGATGAAGCTGCCGATGGCGACCTGTCCGCGCAGCCAGGGCGGTATCGAATAGGACAACGGCGGCGCGCCGAAGATCATTCTCAAGACCTGTTCGGCCACCATCGCCAGGCCGAATGTCAGCAGCAGCGAGAGGATCGGATCGGAGCGATAGAAGCGGCGGAACAGCGTGCGTTCGATCACCACGCCGAATAGGGCGACCGCGACCGGCGCCGCCACGAAGGCGCCGCCGAAGCCGAGATAGGGCGAAATCACTAAAGTGAGATAGGCGCCGATCGCATAGAATGCGCCATGCGCGAGATTGACGATGCCGCCGAGCGAGAAGATCAGCGACAGGCCAAGCGCGATCAAGAGATAGTAAACGCCGTCAAGCAGCCCGTTGAGGATTTGCTGCGCTAACAACATGGCGGACATGGTTTTGGTCCCGACCTTGAGATAAGGGGTCTGAAACCGGCATTGCGAGCGTAGCGAAGCAATCCAGAGGAAGACGTGATTGCTTCGTCGCTTCGCTCCTCGCAATCACGAGAAAACGGCTCACCCTGTTGACTGTACTTCGAGTCGATCGATCAGCTCGGGAACGTGCAGCTGTTCTCTTCCTTGGTGGCGGCGATCACTTCCAAATCTTCGTTGGGGCCTGGCACCGCCGGGCTCGAGGCGAAGATGTCCCATTGATTCTTGATCTGGTCAGCGGGTAGCGCCGTGACCGCGTACATTTCATGCATCAATTGATGATCCGAACCGCGGAAGTAGCCCGGCCGCGTCTTCAGAACATCGAATTTCGCGCCCTTCTCGAAGTGCTCAATAATCTTTGGCGATTCCACCGATTTGAGCTCATTGACGGTCTGCGCAACGATCTTCATGGCGATGTAATCGCCCCAGGCCTGGTTCTCCGGCGGCTTGGAATATTTTTTTGCAAAGGCCGCAACAAAGGTCTTGGAGCCGGGGGTGTCGACCAGATGATGCCAGACCACCGGCCAGGTGCCGACGAAGTTGCCTTTGCCGGCGGCCCAGGCTAGCGCGGTGTCGAAACCGAAACCGCCGACCGGGAAGGTCAGGCCGAACTCGGCATACTGCTTGAGGAAGTTGGTGATCTGGTTGCCCGCGAGATTGATGACGACCAGATCGGGCTTGGCCTCGCGGATTTTCAGAAGGTAAGCGGAGAAATCGGTGGCGTCGGTCGGCACCAGATCGTCGCCGGCGAAATTGCCGCCATTGGCTTCCATGAAGCGCTTGGAGACTTTGAGGAGGTCATGGCCGAACGCATAGTCGGCCGTCAGCGAATACCATTTTTTGCCCTTGACCAGCCCGTCGCGCAGGAACGAGCGGCCGACGGTTTTCACGTACATCGAATTCTGCGACTCGACGTGGAACATATAGCGCTGGCAGTCCTTGCCGCGCAGCGCATCCGAATTGCCGCCGGTGTTGATGTACAAAGTCTTGTTGCGCGAGGCGACCTGCGCGATGGTCAGGCACGAGGCGGAAGAAATCTCGCCGATGATGCAGGCCACCTTGTCGCGCTCGATCATGCGTTCGGCCTTGGTCGAGGCGGTCTGCGGATTGACCGAATCCTCTTTCAACAGCTCGACCTTGCGTCCCATCATGCCGCCCGCGGCATTGATCTCTTCCACCGCGAGATCGACGGCCATCACGGCGTATTCGCCGAGCGGCCCGAGGAAACCGGTGCGTGGCGTCAGATGACCTATCTTGATGACGTCGGCGGTCTGCGCGCGCAGGATCGCCGGCGCTGATATTCCCGACACCAGCGCGATGCTGCCGGCGGTTTTCAACAGACCGCGGCGCGTGAATTTATTATTGTCAGACATCAGTCTTCGTCTCCCTGATACGGCCGCGCGACGCGGCTGTTTCTTCTTCGGCGAGCCGCGCGGTCCCTAAGACGCGCTCAGTCTCGCTTGCCGTGATCTGTGATCACAGTTAGAGTTGCAAAAGACCGAGCCGTTGTCGAGTCCCCTTTCGGAATTCGCCCTCTGTGGGAGAAACGCGTTGAATTTACCCGTTGCGCTCAACCTGATGGAGCCGCTCGACCGTCAGACCTTGGGCGAGCGCGCCTACGCGAAACTGGCCGATCTCTTGATTTCTGGCCGGTTGGCGCCGGGCGATAAACTGTCGCTGCGGGCGGCGGCGGATGTGCTCGGGGTCTCGATCATGCCGGTGCGCGCGGCGGTGTCGCGGCTGATCGCCGATAAGGCGCTGGAGGTAACGCCGAACCGCGCGGTACGCGTGCCGTTGATGTCGGCGGCGCAATTTCGCGATCTCACCAAAGTGCGCATCGCCATCGAAGGTCATGCGGCGGCGCAAGCAGCACGGCATCGCGACAAGGGTGATCTTGCGTTGATCGCGAGCGCGGAAGAGGCGATGCGAGCGGAAAGCGAGTCACCCGCGCCCGATCTGCCACGCGCGGTCGAACTCAACAAGACGTTTCACTTTGCAGTTTATGAAGCCGCGCACTCACCGATCCTGGTCGAAATCATTCGCGCGCTTTGGCTGAAGGCCGGACCCGTGATCAATCTCGATCTGCGCGCCAATCCCGAACGGCTGGCAAAGGGCGACGCGATCAGGTTTCATGCTGATGTGCGCCAAGCGATCGCCGTTGGTAACGGCGATGCCGCGCAGGCCGGAATTGCGGCGGATATAAAAGGTGCGGCAGACGTCATCCTGTCTCGCGGCGGTCTGGCCGGCTGACACAATTCAAAACGACATCCCGGAGCGATCATGGATCTTGATATCAAGGGTTTACGCGTGCTGGTCACCGCCGGCGCAGGCGGCATCGGGCTCGCCATTGCGCGCAGATTTGCGAGCGAAGGCGCCAGGGTTCACACCTGCGATGTCGACGAAATGGCGTTGTCGGCACTGGTCTCCAGCGATCCCGCGATCACGGCGACGCCGTGCGATGTCTCCGACCGCGCTGCCGTCCAGAACCTGTTCAGGGATGCGTTGGCAAAACTCGGCGGGCTCGATGTGCTGGTCAACAATGCCGGCATCGCCGGGCCGACATCCAAAGTCGAGGAGATGAATCCGGAAGACTGGGACCGTTGTCTGGAAATTTGCCTGACCGGGCAGTTCAACTGCACGCGGCTCGCGGTGCCGCACTTGCGCAAGAGCAAGAACGCCTCGATCGTCAATATCTCGTCGGCGGCCGGTCGGCTCGGCTTTGCAATGCGCACGCCCTACGCAGCGGCTAAATGGGGCGTGATCGGACTGACAAAATCGCTGTCGATTGAGCTCGGGCCGGACAACATCCGCGTCAATGCGATCTTGCCGGGTCTGGTCGCCGGCGACCGCCAGCGCCGTGTCCTGGAAGCCAAGGCTCAGCAGCGCGGGATTTCCTACGCCGAGATGGAGCGCACGGCGTTTTCCTACACCTCGATCAAGGATTATGTGACGCCGGAGCAACTCGCCGATCAGATCCTGTTCATGTGCAGCCCGCGCGGCAAGACGATTTCGGGTCAGGCGATCTCGATTTGCGGCGACACGCAGATGCTGGGATAGAAGACGGCGAACTGCACGCGGATTCGTGATGTGCAGGTTGCACCGCAGCAGTAAACTCGGCCGAAACAAAATTTGCTCCGGGCCGTTGTAAAAAAATGGCCGGAGAAAGATCCGCGAGCCGAACAGAAGTGCCCGTCAGGCGCCGTAGTATGAACGCAGTGGAAATCCGCACGATCGCGAAAGTTGCGAA
>JGI12053J15887_10000185_pt1 | contig 22673 bp, 22 predicted proteins | sample MedBloCAOM1_O3_FD_15887 | JGI IMG/M metagenome (IMG submission 15887)
CTTCGTCTGCCGATTGGCGGGCACTCGGCACTCGATGTTGTTACAGTGCATCGCGAACCGTTCGTACTCGTGGTACCTGCGTCCCATAAACTGGCAAAAAGGAAAAGGGTGCGCCTACGCGAAGTGTCGGATCAGGAGTTCGTGATGTATGAGCGTGGCTATGCCCCTGGCTTCCACGATCTAATTTTCGGGATGCTTCGCGACGCCCAGATTGTTCCCAATGTATCCCAGACCGCGGCAGAGATCTCAACCCTGATCTCGCTAGTCGATGCACACATGGGTGTCGCCATCCTCCCCCTGTCGGCAGTCAAACATAGCGTTGCTTCGGTAATCGCTTGTGACATTGTGGACCAGATACCGATGTCTGAAATTGGTATGGTTGTTAGTAAACGAGTTCGAGCGGCAGTGGTAGACAGCTTCAGATGTTTCGCTATAAAAAAGTTAGGCCGTGCAAGAAACTCTTTGTACGCCAATCGGAGTTGACTTCAGCGCCGAGTCACGAGCCATCCGGAAGTTGAGACTGATCAACGGGTCACGCAACTGAGCTGTGGCATAACGACTAGGCGTTGGAGGGATTTATTTCTGGAGGAGCTTTTCGACTTTGGGTATGTCTTCNGGGACGTCTACGCTTACGGAGTCGTGGTTGACTTCGGCGATGCGGATTTTCCAGCCATTTTCGAGCCAGCGGAGTTGCTCGAGTTGCTCGATTTTTTCCAGGGTGCCTTGAGGGAGTGTGGGGTATTCGAGAAGGGCGTCGCGTTGGAATACGTAGAGGCCTAAGTGTTTGAGGTGGCGGACTTCCATTTTGGCGGCAGCATCGCGGAGCCAGGGGATGGGCGCGCGGGAGAAATAGAGAGCGTTTTCGTCAAAATCGAGGACCGTTTTTACGACGTTGGGATCGAGGATATCGGCTGGGGTTTTTATGGGGGTGGCCACGCTGGCGATGGAGGCGGCAGCGTCTTCGAGGAGTGCACTGATGGCGGCGTCGACGACTTCAGGTTCGAGAAGGGGTTCGTCGCCCTGGACGTTGACGAAAACCTGACCATCGGTGTGAGCGGCGACTTCGGCTACGCGCTCGGTGCCGGTGCGATGCTCGGTGCGGGTCATACGGGCTTCGCCACCGAAAGCTTCGACGGCTTTGATGATGCGGGCGTCGTCGGTGGCGACGATGACGCGGGTGGCGAGCTTGGAAAGTTTGGCGCGTTCGTAGACGCGCTGGATCATAGTGGTACCAGCCAAAGATACTAAGGGTTTGCCTGGCAGGCGAGTGGAACCGTAGCGAGCCGGGATTACGATGACGACGTCGGTTGGACTCATAAAAAATTCCCACTTAGACAAAATTGCTGTACCAAATTGCACTTTGTCCGCAATGAATTCGTATGTGTGGGATGCTATCACGCGCAAAGGCAGCGCTATCTACAGGAATTATTTTACAAGTTTGAGACTTGGGAGGACTCCTTCGTGCTTGTAATCATTAGCGCGAGTGGTAGACTCAGCTTTTCGTCCCACCGCGCGGCCGTCCCGGCAGGCCGGGATGACAGGGGGTGCCGTGAAACGCGAACCTCGCGTTCTTAACCGAACGTTTATAGTACTGCTACTGGCATGCCTCTTCGTCACGCACGCCTCCCGCCTCGCTGCGCAACCGTGGTTCGATGGAAACGACGAAAATAAAGCTAAAGACGAAAATAAAGCCAAAGACGATCACGCTGTCACTGCCGTGAAGGATGGCAATTCTGCCAAGGATGCCAACGCTGCTACTTCTGTTGCTTCCGCCAACGAGGATGGCAATGCCGCAAAAGACGCCAGCAAAGCTAAAGAAGATGTGAAGCATGACACACCTGGGTTAGTGCTTAAGCCTGGGCAGACGATGCACATGGATGTGGACCTGGCGCTCGTGAATGTGACGGTGACGGATCCCTATAACCGGCTGGTGACGGGGTTGGACACGGATAATTTCCGGGTGTTTGAAGATAACGTAGAGCAGGAGCTGGTAACGTTTTCAGCGGAAGATGTGCCCATTTCCATTGGGGTGATCTTCGATTTCAGCGGGAGTATGGCCAACAAGATTTCCAAGGCCAGGGAAGCGGCGATCCAGTTTTTCAAGACCGCCAATCCGCAGGATGAGTTTTTTCTGGTGAGTTTTAATGAACGAGCGGAGTTGACCAGCTCGTTCACGAACAGTATCGAAGATTTGCAAAGCCGCATGATGTTGACGGTGCCGAAAGGGCGCACCGCGCTGCTGGACGCGATTTATCTGGGACTGAGTCAGATGAGGGGTGCACGGAACGCCAAGCGCGCCTTGCTCATTTTATCGGATGGAGGCGATAATCATAGTAGGTACAGTGAGAACGATATCAAACGGCTAGTGAAAGAAGCGGACACCCAGCTCTATGCCGTCGGTATTTTTGACCCGCTCGGATATCGGAACCGCACGCCGGAAGAACTGAACGGCCCGTCGCTCCTGAGCGAAGTTACGGAGATGACTGGCGGGCGAGTCTTCGCCGTCGAGAAACTCGACGAGCTTCCGGACATCGCGACAAAAATCGGCATGGAGCTGCGAAACCAATATGTCATCGGATACCGGCCAAGCAACAAAACACACGATGCGCGCTGGCGCAAAGTTAAAGTTAAATTACGCGCGCCTAAGGGACTGCCTCCGCTTAGTGTGTATGCCAAGACGGGCTACTACGCGCCGAGCCATTAGATTTTCTGCGACGTATTTTTTTACGAAACATTTCCCTCGACAATTTCGCTTTGCATTTTTCGCCGCGATGTTGGTGTGTGCCTTAGGGCTGGCGTCGTTCGCGCAAATTCCCATTCCCAATGCGCAGCCTGCGCCTCCGGGAGAGATCGCCAATAGTGGGCAGGGGCAGAGCATCAAGGTGGACGTTAACCTGGTGGTACTGCATACCACGGTGCTGGACGATCGTGGACGATTTGCGGAGGGATTGAAGCAAGATAATTTTCGCGTGCTGGAAGATAAAGTTGAACAGAAGCTGGCGGTGTTCAAGCGCGAGGATGTTCCGGTGAGTATGGGGCTGGTGATTGATAACAGCGGGAGCATGCGGGACAAGCGGCCGCGAGTGAATCAAGCGGCGCTGACATTGGTGCAGACCAGCAATCCGCAGGATGAAGCGTTCGTGGTGAATTTTAACGACGATTTTTATCTGGATCTGGACAAGGACTTCACGAACAGCGTTCCGGAATTGAAAGAGGCGTTGGAGCGCATTGACTCGCGCGGAAGCACGGCGCTTTATGATGCGGTTATCGGGTCGCTGGATCATTTGAAGAAGGCTTCGAAGGATAAGCGAGTGTTGCTGATCGTGACGGATGGGGAAGACAACACCAGCCACAACTCGCTGGATAAGACCATTCGGGAAGTGCAGAAGACCGATACGGTGATTTATACGATTGGGTTGTTGAGCGAAGAGAGTAAGAAAAACTCCAAGCGGGCTAAGAAAGCTTTGGAACAGATTGCGCTGGCTTCGGGCGGGTTGGCATTTTTTCCGGAAAATGTGGATGACGTGCGCAATATTTGCGAGCAGGTGGCGCGCGATATTCGGAACCAGTACACCTTGGCTTACTATCCGTCGAATACGAAGCGGGATGGGAGTTACCGGACGGTACAGGTGGAAGTTATTCCTCCGCGGGGACGAGGGAAGTTGGTGGCGCGGACGCGGAATGGGTATTACGCTCCGGCGGGTGGTGGAGCGGCTTCGGGGAAGTAACGTTTGATTCGCAGAACTAAATAAATCAAAAACTAAACGAATATAGATCGCGAGGCCCTCACCAACAATGCAAGAACCCACCCTAAAAATCGAGGGTTGGGGCGCCCTTCGCGTTTTTTTTGGTTTGCGATGGGTGTGCGTGAAGAGTCGTGCGATCGAGTGCTACACGTAACAACCTGCCTAGTTTTTCAAATCGATTAGGAAACTTATTCCGTGGGGGATGAGAGNGCCGAAATTCTCGGCGACGGTTTGGCCCATGTCGGAGAGTGTTTCGCGTGTGCCCAACGAGGCGCCTTTTTGTTTTGCGGGTGTGTAGGCGAGGATGGGGACGTATTCGCGGGAATGGTCGGTGGTGGGCCAGCGAAGGTCGGGATCGCAACCGTGGTCCGCGGTGATCATCAGCAAATCGGATTTGTTCAGAGTGGGCAGAAATTTGGCGAGCCAGGCGTCGAACTCTTCGAGAGATTGGGCGAAACCTTCCACATCTTTGCGATGACCGTAGAGCATATCGAAGTCGACTAGATTGCAAAAGACTAAGCCATTGGGGCGTTGGCGAATGGATTCGGTTAATTTTTCCATGCCGTCGGCGTTGCTTTTGGTGGTGGTGTAGTCGTTGAGGCCGCGTCCATTGTAGATGTCGTGGATTTTTCCGATGCCAAAAATTGGGATGTGTTTTTCGACGAGGACGTCGAGCAGCATTGGCTCGGGTGGGTCGACGGCGTAGTCGTGGCGGCGCGGGGTTCTTGCGAAATGGCCAGGTGTGCCGGCGAATGGGCGGGCGATTACGCGACCTACGCGATGAGGGCCGTCCAGTAATTTGCGAGCGATTTCGCACATGCGATAAAGCTCGGCGATGGGGACGACGTCTTCGTGAGCGGCGATCTGGAAGACGCTGTCGCCGGAGGTGTAGACGATGGGCTTGCCGGTGCGGACGTGTTGCTCGCCTAGTTCCTTGATTATTTCCGTGCCGGAGGCGGGCTTGTTGCCCAGTGTTTGACGACCAATTTGTTTTTCGAAGGCGGCGATAATTTCCGGGGGAAATCCGCGTGGATAGACGGGGAAGGCTTGCGGGAGCCAGATGCCGGCCATTTCCCAGTGACCGGTGGTGGTGTCTTTGCCGGGGGAATGCGTGGCGCCTTTTCCGTGGGCGGCGAGAGGCGCCGAGTCCGGTGAGAGATTTTTTAGAGGCGCGATGTTGGCGAGGCCCAGGCTGAGGAGTGTGGGTAAATTTAAGGGGCGGGATTCGGCGATGTGGCCGAAGGTGTTGCGACCGACGTCGCCATAGTCGGCGGCGTCGGGGAGTTCGCCGATGCCTACGCTGTCGAGGACGATCCAGATTATGCGGTTGAAGACGGGCACTTGGCCTCGCTGAGCAAATCTGGTGAAACATAGCATGGAAATGCGTGACGGGAGATGGACCCAGGTTCCAAGTGCGAAGCAGGGCACCCTGCTACAAAAATTTAAGTACCAGAATAAAGTTAAAGAAGGACCCACCCTAAAAATCGACGATGGGGCCCTCTTCGAATATTTGTTGGTTTGTGATGCCTGCTCGGAAGAAAATTGGGGATTAATTTGGCGGAAAAATTTTGGGTATTTTATTTGTTTTTTATTTTGGATTTATTTGTGTTGCTGGAACGGAATTTGGAGTGAAAGAATAACCGTCCGCGNGAACAGGCGAATAACGGGCTCGGATACCTTCCATAGTGGTACTATGACGTATATACCACAAAATGCAGTACGGCATGCCTGCAATACCCTTTAACTGCCTGAAACTACCCCCATTCTTAGGACAACTCCGGCAGAGAATTCCTTGACGCTGTGCGCAACGGGGTGGGATAACGAATTCACGAAGCGCACTCGGCAATTTTGTAGCCCGATGCGGAGTGCTCCAAAAAATGATTTTAAATTCGGGTGTTCGTTCGGATGACGGGGTGGCTTTCCTCGTGAATGAATCGCGAGAAGTGATGAACGTAAGGCAGGCGTCGCAGTATCTGGGGATCTCTCCGGATACGCTGTACCGTTACATCACCGAAGGCGAAATACCGGCATTCAAGCTGGGCAACCGATGGAAACTTCGTAAAACGATTTTGGACCGCTGGATGGAGCGGAAGATGAGCCAGGCGCACGCGAGGCGCCGGTAGTTCGGGATTAAGCAAGGGACACGGGAAAGAGGCCGCGAATATGTTTGCACTCGGCGGACGAAAAGGTAAGCAGCTGGTGGGACTGGATATCGGTTCCAGCTCGATAAAAGCGGTGGAGCTGAAATCGACGAAAGCGGGATACGAGCTGGTGAGCTTTGGAATGGAGCCGCTGGCGCAGGATACCGTGGTGGACGGCGCGATTATGGATGCGCCGCAAGTTGCCAACGCCATTTCGAAGATTTTCGATACGCAAAAGATAAAAACAAAGAATGTGGGGAGTTCGGTCTCAGGGCACTCAGTGATTGTGAAGAGAGTTCCGCTGCCGCTGATGACCGAAGAAGAACTGTTTGACCGCATCCCGTCGGAAGCCAGCCAACATATCCCGTTCGACATTGCGGACGTGAACCTGAGTTACCAACTGCTGGAATCGATGGATTCGCAGATGGACGTGCTGCTGGTGGCGGTGAAGAAAGACAAAATTTTGAATCACACCAACGTGCTGGCGCAGGCGGGTAAGACGCCGGTGGTGGTGGATATAGATGCTTTTGGACTGCAAAACTGTTTTGAAATGAATTACGAGCCGGACGCGGGGCAAACGGTTGCGCTGCTGAACATTGGCGCGAGCGTGATGAACATCAACATTGTGCGCGGGGGCATTCCGCTGTTTACGCGCGACGTGAGCGTGGGCGGAAACCAATATACAGACGCGTTGCAAAAGGAATTGGACCTGAGCTTCGAAGACGCCGAAAAGCTGAAGATGGGCGAGAATCTGCCGAGCGTAACGGACGACCAGAAACAACAGATTTTGCGCAGCGTTTCAGACATTTTGACGCTGGAGATTCAGAAGACGTTTGACTTTTTCCGGGCTACGGCGAGCGGCGAAAACATTCAACGCATCGTGGTGGCGGGCGGAACTGCACGAGTGCCGGGGCTGGTAGATTTGTTGCGCGAAGAGTTCGCGATGCCGGTGGAAGAGTTAAACCCGTTCCGGAAAGTAATTATCAATCCGAGCCGGCATAGTGACGAACAGATTCGCGAGCTGGCACCGCGACTGGCCATCGCTGTGGGTCTAGCGCTGAGGAGCTTCGACTAACCATGATTCGAATAAACCTTCTCGGACAAACCAGACCGAAGACCGGACGCCGGCAGGTGGATACCGGGTCAGCGATGCCGGCGATCTTCCTGTTATCTGGCGTGGTGCTGGGGCTGGCGTTCCTAACTTTTCTGTATCTGACCTGGCAGAAACAGCTGAATGAAGAAAACAGCCGGATCTCGAAACTGAGCGCGGAAAAAACGCAACTGGAACAAATCAAACAGCAGGTGGATTCGTTCCAGAAACAGAAGCAGGTATTGCAGCAACGAGTTTCGACCATCGAGGCCCTGCAACGCGATCGCACCGGCGGGCAGGAATTGCTGGACATGGTGGCGAACACGGTTTCGCGGACAGAAAACCTGTGGCTGACAACGGTAACGCGTAAGGGGAATAACCTGACGTTGCAGGGCTCGTCGGCTTCGATCAATTCGGTGGCAAATTTTATAACCGCGTTGAAGCGATCTGGATATTTCCAAAAAGTGGAAATAAAAGAATCGAAGCAAGACGACAAAAACACCGCGGTACAGACCTATACGTTTGAGATTTCCGCTGAAATTACTCCGCCGCAAGCGGCGCAGACAAAGCCGGCGAATGCGCCGGCGCAAGCGGCAGCCCCCGCGAGGAAAGGGTAAGACATGACCAATCCATTGCGCGACATGTCGGTAATCGTGCAGGCGCTGGTAGCCGCGGCGCTTGCCGTGGTCATCGTGCTGATCGGGGTCTATCTGCCATTTTCTCCAGTGGCCCAGGAGCGCAGCTCGGTGGACAAGGCGGTAGACCAGCGAAAAGCTTTGAATGATGAAGTGACGCAATTGCAGGTTTACAAACAGCGCTACGGAGAATTGAAACAGCAGATGGATGCGCTTTCGAAGCAACTGGAGACGCTGAAGGCGATCGTGCCGGAAGAGAAAGAAGTGGATGAGTTCATACGGCTGGTGCAAGGTGCGGCTGCAGCGTCGAACGTAACCATCCGGAGATTCACGGCGCAGGCGGTCGTGCCGCGGGAATATCACTACGACATGCCGTTCGAGATGCAAGCGGACGGACCATATTTCAACCTACTGGATTTTTTTGGGCGTATGAGCCGGTTGTCGCGAATTATCAACGTGGGGGATTTGAAATTTGAGGACCCCGACAAAGCGACGGGGGTGAAATACCCACTGCGCCCGGGAACGACAGTGTCTGCGGTATTCACGGCCACAACTTTTTTCACCAAGCCTGCTGATGGGAGTCCTAGTTCCGCACCTGGAGCGAAGACGCAGCCTGCAGCGGCTGGAAAGCCCTGAGCGGGAATGAGCGAACTATGCGTTCAGTGATCACACTAGTAAGCGCGATTTTGCTGACAGCGGCAGCGACGTGCTCGCACGCACAGGGGCAACCGGGCGCAAAGGTACCGGCGCCGAAAGCGGCTGCGGCCAAACCGGCGGGGACGCCTGCGGCAAAACCAGCAGTAACACCACCAGCAAAACCAGTAGCGAAGAAGCACGCGGCGACAAAATCCGCTGAAGTTGCCAGCGGGAGTTCAGCAGCCGAGCAGGGCAAAATCGCGCGACGGGATCCTTTTGAGTCTTTAGTGGGACGCCAAAAAGCGGCGTCAGATCTGAAAAATCTTCCTCCCGGGAAGGGCGGACTGCAGGTGAGCACGCTAAAGATAGACGGGATTGTGCATGGACCTAACGGAATGATTGCGGTGGTCAGCAATCCTCAACAGCGTACGTACTTCCTGCGCGAAGGGGATCAGTTGTATGACGGGCGCGTAGACAAGATTGCTATGGACGGTGTGACGTTCCATGAAGTGGGCAAGAACGCCTTTGGCAAGCCGGAGGAACGGCAAGTGAATAAGAGAATTTACACGAATGCAGGAGAAGAGCAATGAAGACGAATTGGCCGGTGGTACGGTCTGGTTTCTTGATCCTCACGAGCTTGGCCGTGGGCACAACGGTGATGCCTGCGCACGCGCAGGAAATGGCCGGGGTGACGACCACGCCGACAGTGATCTCCAGCGTTGCCATCCTGCAAAACGCATCGCAGCGAGCCAGCGTGCGAGTGGAGGGCGAAGGAAAGCTGGAAGCCCGCGCGGCGCGATTGCAAAACCCGGAACGGCTAGTGCTGGATTTTAGCGGGGCACGGTTAGGATCGCAGAAAACAGTGATCGCTGGCGCAATGGCTCCGATACTGGCAGTGCGGCTGGGACAATTTCGCGATGACGTAGTGCGGGTGGTCATTGATCTGACGGAAGCGTCGCATTTCCAGCTTTCGCATGACGGCACGGCGGTGGTGGTGGCCTTCAACGAAGCGGCGAGCGCCACTTCTGCAGGTAATACGGCAAGCAATTCGACACGCAATTCCACGAGTGCTACTACGAAGCGGTCACTTAGCGCGAATAGCGGCACAAAATCAGGGATTAACACTCCTCGGTTTGCGTTGCCAGGCGAACTGACGCAGTCCTCAGTCACCCTGGCTTCCTATCGGGAGAAGAGCGAAGCGTCGCGGCCGACGGCGAATGCCGGGCAGGCTGCGCAACAAGCGGCCCAACAGGCGAACACTGCTGCCGGGACGATGGCGCAATCGACGCAGGTTTCACCGATGGCGGCGCCTCCTGGTAAATACACGGGTGAGCCGATTTCAGTAAACCTAAAGGACGTGGACTTGCGGGATTTCTTCCGGCTAATTCACGAAATCAGCGGATTGAATGTGGTGCTGGACCCGGCGGTCAAGGGCACGCTGACGATCGTGCTGGATGAGGTACCGTGGGACCAGGCGCTGGACATCGTGCTGCAGAACAATGGTCTCGACAAACAATTGAATGGCAACGTGTTGCGCATCGCAACGCGGGACACGCTGAAGAGAGAAGCTGAGACGGAGCGCGACCTGGAAAAGGCCCAAGCGGAAGCTGTAGCTCCGGTTACCGTGACGCGGGTGCTTAGCTATGGCAAGGCCGCGACACTGAAGGATACGCTGAAGAAATTCCTGAGCGCGCGCGGAGATATTCTTTCCGATGACCGTTCGAACCAGTTGATTATTCGCGATATTCCATCAGTGATTCCGACGATCGATAATTTGATTCGGCAACTGGACCGCAAGTCGCAGCAAGTGGAGATCGAAGCTCGAGTGGTGTCCGCATCGCGGTCGTTTGCGCAGGACATCGGTACGGAGCTCGGCTTTGCCGGGTCCACGACGCACGGGCGTTCACTGTTTAGTGGTACGCCGGCGGTGGGCGGCAGCGGTGTGACCACCGGCACAGGTATACCGCCATCGCCAGTCTCGATCGGCAACTCGTCCCAGTCGGGGAATGGCATCACGTCTGGTATACCGCTAGTCACTTCACTAAGCGCNGGAGTTCCGACGAGTGGACTAGGATTCAGTCATCGTTCGCCTAACTTTGCGGTGGATTTCTTCATCACCGCGGCGGAAGCNAAGGGCGTCGGCAAACTGCTCTCGAAGCCCAAGGTCATCACGCAGAACAACGAAAAAGCGACCATCAAACAGGGAACCAAGATTCCCATCCAGACGACCATTAACAACACGATCTCCGTGCAGTTCATTGACGCGGTGCTGAAACTGGAAGTTACGCCGCAGATAACCGCGGAAGGCACGATATTCATGGACGTGCTGGTGGAAAACACGCAGATTGACTCTGGTATTCCGCGAGTGCAGGGTATTCCAGCGCTGAACACGCAATCGGCGGAAACCAAAGTGACGGTGGCCGACGGCGGGACGGTGGTTATCGGCGGAATCATTATCACTAACCAGCGCGTGGACATCACGCAGGTGCCGGTGGTGGGCAGCATTCCCGTGATCGGAAACCTGTTCAAGCGCACCAACGTTACGGTGCAATCGCAGGAACTGCTGTTCTTCCTGACACCGCGAATCATACCTGGATAAGTTCAACCGGGCTGGGCAGGCGGAAACTTTCCCGAAAGGAAGTTCATCGAGGAGACTACGGTCTCCTCGATTCGTTTTTATGAATACAGGGTTTGCAGCGAGGCGCAGCGCGTTGGTGCAGAAATTCGGCGCTCTGCAAGTTGACAGTTTGCTGGTCACGCACCCGGCGGACTGGTATTACCTGACGGCATTTACGGGAGAGTCAGGCGCGTTGGTGGTTACGCGACGAGGGACGACGCTCATCACGGATGGAAGATTTGCCGGACAAGCTAAGACGGAGACGATGGGCGTCGCGGTAGTGCAGCAAAAGGGTTCGCTATTTGAGTCTACCGGGAAGTTCCTGGCGGNCAGCAAAGCAAAGAGCGTGGGATTCGAAGCGACGCAGCTGTCGGTGAGTCAGTACGGGGCATTGCGGAAGGCGGCGGGAAGAGGTTGCAAGTGGAAGCCGGTCGNCGGGCTTGTGGCGTCCTTGAGGATGCATAAGGACGCGCAGGAACTGGCGGTGATGCGCAGGGCGGCCATCCTCGCGGGCCGNGTGATGGAAGAAGCGATACCACTGCTAAAGACCGGGGTGCGGGAATTTGAGGTTGCCGCAGAGATTGAATACCAGATGCGGAAGAGGGGGGCATCGGGCGCGGCGTTCGAAACGATCGTGGCTTTTGGGGATCGAGCGGCTCTCCCGCATGCGCGTCCGACCGCCAAGCGATTGAAGAAAAATGAGTTTGTGGTGCTGGACCTGGGTGCTATACTCGCGCACTATTGCAGCGACATCACGCGCACATTTTATTATGGGAAGGCTCCGGAACGAGTCCGGCAATGGTATAAGGCTGTCCAGGACGCGCAAGTTGCAGCGATTGCGACGGTAAAAAACGGTGTTTTGTGTGGGGACGTGGACGCGGCCGCGCGGCAAGCACTGGAGCGGCAGGGATTGGGTAAATATTTTCTGCACAGCACCGGCCACGGGCTGGGTTTAGAGGTCCATGAGGAACCGCGCATCGCGCGTGGGCAGAAGAAGCGGCTTGAAGCGGGGAACGTGATAACCATTGAACCGGGAATCTATATCGAAGGCGTGGGCGGTATACGCATCGAAGATGATGTGGCAGTGCACGCGGATCGAATAGAAGTATTGACCCGCATTACGCGGGATCTTATAGAGATTTGACGACGACAGGCATGAAGCGCAAAAAGACTTCGAAACAAGTGGCTAACAAGGCCGCCGACAGCTTTGCAAACCCCGAATTGAAGCAAATCGAGCAGCTATTGCAGTTCATGACGGAGCATAACCTTGAAGAGTTTGAATACTCACGAGGGGACCTGCGTATCCGTTTGCGCAAGCCGTCGAGCGGAGTAGTGCTGCAACAGTCGCGGAGTGGGTATACGCCTGAGATAATTGTGGCCGCTGGCGGGACGGGGACGTCGGCTAGCAGCGGTCCGCAGACATCCGTCGGAGGCGCGGACGGGCGAAGCAGCGAGGATTTACATCTGATCAAATCGCCCATCGTAGGAACGTTTTACGGCGCTCCGAGTCCGGGGGCGGAAGCATTTGTGAAGGTTGGATCACAAGTGGAAACGGGGCAGACGCTGTGCATCGTGGAAGCCATGAAGTTGATGAACGAGATTGAATCAGACGCCAGCGGCGAGGTCATACGCGTATATGTCGAAAACGGGCAGCCGGTGGAATATGGGCAGCCGTTGTTTGGCATCCGGCCAGGCAGGAAGAAATAGCCGCACCCCAGAGCCATGTTTCAAAAAATCCTTGTAGCTAATCGAGGGGAAATTGCCCTACGGGTCATCTGCGCCTGCAAGGAATTGGGCATTTCCACGGTAGCAGTGTATAGCGAGGCGGACCGCAATTCGTTGCATGTGCGCTTCGCGGATGAAGCGGTGTGCATCGGGCCGGCGCGGAGCAGCGAGAGTTACCTCAACATTCCGCAAGTGATCAGCGCGGCAGAAATCACCAACGTGGATGCGATTCATCCGGGATACGGGTTCCTTTCTGAGAATGCCAATTTCGCGAAAGTTTGCGAGGCTTCGGAAATTACGTTCATCGGCCCTACGCCGGAAATAATCGAGATGATGGGGGATAAGGACCGCGCGCGGCGGGAAGTTCGCGCGGCGGGACTGGTAACTGTTCCGGGCAGCGACGGAATTATTAACGGTGAAGAACAACTCGCTGCTAGTGCGACAAAAATTGGCTACCCGTTAATTTTGAAGGCTTCGGCCGGCGGCGGGGGGCGCGGGATGCGTATCGTACGGCGCGTGGAAGATTTGTTGGCGGCGTTTCAGGCGGCGAGCAGCGAGGCGCAGCAGGCTTTTGGCAATCCGGATATGTATGCGGAGAAGTTTATTGAGCACCCGCGGCATATCGAGTATCAAGTGCTAGGCGATCAGCATGGGCAGATTATTCATCTGGGCGAACGGGAGTGCAGTATTCAGCGGCGGCATCAGAAGTTGGTTGAGGAATCGCCGTCACCGGCGATTGATGCGAAGCAACGCAAGGAGCTGGGCGCCAAAGTCGTTAAGGCGTTGAGCAAGATCGGGTATACCAACGCGGGGACGGTGGAATTTCTGATGGATGAAGATGGGTCCATCTATTTTATCGAGATGAATACGCGCATACAGGTGGAGCATCCGGTGACAGAGCTGGTTACCGGGGTGGACTTGATCAAGGCGCAGATTCGAATCGCGGCGGGGGAACGCTTGCAGGACGCGACCGGGGAGATCCACTTTTCGGGGCATGCGATTGAGTGTCGCATTAATGCGGAAGATCCGGAGACGTTTGTGCCGTCAGCGGGGCGCATTACAACTTTTCAGGCGCCGGGCGGAACGGGAGTGCGCGTGGATTCCGCGGCGCACGCCGATGCGGTGATTCCACCGTATTACGACTCGATGATTGCGAAGTTGATTGTGAAGGGCCGAGATCGCGGGGAAGCTATTGGGCGGATGAAGCGGGCGCTCGAAATGTTCGTCATTGAGGGAATCAGAACTTCAATCCCATTGCACCGGCGAATTCTTGCGGATCCGGACTTTGCGNCGGGGCGATTTGATACGCATTTTATCGATCGATTGTTGGGGACTAACGGAAAATAGGTGCCGATGCGCCTTGTTCTGCCGCGACTGTATGTGATATTAGACGCAGCATTGTTGAAGATTCCCATAAAAGAATGTGCAAAGAGCCTGGTTGATGCCGGAGTGCGTTTGATCCAATACCGGAACAAGCGTGCGTCAGGGCGCGAACTGTTTGAGACTTCTCGCGAGCTTGCCACGTTTTTAAACCCCCTTGGAGTGCAATTTATTGTGAATGACCGCGCGGATGTCGTTGCGCTTGTGGGCGCTGGCGGTGTGCATGTGGGTCAGGAGGATTTGGGAGTGGAGCNGGCGCGTTTGGTGATGGGCGGGGGGAAATGGGTGGGGGTGTCCACGCACAATGCGGGGCAATTCCGCGGCGCCCTGGAAACTTCGGCTGACTACATCGCGGTGGGTCCTGTTTTTGCCACGGGCTCGAAAGAGAATGCCGACCCGGTGGTTGGCATGGGGTTTGTAAGGGAGACACGCGGGGTGACGGATAGGCCCATTGTGGGCATTGGCGGGATTACGCTAGAACGAGCGGCGGAAGTGATAGAGGCTGGGGCTGACTCGGTAGCGATCATCAGCGATATTTTGGGCGCGGAAAATATGGGTAAGCGGGCGCGAGAGTATGTGGATTTGCTGGAGCGCCGCGATTCGGTGGTGTGAACAATGATCGATACGGCCGAGAGTAAAGCGACTTCATCGAGCGTGGCGCGAAGCGAAGGCGGATTTGTGCGCGCCATCGGGTTGTTTGACGGCACGATGATCGTAGTGGGATCGATGATCGGGTCGGGGATCTTTATTGTGGCCGCTGATATTGCCAGGCAGACGGGATCCGCGGGCGGCTTGCTTACGGCGTGGCTCATTACGGGATTGCTGACAGTTTCGGCGGCGCTTTCTTATGGGGAGCTGGCGGCACTATTTCCGCATGCCGGGGGACAATATATTTATTTGCGCGAAGCTTACTCGCCGCTGTGGGGCTTTCTTTATGGCTGGACATTATTTCTGGTGATCCAGACGGGCACGATTGCGGCGGTGGCTATTGGATTTGCGCGGTACCTGGGAGTGTTGGCACCGGCGATCTCGCCGCAAACCTGGGTGGTGCATCCGCTGGCGATATCTTCGAAATACGCAATCAGCTTGTCGGTGCAGCAGCTGGTGGCGGTGCTGATGATCATCTTTTTGACGTTTTTGAATACGCTGGGAGTGCAGCTGGGAAAGATCATCCAGAATATTTTTACCAGCGCGAAGACACTTTCGCTGCTGGGACTGATTTTTCTTTGTGTGTTTGTGGGGCGTAACTCAGCGGCTATCAGTGATAACTTTTCGCACTTTTGGACAATCCGAGGGGCGCAGGTAATCGAGCCTGGAGCGGATTTTTTGCGTGGCTTTGTGCCAGCCGTTACCGCGGCGAGCGGGGCGTTTGGATTATTCGTGGCGTTTGGAGTGGCGCAGGTAGGATCGCTGTTTTCCGCGGATGCCTGGAACAACATCGGGTTCACGGCGGCGGAAGTAAAGAATCCCAAGCGAGATGTGGCGTTGTCGATGGCGTTTGGAACGATGATTGTCATCACGTTGTACGTGCTGGCGAATGTGGCGTATTTGTGCGCGCTGCCTTTGGCACAGATTCAACATGCTCCGGATGACCGGGTGGCCTCGGCGGCGTTGAATGCGGTGTTTGGGCCGGTGGGCGCGTCGATCATGGCGGTGGCGATTATTATTTCGACGTTTGGTTGCAACAACGGGTTGATTCTGGCGGGTGCGCGGGTTTCGTACGCGATGGCGAAGGATGGATTATTTTTTCGCGCGACGGGGAAGTTGAACAAGCGCGGGGTGCCGGCGGTGGCGCTGATTTATCAGTGCATATGGATTATTGTGCTGATTCTTTTGCGCACGCGGCACGTGGATGCGGCGGGGACGATCACGTACGGGAATTTGTACAGCGATCTGCTGGACTACGTGGTGTTCTCGGTGCTGATATTTTATGCGCTGACGATTGCGGGGATATTTGTTTTGCGCAAGAAACGGCCTGATGCGGAGCGGCCTTACCGGGCGTTTGGGTATCCGTTTGTGCCATTGCTTTATATTGTGGCCGCTTCCGCGATTATGTTTGTGCTGCTTTTGTATAAAACGCAGACGACTTGGCCCGGTTTGTTGATTGTGCTGCTGGGAGTGCCGGTGTATCTGGTGTGGTCGCGGCGGGGGAGAGCGGAGCGGGCAGTGGAATGATTTTCGGGCGGTATGTGTTTGGCGAAACGCTGCCAGGAAAAACGACTGCGGGGATAGCCAGGATTCTATTCACGAAGTGATTTTGTTGTAGGGCAAAAGGTGTGGGCAACCTACAATGTCACAGCTCCAGTCCGAATTGGCTTGAGCATTTTGGATAATCTCTTCCAGGGGGAATGCTGAATGGGGAATCCGTTATTCGCGAAAAAACCGATGAGCATGCTGCTGGCGGAATCGTCAGAAGCTGGCGCACACAGCTTGAAGAGGACGCTGGGACCTTTTCAACTGACGGCGCTGGGAGTCGGCGCGATTATTGGAGCCGGTATTTTCGTGCTTTCCGGTTTGGGCGCGCATTACGCGGGACCGGGGCTGATGCTTTCGTTCGTGCTATCCGGAATGGGGTGCGCGTTCGCGGGGCTATGCTATGCGGAGTTTGCGGCCATGATTCCACTGGCGGGCAGTGCGTATACCTACGCGTACGCCACGCTTGGCGAGTTGATCGCTTGGATCATTGGCTGGGATCTGACNNTGGAATACGCGATGGGNGCGAGCACGGTTTCTTCCGGGTGGTCTAACCACTTCATCGAACTGCTGAATATGTTCCATGTTCGAATGCCGTTGTGGCTGGCTTACGATCACTGGACGGCGCTCTCCACGGCGGAAAAGATTGTGGCGCGCCAGACGGCTTTGAGTTCGGATCCTACACTGGTGCCGGGCACGCAAGCGTTTCTGGACAAAGTCAGCGGCATCATGGCCACGCAATCGCCGGATTTGTTACAGCGCGCGCACGAGCTGATGAATGCGCCAAGAATTTTCGGGATGGAGATTGGGTTTAATTTGCCGGCGTTTATTATTGCGCTGGTGATTACCGCGATTCTGGTGGTGGGAATTAAAGAGAGCGCGCGATTTAATTCAACGATCGTGGTTATTAAGGTGGCAGTGGTGCTGTTCGTCATCGGGTTGGGCTCACGATACGTTTCTGTAGACAATTGGGGACAAGACTGGCACAGTTTTGCGCCAATGGGTTTCAGCGGGATAGGGGCGGGGGCGGCGTACATATTTTTTGCGTATATCGGGTTTGACGCGGTTTCGACTACCGCGCAGGAAGCAAAAAATCCGCAGCGTGATTTGCCGATCGGGATTATCGCGTCATTGCTGATTTGCACGACACTTTATATCGCGGTGGCCGGCGTTTTGACGGGCATGGTGCACTGGCAGGACGTGAATATCGAGGCGCCCATAGCGCGGGCGTTCATGGATCGCGGGCTAACGACGGCTTCGCACATCATTACTTTGGGGGCGCTGGCGGGGTTGACGAGCGTGATGCTGGTAATGTTGCTGGGTCAGACGCGGGTACTGTATGCAATGGCGAATGATGGGTTACTGCCGAAGAAATTTTTTGCAGCCATTCACCCAAAATTCCGCACGCCTTACAAGAACACCATCCTGGTTGGGTTGCTGGCCGCGATCGTAGGCAGCGTCACACCTATTGATGATATCGGGAAGATGGTGAATATCGGAACGCTGCTGGCGTTTGTGATTGTGTGCATCGCGGTGATGATTTTGCGCAGAACCAATCCGGAACAGGCGCGTCCGTTTCGCACGCCGTGGGTGCCGCTGGTGCCCATTCTGGGGATTCTTTTTAACGGCTACATGATGTACAAGCTNGGGTGGGTGAATTGGGCGCGNTTGATCGTGTGGCTGATGATCGGGCTGGTGATTTATTTTGCGTATAGCCGGCATCATAGCCGGGTAAGTAATCCGGAGCGAGCCGAAATTCCCAATCCCTAGAATATGCTTTGACCTGTTGGTCACATCCAACTTCCAGTTCAACAACAGCAGCGTGTGATGACGTACCGTGCTCCTGTGTTTGGTGGAGTTTTGCGTGACCGGATGCGATGCCAGGCTTTAGCGCGTTCTCATAGAGCGCGAAAGTCAGGTAAAGTGTCTGAGTCTACCCTTGCCGATGAATCCTCTCGCTTCCAGTTTGAAAATGTTTTGGCGCCGGCTATCCGGCTTTGACATTGTTGCGCTTGTGATTTTTGTGTTGGGCGCAGNGGTTACCATTGCAGAGATCAGAGGGAATATCGCCAATTTCGTGAAATTTTTGGCGGTTCTGTGCCTGTTTTACCTGCTCTTTCGCTTTATAGGGTGGTGGCGGTCGCGACTGCTGTGGAGTTTGCGCAACCGGCTGATTGTGGCGTACCTGTTTATCGCGTTGGTTCCCATTTTACTGATTGTTACGTTGGTCGCGCTGGCGGGGCGAATTTTGTATTCGCAACTGGGCGCTTATCTGCTTTATGAAGATATCCAGACGCGGATTAATACCGTCGCGGATATGGCTGAGCACATTGCCGCGGCGCACGGGCCGCCGACAAGGGGGAACAGCGAAGAGGAGTTAGAGCGGACTCTGGCTTGGCAATCGCATGTGGTGCATGACCGTGAGCTGCCCAGATTAGAAATTACATTTTCTGATGACCCGACGCTGCTGGGTAAAGTCGCGCGCGGGGGAGAGTCGTTCGCGGGATTGCTGCAGGAAGAGGACAAATTATCGCTGGTGAGCCTCCGCGCGATTCACGGAAAAGAGGGCATCAGGGTTGTGCAGTTACGAGTTCCGGTTACGCCGGAACTACTTTCCGCCATCGCGCCGGACGTGGGCGCGATTCAATTGAATCCGATGCGGAAGATTTCAGGCGGGGATCAACAGACGGCGATTTACCGGTCGGCAGACGAACGGTATGCAGCTGGTGTCCCCATAAACGCGCGGGCGCGCGTGTTGCAACCGCAGGGTTTCTGGATCGATCCGGCGGTTGGCGTGGTGTCGAGGCTTAATTCGGTTTACGTTGGGCGCGACGGCACGGTGGAGTATGACCGGCCGGTTTTGGCGGTCACCAATGCGCGGCCGTCGCGGTTGAGCGCGCGCATATTTAATTCGCTTGGGGAGCTGCGAGATTCGTACTTGCTGCTGTTTATTATTGTGGGCATGGTGTTCCTGCTCATCGAGCTTGCAGCGCTAATTACGGGGATCAGCATGACGCGCACGATTACCAGGGCCGTCGCGGACCTATACCAGGCGACGCAATACGTGCAGTCCGGGGATTTGACGCATCGCGTGAGGGTGGACCGGCGCGACCAGCTGGGAGTGCTTGGTGAATCGTTTAATTTGATGACGGGGTCGATCAGCGGGTTAATCGAGGAGCAAAAACAGCGGCAGCGATTGGAGAACGAGATTTCCATCGCGCGTGAGGTGCAGAACCAGTTGTTTCCGAAGCGGTTGCCGTCAGTTCCGGGAGTGGAAGTGGAGGCAATCTGCAAGGCGGCGCGGTCGGTGAGCGGCGATTATTATGATTTTATTCAGCTGACGCCGACGCATATTGCGGTGGCGATTGCGGACATCTCCGGGAAGGGAATTTCGGCGGCGTTGCTAATGGCCAGTTTACAGGCGGCGCTGCGGAGCCAATTGTTGATGGTCGGGAGCGAACATCTGGGAACGGATGAATTGGTTTCGCGGCTGAACAAGCACCTGGTGCGCAATACCGCGGACGATCGCTTTGCAACGTTTTTTATTTGCGTATACGACAGTGCGACGCGGACCTTGCGGTATACCAATGCGGGGCATTTGCCATCGTTTTTGCTGAGCCAGAACAATGCGGTGCGGCTCGATAAGGGAGGCATGGTGTTGGGCGTTTATGAGGAATGCACCTACGAAGAAAACTCGTTGATGGTACCGCGGGATGCGGTGCTAGTTGGGTATAGTGACGGATTGGTGGAGCCGGAAAATGTGTATGGGGAAGAGTTTGGGATTCGACGGTTGCAAGAGGCGGCGGTGCGGGTACAGACGTCGTCGCCGAGCAGTGTGGCGCTGTCGTTGATGACGGCGGCGGAGGAGTGGGCGGGGAGTGCGGAACAGGCGGATGATATGACCGTGATTGTGGCGCGGATGAAGTAAAAGAAAAAAGTAAGACCCAGGTTCAAACTTACGAACCTGGGCATCCTGCGATAGGCTTTACGATTTGTGTGCTGAAGGGTTGAAGTTGTCGTGAGCGACGCGGGCGGTTTTCTTCGCGAAATCGTAGGTGGCTCGGAGATTGCCCCCGAAGAACCAGACCTTGCCATTCACGTCTTTCTCGAGCAGTACTTTTCCATCGGTGTTTTTGAATTCGCAGTGGATGGTAATGGACGTGGCGCCGGCAACAGTGGTCACCCGGCGGGCGCGTTCGCTACCTGCCTTGAAACCGCGAATCGTGCTGTGGAGAACTATGAGGTCAGGAGCATTCGGGGCTCTGCGGTCCCCATCGCGATACACATGTTCAAAGCCGCCCTGCTTTTCTAGCTGGCGAACCAAATTCTCATAAAGCGAAATCTGGAACTCGGCGGGCAACTTGATTTCGTCGGAGCGGATCATCTCCACCTGAATCGCAGATGCCTTGGTTTTGACTGGCTGAGACCCGCCGGCAGATAAAGGACGCGCGGCGAAAGCCAGAGCAACTATCGCTAAGCACAAAGTTGCGTTCGAATAGCTTTTCATTGTTTTGGCTCCTTCGATGAATTGGCCGAGGCAGGCGCCGCCGTTCGTTCCTCTACAACCGTGGTATGCGCGCCTTGGGCGAGCAGTTCTTTCTTAATGGGCTCGGCGCCGCCGGCTGGCAGCGCAAAGATGACGCCGTGCAAGGCGCCATTTTCATCGCGATAGCGAAGCGTCAAAGTGTCGAACTTGGTGCGAAACAGCGCCAAAAACCGGCCTGATCCATACGGTGCGGCCATGCTGAGGGTGCTGACGGTCTTTCCCACTGCCGCTTGGGTGTCTTCGCCGGTGACCACATCTTCGATGTCGGCCGCGTTTAGGTCCGAAGTTTTCTTGCCGTAGCTGAAATGCAACTTTCCGCCCTCGACGCTGAGCCTGCCTTTGGCGTCGTCCTTGACGCCGGTAAGACCGGTGAGCGCGATAGCATTGTTGGCGGGCTTGGAACTCTGCTGGGCGTCGGCAGCGCAAGTCGCAAGTGCTGCGAATGCCAGGGCCATCGCGAATGAAACAAGAAACTTACTTCGCTTCATATCTCCTCCTTCATCAAAACAATCGATGCCTTCGAAGCGCGACACCCGCACACGAGAAACTTCGCCAATTGGCGAAAATAGGGCCTGCTGTCAGACGCTGCGTATCTGTAGATGCGATACCTAGTTCGCAGGATATACGCCAGTGACTGCCAGGGACGACTTTTTGGACGCTTTAAGATCGACTGCTAGTGCGCGGGAGTCTATCACTTGTTATGCGGACGGCATAGTGCTTCATCAACGGGAGGGGGGTGGCTGCACGTATAGGGACGGAAATTTGGGGGACGTGGGCTATACTGGCTAGCTTTCGAAAATAGTTGGGCGTGGGAGGAGAATGTCGCTTCGTAACCGAGTGGCGCTGGTAACTGGAGGAAGCCGCGGGATCGGACGCGGAATCGCGACGCGGCTGGGACAGAATGGCGCGCGGGTGGCTATCGCGTATCGTTCAAATAAGGCGGCGGCGCAGCAGACTTTGCGGCAAATCCAAGCGGTCGGCGTGGAATGCGTGGCGGTGGAGACGGATATTTCGGATCCGGCGCGCGCGGGGCAGTTGGTGAAGACGGTGGTGGAGCGTTTTGGGCGGCTCGACATCGTGGTGAATAACGTAGGGGATTTTAAGTGGGGCACGGTATCGGAGAGTTCTCTGGAAGACTGGCACGGAATTTTTTCTTCCAATTTGTTTACGGCGCTTTATGTGTGCAGGGCAGTGCTGCCGCACATGCGCAAAGGACGCTGGGGACGAATTATAAATTTGGGTGCGGTGGGCGCGGAACGAGCATTTGGGCAGGCGAAGATTTCGGCTTATGCGGCGGCCAAAGCGGCGGTGGTGGCCTTATCGCGTTCGCTGGCGCTGGAAGAAGCGAAAAACGGAATTACGGTGAATGTGGTGAACCCTTCGAGTATTGATGAGAATGAGCTGACGCTGAGCGAGGCGCGCAGTATGCGAGATGCGCGGTTTCCCATTGGGCGCCCGCCTACAGTAGAAGATGTGGCCGCGACGGTGGCGTTTTTTGCATCCGAAGAAGCTGAATACGTCACCGGACAGGTGATGAACGTCAGCGGCGGCTGGATGCTTTAGTCGCGTAACGAAGTAAACCAATCATGAAAGCACTTACCGCAGCGGAAATGCGCGAGGTCGACCGACAGACCACGGCGCGTTTTGGCATTCCCGGATTACAGCTGATGGAGTCCGCAGGGCAGCAGGTTTGTGAGGTGATCCTGCGATCGCTTGGCAGCGTCCGCGTGGCGGAATCGAGGCATGGATGGAAGATTTCAATCTTGTGCGGGAAAGGGAACAATGGCGGGGACGGGTTGGTGGCGGCGCGTCATTTGAAGGCTATGGGTGTTGAGGCGAAAGTTTATTTTTTTGGGGATCCCGCGAAATTGACGGGCGATGCGAGCGAGAATTTTCAGCGGTGGAGAAATACTGGCGGCACAGTGAATGTGGTAGGCAGCGAGAGTGAGTGGGGAAAAATTAGC
>JGI12053J15887_10000186_pt1 | contig 22671 bp, 16 predicted proteins | sample MedBloCAOM1_O3_FD_15887 | JGI IMG/M metagenome (IMG submission 15887)
CAAGCGGGCCGCTTCTGCATTAGACGCAGGCTCCTCCCGACCGAAGCCTGCTCGGCCGCAAATGCGCGTGCGGGGCGGCCGTCTCAGCGCAAAATCTGGCTGAGGAACAGTTTGGTGCGCTCGTGCCGCGGATGGCGGAAAAAGGCCTCGGGCTCGTTCATTTCGATGATCTGGCCGGCGTCCATCAACACCAGGCGGTTCGCGACCTGACGAGCGAAGCCCATTTCGTGGCTGACCACCACCATGGTCATGCCATCGAGCGCAAGGCCGACTATGGTGTCGAGTACCTCCTTGACCATTTCCGGATCAAGCGCCGAGGTCGGCTCGTCGAACAGCATGATTTTCGGTTGCATGCACAGGGCCCGCGCGATTGCGACCCGCTGCTGCTGGCCGCCGGAGAGCTGAGCCGGATACTTGTCCGCCTGCTCCGGGATGCGCACCCGCCCGAGATAATGCCGGGCGACCTCGTCAGCCTCCTTCTTCGGCAGCTTGCGGACCCAGACGGGCGCGAGCGTGCAGTTCTCGATCACCGTCAAATGGGGAAACAGGTTGAACTGCTGAAACACCATGCCGACTTCGCGGCGGACCTCGTCGATCTTCTTGAGGTCTTCAGTCAGTTCCATGCCATCGACGATCACGCGGCCGCGCTGCCAGTCCTCGATGCGGTTGATACAACGAAGCAAAGTCGACTTGCCGCTGCCTGAGGGGCCGCAGATGACGACGCGCTCGCCCCGCATAACCTGGAGGTCGACACCGCGCAGGACGTGGAAGTTGCCAAACCACTTGTCCAGGCCGACGATCTCGATCGCGATGTCGTTCTCGGTCGTACGCATATCGAGCGCGATATGCCGGGTCGATCCGTCCGAGCTGGTGCTTTGACCTCCGTCGCCCAAAGTTCTCAACCCTGTCTCAGCGCGGCCGCTCGGTGTTCAAGCGCCGCTCCATGGATAACGCGTAGCGCGACATTCCGAAGCTGACGAGAAAATAGATCATTCCAGCGAATGCGAACCCGGTGAACAGGGTCACCGGCGTCGCCCAGTCCGGATCGGCGAAGGCCGCACGCAACTGCCCCAGCAGGTCGAAAATCGCCACGATGAGCACCAGCGTGGTATCCTTGAACAGCGCGATGAACGAATTGACGATGCCGGGGATGACCAGCCGCAACGCTTGCGGCAGGATGATAAAACCCATGGTGCGCCAATAACCGAGGCCGAGCGCCGTCGCCGCCTCGAACTGGCCGCGCGGCATGGCCTGCAGCCCCCCGCGCACGACTTCCGCCATGTATGCTCCGGCGAACAGGACGACCCCGATCAGCACGCGCAACAGCCCGTCGATCTTCCAACTAGGGGGCAGGAAAAACGGCAGCATGTAAGTGGCGAAGAACAATACCGTGATCAGCGGGACGCCACGCCAGAACTCGATGAAAACGACGGAGGCCGTGCGGACGATCGGCAACGCGGAGCGGCGTCCAAGCGCGAGCAGGATGCCGAGCGGCAGCGAGAAAATGATGCCGGTGAACGAAATGACGAGAGTCACCAGGAGCCCACCCCACACGCGAGTCTCCACGTGGGGCAGCCCGAACACGTCGCCGACCAGCAAGAAGAAAGCGACGACCGGAAAGACTCCGAAAAACAGGATCGCGTTGAGAGCCTTATGGGGGGCACGCGGAATGAGCAGAGGAATGAGCAGGATCGCGCCAAGCGCGTAAGTCAGATTGACCCGCCACTGTTCGCTTGCCGGATAGAAACCGTACATGAATTGGGCGAACTTGGCCCTGACGAATGGCCAGCAGGCGCCGACCTCGCGGCCCACCGTTTCCGGCAGGCAATCGACGCGGCTCGTGCCCGTCCAGACTGCGTCAATGAGCAGAAACCTTACGGTCGGCCACACCACGGCGGCGATGATGACACCGCTGACGATGGTCAGGACGGTATTGAACACGCCATCGAACAGCCGCGCGCGCGTCCATGTCAGGGCATCCCCGCCCGGCAGCGGCGGCGGCTCGGGTTCGACCAGCGCGCGACGGACATAGGCGGGTTGCGACATGCCCCTCATCACCGCTCCGCGATCCGGACGTGGGCGTTGTACCAGTTCATCAGTCCGCTCGTGAGCAGCGAGATCGCGAGATACACCGCCATGGTTATGGCAATGATCTCGATGGCCTGGCCGGTCTGATGGAGGGTCGTCCCGGCGAACACGGCGAACAGGTCGGGGTAGCCCACGGCAACGGCGAGCGAGGAGTTCTTGGTGAGGTTGAGATACTGGTTGGTGAGGGGTGGCACAATCACCCGCAGCGCCTGCGGCACGACGATGAGCCGCAGCGTCAGCCCGCGACGCAGACCAAGCGCGAGCGCCGCTTCGGTCTGGCCGCGCGGGATCGCGAGGATCCCGGCGCGGACGATCTCGGCAATGAAGGCGGCGGTGTAGGTTGTGAGCGCGAGCAGGAGCGCCACGAATTCAGGGATCAGCCGTACCCCGCCGACAAAGTTGAAGCCACGAAGCTCGGGCTTCGCGAAACCGATCGGTACGCCCGTCGCAACGAGGACGGCAAGCGGCAGCGCGATGATCAGCCCCAAGTTGATCCACAACACCGGGAACTCGCGGCCGGTGCGGACCCGCCAGCGCTTCGCCCAAAGACCGAAGACGATGGCCGCGATCACGCCCGCCGCGAAGCTGGCAAAGACCCAGCCGGCGCCTTCTCCAACCACCGGCGCCGGGACGATGATTCCGCGGTTGTTGATGAAAACCTCGCCGAAGAGCGAAAGGCTTTGACGCGGTCCCGGCAAGGTGCCGAGCACGGCGAGATACCAGAACAGGATCTGGAACAGGAGCGGCAGATTGCGAATCAGTTCGACATAGCCTCCGGCCAGTCGCGCCACCAGCCAGTTGGGCGACAGCCGTGCGATGCCGATGAGGAAGCCGAGGACGGTCGCGAGCACGACCCCGATCCCCGCGACCAGCAGCGTATTGAGAAGGCCCACCAGGAATACGCGGCCGTAGGTGTCCGACTCGTTATACGGAATCAGCAATTGGTTGATGCCGAAGCCGGCGGCATTCTCGAGAAAGCCGAAGCCGCTGGTGATCTTCTGCGCATCGAGATTGGCCTTGGCGTTGAGCGCGAATTCGTACCCGAACCACAGCACCGCCGCGAGCAAGACGAGCTGGTAGAACGCCGCTCGGACTTTCGGGCGATTGTAGAGAGCAACCCGGGGCGGACCCAAAGCGCGCTGAGCGTCGACTGACACGAGATCGCCCCTTCCTCTCGCTGTCATCGGCGAAAGCGAATGGTCCAGGGAACCATCGCGATCGGGGCTTTTCAACGTCACGATTCGAATTTTTGGGTGATCGCTTTCGCGGGTAAGACCCTCGCGACCACAAACCCGCGGCGTACCACGCCTATTGCTATCGGTTCACCGCACCGGCGGTGCATACTGAATACCGCCCTTGGTCCAGAGCCGGTTGATGCCGCGGCTGATCCCGAGCTTCGAACCCGTTCCCACATTGCGCTCGAACACTTCGCCGTAATTGCCGACTTGCTTGACGATGCGGACGACCCAGTCCTTGCCCAAGCCGAGTTGCTCGCCGAAGTTGCCCTCGACGCCCAAGAGCCGCCTGATCTCGGGCTGGTTGGACTTTAGCGCCTCGTCGACGTTCTTAGAGGATATGCCGAGCTCCTCGGCATTGAGCATGGCGTAGAGCGTCCACTTGACGACGTCGAACCATTGGTCGTCGCCATGTCGTACAAGCGGCCCGAGCGGCTCCTTGGAGATGATCTCAGGCAGGATGACGTGGTCGTTGGCATTAGCAAGCTTGAGCTTCTCCGCATAGAGCTGCGACACGTCGGTCGTAAAAACGTCGCATCGGCCCGCTTCGTAGGCCTTTATAGTCTCATCGGCGGTACCGAATGCGATCACCTCGTACTTCATGTTGTTGGCGCGGAAGAAGTCGGCGAGATTGAGCTCGGTCGTGGTGCCGGTCTGGGCGCAGATCGACGCCCCATTGAGCTCGAGGGCTGAATTGACCTTGAGCGCTTTGCGCACCAAAAACCCTTGACCGTCATAATAGGTCACGCCGGCGAAGTTGCCGTAGGAGACGTCGCGCGAGAGGGTCCACGTCGTATTGCGCGACAGCACGTCGATGTCTCCGGTCTTGAGCGGCTCAAACCGGTCTTTCGCCGAAAGCGGTGTGAACTTGACCTTGGTCGGATCGTTCAACACCGCAGCCGCAATCGCACGGCAGAAATCGACGTCGAAGCCGGTCCAGTTGCCCTTGTCATCGGGACTGGAAAACCCCGGCAATCCCTGACTGACGCCGCAGATCAGCGAGCCGCGATCCTTCACCACCTTCAGCGTTTGGGCGGGAGCCGTCGTCACGGAAAAGCCGAGCGCGAAGGTCGCACCGAGGAGAAGGATTGCGCGTGTCATGGAACAGCCTTTCATGGGACGGTCTTTTTCAAGTTTCGACCGCAATCTGCGTGAATTGGAAGGTGTTTTATAACGCCACCATTTTGGTGCGCGCTGGCGTCCCCAGCCGGCGTCGCGTGCCTGGTGCAACCGCATGCGCCGGCCGCGCTGTGGTCTGACCGCTATCTCAGAACGATCGGGCACGGCGGTCAAGGGGTTGACGCTTGCGCGGCATAAGGTCAAGACCGAATGTCGCGGCATTGGCCGTTGCGCCGACATCACGCGCGCGAGCTCAAAGCCCACGTTGAGAACGGTGCTATGACCAAGACGACCCACGCCGACCCCGCGCATTCCGCCATTAAACCGGCAACCCGGCTCGTGGTAGGCGGCCGCGACCCTGCCGCCAATCATGGTTTCGTCAATCCGCCGGTCCATCACGTCTCGACGGTGCTCTATCCGACCGCCGAGGATTTTCTAGCTCGCCGCGCCCGCTATCTTTACGGGCGACGCGGCACGCCGACTTCGGAGGCCCTTGAAGACGCCCTCCGCGCGCTCGAAGGGCCCGATTGCGCCGGCGTTGCGCTGCTGCCCTCCGGGCTCGCGGCAATTTCGACCGCCCTGCTCGCGGTGCTCAACACGGGTGATCATCTGCTGGTGACCGACAGCGTCTACCAGCCTACGCGCAAATTCTGCGATGGAATGCTCAAGCGCTACGGCATCGCCACGACCTATTACGATCCGCTGATCGGCGGTGGCATCGCCGCGCTGATCCAGCCCAACACACGCGCCGTGTTCGTGGAAGCGCCGGGCTCGCTCTCGTTCGAAATCCAAGATGTGCCGGCCATCGCGGCGGCCGCCCACGCCAAGGGCGCGGTGGTGCTGATGGACAATACGTGGGCGACCCCGCTCTATTTTCGTGCCTTCGAGAAGGGGGTCGACCTTTCGATCCAAGCGGCCACCAAGTATATCGGCGGCCATTCCGACGTGATGCTCGGCACCGTCTCGGCGAATAAGGCCACCTGGGAGGGTCTCGCCGACACGGTACACGCGCTCGGCCTCTGCGTCGGCCCGGATGACGTCTATCTCGGCCTGCGCGGACTGCGCACCATGGGCGTGCGGCTCGCGCAGCACCATCAGGCGGGGATGAAAGTGGCGCGCTGGCTCGGCGAGCGACCCGAAATCGCCTGTGTGCTCCACCCTGCGCTCGAAAGCTGTCCCGGCCATGCCCTCTGGCGGCGCGATTTCTCGGGCGCGAGTGGACTGTTCAGCATCGTGTTCAAGCCGGTCGCACAGACAGCGGTCAACGCCTTCCTCAACGAACTCAGCCTGTTCGGCATCGGCGCATCATGGGGCGGCTTCGAGAGCTTGGCGATCCCCTTTGACTGTGCGCCTATCCGCACGGCGACCAAGTGGGCTCCCGGCGGCCCGACGGTGCGTATCCACATCGGACTCGAGGAGATCGACGATCTCATTGGCGATCTGGAGCGCGGCTTCGCGGCGTTCGCCGCCGCGCGTTAGCTAGTGTCCGGGATCACGACTGTTCCGGACAGCACGCGCCGGTAATGCCCGACGTCACTGCGCCTTGATATTGGAAGCCCGGATCACGCGCGCCCAGGTCTCGGATTCTGCCCGCGCGCGTCGGGCGAATTCCTCCGGCGCGCTGGCGACCGGTTCGAAGCCCAGCGCAGCCAGGCGCTCCTGGATGTCGGGAAGTGCGATGATCTTGACGATCTCGCGATGAAGGAAAGCAACGATCTCGCGCGGCGTTCCAGACGGAACGACAACCGCCTGCCAGTTGTCGCCCGCGATGTTCGGAAAGCCGGCCTCTGCCATCGTGGGCACATCGGGGAGCGCCTGCGACCGCGATTTGCTTGTCACCGCGAGTCCGCGCAGCCTACCGTCAACCACCTGCTGCGCAGCCGGTGATGGCGACGCGAAGCAAATCGGCGTATGGCCCGCGACCGAGGCGCCAACCGCCAGCCCTGCGCTGTTGAAGGGAACGTGCACCAGGTCGAGGCCGAGCGACAGTCGAAATTGTTCGCCGACCAGGTGTCCCGGCGTTCCTGTCCCGGGCGAGGCGTAGCTGTATTTGCCGGGGTGTGCCTTGATCAGAGCAACCAGCTCCTCGACCGTTCGCGCCGGCACGGATGGGTGGACCGTGAGCACCAATGTAGTGGCAACCGCGAGCGTGACCGGATCGAAGTCTTTTTCGAATTCATATGGGACTTTGTCGTAGAGCGTGGGATTGATCACGTAGCTGGGATTGACGATCAGCAGGGTGTAGCCGTCGGGCGCCGCCTTGGCCGCGCGCCCCATACCGATATTGCCCCCGCCACCACCGACGTTCTCGACGAAGAACTGCCTTCCCAGATGCTCCGCGAGTTTTTGCGCGAGCAGGCGCGTGATCACGTCGGTGGGACCGCCGGGCGCGTAGGGAACGATCATGCGCACCGGGCGATCGGGATAACTTTGCGCCCGGGCGAACCGCGGCGCCGCATGGACGGCCACCGCAGCGGACACGAGGTGGAGAAATTGCCGGCGAGGAAGCCGCATGGGTGCCTCGCTTGGGGTGTTCAGGCGGGCCGCAGCTCGCCTTTGACCTGGGTGCGATGCATGATCCGGCGGCTGCTAGGATCAAAGGCGTCGCGTCGGTGCATGGTGCAGCGATTATCCCACAGAACCAGATCGCCGACGCGCCACACGTGTTCCCAGGCGAATTCCGGCCGATCGACGAATTTCCAGAGCTCGTTGAGCAGCGCCTCCGATTCGGGAAGTCCAAGCCCGACCAGATAGGCATTGCGGCGTCGGCCGAGATAGAGCATGCGCCGACCGGTGTCAGGATGCCTGCAGACCAGCGGATGGATCGCACCCGGCGAGGTGAGCGGATCGTCGGTGGGCGTGACGCCCTGACGAAGATAGCCGCCGCTGTTGTAGGTGCCGTCGTGCTTGATCTTCAGGCCGGCGATGCGCTCCTTCAGCGGCGGCGGCAGCGCCTCGTAGACGCCATACATGGTGCAGAAAGAGGTATTACCGCCGCTGGGTGGCACCTCGAGCGCATAGAGCATGCTCGCCTTCGGCGGCACGTCGAGATAGGACATGTCGGTGTGCCACACCGCTTCGCCGTCGCCGAGGCTGCCGATCGGCTCGCCGTTCACCTTGACGTTGGAGACGATGTAGATCTCCGGCAGTCCCTCGACGAACCGGCGCCCGGTCTCCTGGATGGGCGCCCAGTCAAGATCGCCCAAGCGGCGGCTGAACGCGATGAGCTCCTGGTCGCTGAGCCGCTGATCGCGGATCAGCACCACCGAATGATCGTGCCAGGCCTGCACGACGCCCGCGAACGCCGTCTCGTCGAGATGCCTGAGGTCGACGCCTCTGACTTCGGTGCCGAGCGCGGCACCGGTTGGAATCACCTCGATCGAGCCGGCGGCACGGCGTCCGGATGTGGTCGCGACACTCAGCGTCATCGGTGCCTCCCGCATATGGCACGAGAAAGAAGCGCCTTTTTTTCCCGCGCCAGCATAGCATTACTCGCTCGCGCGGCAACCAGGGCGTAACTCATAGCCGATGATGATGTCCGATCATCAAGCTATCGCGCGGTGGCGATCGCGCAATTCAAAATAGAGATTGCGCGCATAGACGAAAACTCCGAAGCCCTGCCCCAAGATAAAAACCGGGTCGCGGACATAGAGCGCGTAACCGAACAGCAGCACGCCTCCACCGATCGAGAAAAACCAGAAGGCGATCGGCATCACCATTTTTCCCGCGCGCTCGGAAGCAACCCATTGCACCACAAAACGCATGGTGAACATGATCTGGGCGACGTAACCGAGCAGCACCCACCATTGGAACTTGGCCACGAAGACGTCGTGCAGGTAACTACCGACTGCCTGTGAGAGATCAATCAGCATTCTGTTTCACCTCCAGGACATGCGGCACGCGACGCCGGCGGCGGATGAGCCACCACACACCCAGAAGATCGAGGATGCCGATCCAGAGCCGATCCCACATGCCGTAATTCGATGTGCCGGAGTGACGCTGACGGTCGACCACGTCGACATATGCGACCTCGTAGCCTTCGCGCCGCGCCAGCGCCGGAAGAAACCGGTGCAAGCCGTCAAAGTAAGGCAGCGCCAGAAACAGATCGCGGCGAAACGCCTTGAGGCCGCAGCCGGTGTCGCGGGTGCCGTCACGCAGGACGGCGCTGCGCACGCCATTGGCTAGCCGCGATTGGAACTTCTTGAACCCAGTCGCCTTTCGGCCGATGCGCTGCCCCGCGACAAGTCCCACACGCGGCGTTCCTGCGGTCAGCGAGTTGAACAGCGCCGGGATGAAAGCCGGGTCGTTCTGGCCGTCACCATCGAGGGTCACGACGACGCCCGCCCTGGCATGGCGCACGCCCGTGCGCACCGCGGCCGATTGTCCGCATGAGACCTGATGCTTGATCTGCCGCAACCACGGACGGCTCGCCATCAGTTCCGTCAACTCAGCCTCGGTACCATCGGTCGAACCATCGTTGATGTAGATCACCTCGAAGCTGAGGCCCTTGCCGAGGGCGGCGGCGATCTCGGCGATCAGCGGCGCCAGATTGCCGGCTTCGTTCCGAACCGGAACGACGATCGAGACGGCAGGCACCGCCGCGCTTGCAAGTGTTTCGCTCATGATATGCCCGATATGACGCGACGTGGCCGCTCGCATTCCTCGGACGGCGCGAGCTTCTTATGGGGCGACAAGCTGTCGGGCAACCCTTTTGATCCGCGCGAGGGACGGCCCCGGCAGGGGTCGAACAAGGCCGTCCGTCGCGAGCACGAAGGCAAGCCCGCGCGCCGCGAACCAGTCGCGCACCAACAGGACCCCGACCACGCCGACGACGGCGCCGGCCATGACGTCGCTCGGAAAATGCGCCGTCAGCACGACCCGGCTTGCGGCGATGGCGACCGCATAGGTCCACATGAAAGGCCGGCTCCACGGCCAGAGCGCACCGATGGCGGTTGCGGCCGCAAACGCATCGATCGAATGACCCGACGGCAGGCTGGCATATTCGACGCTCCAGCTCAGGGGACGGTAGCTGAACGGACCAGTGCTTCCCTCCACCAGCGGACGGGCACGCCCCACCAGGCGCTTCGCGACACTGAAGACCAGGCCCGGCAGGCCGATCGCCAGGAACAGAAAACCAAGCCGTACCGCGATGGCGGCAAGCACGCGTTGGGACATGCGCGGAAGCGTCGGCGAGGCGCAGAGCGCGAGAGCGGCCAGCGCGAGTGCGATCGGCACCAGAAACCAAAAGGACTTGCCGAAGTCGGTGATGTAGTCGAAGAATTCGATCAGCCGCTCCGGCACGCGCTGCGCCACCGTAACGGCTTGGGCGTCGAACACAATCATCGTCGCCGCGATGATGGCCATCGCCGCCACCGCGCCGAGGGCGAGACGAGGCGACTGGCGCCAGATCGCCTTCGCCGCGAACCTCGGTTTGCGCTTAAAATACGCGAAATACCGGGCGGCATTGACGCGCATCCACTCCCCGCGCGGCAGCGGGTGATCGGCCGGTGCGTGCTTGGAACCGCTGTTTACGGTCACGATGTACCTGCCGAACGATAGATCGCAATCGTGACCGGCTTTCCGGTGCTGATATTGATGGCGTCCAACCGGGGCCCCGCGATGTAGCGCAGCCCGACGGCTTCCGCGCGTTGCGCGAAACCCCGTTCCTGGCGCGCTTCGACGAAGGCGAACCGACATTCGCCGCCGCGCAGGAATTCGGCGGCACCGGCGGTGTCGGTGAGCCGGGTCGCGGTGCCTGTGAGGAAGACCAGACTCGGCTCTTGATAGCCGACCGCCGCCGCGGCCGGCTGCGCACAGCCGCTCTCGCGCAGGATGCGAGCGAGCATCACGCTCGGGAATAATTGGCCGAGCGAGGGGACGACCAAGGCGAAGATCGCAATTGCGGTGAGAACCGCGGCCGTGATCGCGCGCAGCAGCGAGTGCTCGGCGCCGTCAACCTGGTAAAGTCGCCACGCCAGGAAACCCATCACGACGGCTCCTCCCATCAAGAGCCATACCAGCAGCCCGAACTGCCGCCCAATGACGGTGAGCGCGACAATGCCCGCCAGCCCCGCAGCCAGGGGGACAACGAACCACCAGATCGTCCCCCACACCAGCAGAGGCCGGCGCGACAGCATGTGCGCGTCGATTGCGCCGGCTATCAGGATTGCGATCGCTGGATAGAGCGGCAGCACGTAATGCGGCAGCTTGGTCGGCACCAGTTCCAGCACCAGCCATGACGGTACCAGCCACGCCAGCAGGAACTTGACCGCGGGCTCGCGTCGCGACTTCCAAATCGCCGGCGTCGCCAATGCCGCCAACGTCGCACCTGGCCAGAACGTCAGCCAGAACAGCACGAAATAAGTCCCGGGCGGCGCGCCATGCGACTCCTGGCCCGCCAAAACCTTGCCGAGCAGATCCTGCCCGACCGACTCGGCGAAGAACGCATCGCCCGCGCGTCCGACGATGGCGATGAACCAGGGCAGGACCAGCAGCGCGAGCCAGATGGTTCCGACGAGGGGTTTGAGGGCGAAGAGCCACCGCGCGGAGCGATCAACCGCGATCAGCGCGATGGCGGAAAGCCCGGCAATCATCACGATGAGCGGGCCCTTCAGAAGCACGCCGATGGCGAGCGCGCTCCAGAACACTCCAGCCAATATCCAGGCGGCAGCCGGTTCGAGCCGCTCGCGTTGATCCGGCAGATACGCGCGTGCCATTGCACCCAAGGCAGCCACGACGGTCAGGAGCAGCATGGCATCGGTCTTGGCGATAAGCCGCTCGATGCCAAGGAGCACGCTGCTTGCCATCATGAGACCGGCGAGCACCGCGGCGCGGCGCGAGACGAAGGCAAGCGCCGCCCAATACGTCAGAAGGACCGCACCGATGGCTCCGACCAGCGACGGCACGCGGTAGAGCCAAATCGTCGTGAGAGCTTGCTCGAAGCCAAGCGCGCGCGCGACCTTCACCACGCCGCCCTGCAGCCAGTAGATGCCGACAGGTTTCTTGTAGCGCACCTCGTCCTGGAAGCGGATGTCGATGTAATCGCCGCTCTCCACCATCTGCTTGGTGGCTTGCGCAAAGCGCGCTTCGTCGCGATCGATGGGAGGGATGCTGAAGAAGCCGGGCAAGAAGCACAACAGCGCAACGAGCAGCAGGAGCGCGACGGCACGCAGATGCGACCCGACTGCGAAGTCGATGATGGCCTTGAAGTTGCGCGCGAACGCCGTCTGGCGCCGCTCATTATCGACCGTGACTACCATGTCCCCTGCTGCGCGGCGCCTTACTGCGACATTTGAGTGTGACTGCGATGACGCTTAATACGCCATCGAGCCGCGTTTCGACGTCGCGGCGGTCAATTCTTGTAGGAGGCGTCGCGACGGTCGAGCATCCGTTTCAATGCCGGCCATTCCATCGAGCCATGCGGACGCTTTCTGCCCTGGGCATCTGGCGTCCGCGAAACCGCAAGCTGCGCGTTCGAACGGGCGATAACATCTTGCGGTGGGACCGATATTTCCGCACTGCAGGCCATGGCCAGCAGCTGCGTCTGGCAGGCCCGCTCCAGACGATAGATGTTGCTGAACGCCTGACCGATGGTCTGGCCAACCGACAGCAGACCATGGTTGCGCAAAATCATCACTTCACTGTTGCCGAGGTTTTCGACCAGCCGCTTCTGCTCATCGAGGTCGACGACCACGCCCTCAAAATCATGATACGCAATCCGCGACCAGCGCATAGCGGTCTGCGTGAGCGGCAGCAATCCGCATTTGAGGGTGGACACCGCCATGCCGGCATTGGTGTGAGTGTGCAGAACGCATGCCACGTCGGGACGCGCGGCGTGGATGGCGCTGTGAATCACGTAGCCCGGAAGATTGATCGAGTAGTCCGGATTCGAATTGGCGATGATGTTTCCCTTGAGGTCGATCTTGATCAGCGACGACGCAGTGATCTCCTCGTACATCATGCCGAAGGGATTGATTAGAAAATGCTCCTCCTGGCCCGGCACCCGCGCCGAGATGTGGTTGAGATGGAGATCGCACATCCCGAACAGATCGACCAACCGATAGCAGGCGGCGAGATCGACGCGCGTTTCCCGTTCCAACGGATCGATGCGATCCGCTCCTTCGAGTTGCGAGGCGGCCGGCTTGATCCTGGGAACTGTATTCATCGCTCCTCCGCGTCGACTGGCGCGTGACCCATCATTGTTGGCTGATCTTAGCATCGGCGATCACCTGACGCCATCGCACGACATCCGCGTCGTAGATACGCTGCAGCTCCTCCGGCGTGCTCGCGCGCGGCGTAATGCCCAGACCGATGAACCGCTCACGGACGTCGGGCGCCTCGAGCGCCTTGGCGATCTCCCTGTTGAGCCGCAGCACGATGTCGCGCGGCGTCTTGGCGGGCATCACGAAGCCGTTCCACGACACCAGCCTGAAGCCGGGGACGCCGCTTTCGGCTATGGCAGGAACGCCGGGCAGGAACGGTAACGGTTTGTCCGACGATACGCCGAGCGCACGCAGATTTCCCGATTGAACCTGGCCGAACACGCCGGGCGTCGTCTCAAAGCCGACCTGCACCTGGTCGGACAACAGCGCCGTGACAATCTCCCCGGTGGTCCGGAACGGCACCGTCGTCACGTGCAGACCCGTCATCGAGGCAAACATGTGCGCGGACAGGTTCTGCACGCTGCCGACGCTGATCGTGCCGATGTTGAAGCGCGCCGGATCGCGCTTGGCGGCCGCGATCAGATCGCTGACATTCTTGAGCGGGCTGTCCTTGCCGACCACGATGACGAAATCGAACAGCCCCATGGTCGAGACCGTTGCGAAATCGTTGGCCCAATCATACGGCATCGATTTGAATAAAGAGGGGCTCGCGGCGTTCTGGCCGCTGACCAGGAGCAGCGTGTGGCCGTCCGGCGCCGCCCGCGCGACCGACCCCGCGGCGCTCATTCCGCCGGCGCCCGGCATGTTCTCAATCACCACCGGCTTGCCGAACGAATCCGACATCTTTTGCGCAACGGCGCGCGCGGTGATGTCCCCGAGGCCGCCCGGACCGAAGCCGACAACGATCTTGATCGGCCGCGCCGGATAATCCTGGGCATTCGCCGCCGCGAAGAGGCCGATGGCGATTAAGCAGGAGCCAAGCGCGGTGATGCGTGCTGTGAACAAGGCTGTTCCTCCGTCAATCCCAGCCTGTTTTTTTAGGGCGAGCGTCAGCGGCCGAGCCGGTGACGCTCGCGAGATTCCATCATTCAGCGCCGCAACGGCGCGAACGCCGCTGGCGACATCAGCTTGGATTCCTGCTTGAGCAGATAGCCGGCTTCGGCGTTCTTTTCGAGATACGCCTGCCATTCCGGATCGGCCATCATCGCCGCGCGCCGGCGGCTGCGATCGGCCGCATCCTCGTAGACCCAGATATGGACATAGCTGTTGACGTCTCCGGTCTCGGCGACCAGCCACGCCAGCGGCTCGCCGAAATGCCGCTTCTGGACAGCAAGACCATGTTTTTCATAGAGCGCCATCTGTTTTCGCAAGCAACCTGCACGAACAGTGTAGGTTCGGTGATCGAGCAGCATTTGACCCTCGTCGGGTTGGAGCGTTTCCGCTCAAAATCTACTATGCCCGCTCGCCGGTTCAATCATGCGGTCGCGCGGTATGAGGCCTCTCGGGAACTGACGCTAACTATTGCAACCGTACGACGACGCTGTCGATCGCGCCGCGGCCATCCATAACGGTGAGCCGCACGAAACCCGGCCCTTCCGGCTCAAAGAATAACGTCCTCGTTCCACGCGAAGCCGGCACGGGCATTCCGTTGACCAGGACCGTCAGCGGGCCAGCTCCGCCTGTCACCTTGAGTGCGACCTGGTCGGGCTTGCCGGAGCTGTCGCTCGCAAGCTCGAGTCGGGCACCATTGGGCGGAAACATGATGCGGAGCTGGGGTCCGGTATTCTCACCTGCAAGCGTGCCGGGGAGGAAGCGTTGCAGCGGTGGCGGCAGCTTGGCTGTTGCTGCAACCAGCGCGCCGTTGGGCGCCCGCGGCAGCGCCGCCGGCAGCTTGCCGGTGCGCGCAAAGGCATCGAACAGGATCGGCGCCGCCGCGACCCGCCCGAGCAGGCCCGGCACCGGCGCACCGTCGGGGCGACCAACCCAGACCCCGATGGTGTAGCGGCCATCGAAACCCAGGGCCCAGGCGTCCCGGTAGCCATATGAGGTCCCGGTCTTGAAGGCGATGCGGCCTCCGGCCGCGTTCTCCGGGGGCGGGGTGCCGAGAAGGATGCTGCCCACATACCAGGCCGCAACCGGGTCCAACAATCGGCGCGCGGTCGCCGCATCTCCACCATTCGCGACACGCTCGCTCAGCGGCACCGTCGTGCCGAGGCGTGCCAATCCGGCATAGAGCGCGACCAGATCCGTGAGCTTCACCCCGACGCCGCCCAGGCCAATGGCGAGCCCCGGCACCTCCCCTTCGGGCAGCGCAAACGATCCGCCCGCCTGCTCGAGCCGCGCGGCGAAGCGATTGGCTCCGACCTTATCGAGCACCGCAACCGCGGGCACGTTGAGTGAAAGTTGCAAGGCGCGACGCACCGTGACCGTACCCTGGAAGGTGAGATCGAAATTCTCCGGCGCGTAGCTGCCGAAGCGGATCGGGCGATCCTCGATCAACGTGTCGGGATGAATGAGGCCGTCCTCGAAGCCGAGCCCATAAATGAACGGCTTGAGCGTCGAGCCGGGCGAGCGCACTGCGGCGGTCATATCCACTTGGCCGGAACGGCGGGTGTCGAAGTAGTCGGCCGAGGCGACGCGGGCGAGCACCTCTCCGCTGCCGTGATCGACGGCGACGATGGCGACCGAGATGTCGGGTCCGAGCGCGCGGGCGCGCTCACGCGCAAGGTCCTCAAGATTTCGCTGCAGCGTCGCGTCGATGGTCAGGCGATGCACTCCGCGATCGGGCGCAGCCGCGATCACGGCGTTGGCGGCATGCGGCGCAAGCATTGGCATCGGCTTGCGCCCGTCCGGCACCGTTTCGTGCTTCGCACGTGCGATCTCGTCTGAAGGAACGACGCCGGCGGTGCTGAGGCGATCGAGCACGCGGTCGCGCGCGTTGCGCGCCGCATCCATGGAGCGGTCGGGTCGACGCTGCTCCGGTGACTGCGGCAAGGCGACCAGCAGCGCCGCCTCGCCCAGTGTCAGGCGCCGCGGCTCCTTGCCGAAATAGGCGAGCGAGGCCGCGCGCACGCCTTCGAGATTTCCGCCATACGGCGCAAGACTTAAGTACAGCGCCAGGATTTCGTCCTTGGAGAGCGTCGTCTCGAGCTCGATTGCACGCACCATCTGGCGCAGTTTCGCCGTGAAGCTGCGCTCGGTACGCGGTTCGAGCAGGCGCGCAACCTGCATCGTGATGGTGGACGCGCCGGAAATGATGCGTCCGTGACCGATCAATTGCGTCAAGGCGCGGCCGAGCGCGAGCGGGTCGACGCCGCGATGCGCGTCAAAGCGCTTGTCCTCGTAGGCGAGCAGCAGTTGCAGAAACCGCGGATCGACCTGCTCGCGGCCGGCTGGCAGCCGCCAGCGTCCGTCCAGCGTGGTGTAGGGTCGCAACAGCTTTCCATCGCGGTCCACCACCAGGGTGGAAAATGCAAGCGCCTCCCCAAGCGGCGGCGGACCGAGCGAGGCGATCCACCAAGCCCCGCCTGACAGGACCGCCGCGGTCGCCATGAACACGACGACGAGGCTCAATGACAGCCATCGCCGCACGCGCGATTTCAAAGGTCGGCTCTGCGGCGCGGTCGGTCTATCGGACGTCACGATTCCACCCAACAAAGCCGCCCTCCCCGAAGCGCCTTCGGCATTCCGCCTCTCCTCATTTCGCGGCCGTGACCTCAACCGTCCCGGTCGCGGTGCGGCCAAACCGATCCGGTCGGTACATGTCCTCCACGTAAGCCTGCGGGTGGACATACCGGCCGGGCGAAACGGCGCGTACCACATATGCGACGGTGAACACCGAAGGGCCGCCGCTCTTACGATCGAAGGCCGCGCTGAAGCGGTCGTCGCGGAACTCGGCGTTCACAGGCTCCTGCGCATCCTCGATCCAGGCGAGCGTGCCCGTGTCTCCCGACGACACCAGCCGCGGATTGTCGATCTCGAAGCCGGCGGGAAGATAGTCGGCAACGATGAGCCGCGCGAACTGCGGCTGCGGCTCCGTGATCTTCAGAACCACCGCGAAGCGGTCGTTCTGCTTGGCCTTGGACGGATCCGCGGGCTTTCCGGCGAGCGTGTAGTACTTGCGCTCGATCTTGAAGCCGTTTTCCGCCGCCGGTTCCGGCACTACGGGGGCTCCCGACACCGTGACGACCGCCTGCACCGCGCCGTCGCCGGTGTTGGTCACCTTCAGCGGCTGCGCAAGCTCGCTCGGGCGCAGATTGCGATTAAGCGCGCCTTGCGTCTTCTCGCCGCCGACGTCGAGCGCGACGGTCTGCGCGTCCTTCGCCAGCGCACGGGCGGCCAGCACCATCCACGCGTTCTCCTGCGTCGAGGTATAAGGCGTCAGACCGCGCGCGGCCTCCACGCGCTCCACGGCACCAGTGATGGTCGCGCGCGGCGCGGCGCCTTCGGACGCCAGCGTCACTAGCGCCGCCGCATCCCGCAGCACCGAGCCATAATCACTTCGGCCGTAGTCGAGCACGGGCCGCGGCGCGAGCGAGGCGAGCGCGGCCGCATAGACACGTTCGGCACGCGCGCGGTCGCCGAGCATGCCGAGCGCGGCGGCGATCTGCGCCTTGGCGATGGGGGTCGCGATCGCATCGAGCTTGGTGTCGGCGAAGTACCGCAGATCTCCCACCGGCGCGGCGCCATTCCGCGCCAGCACGTAGAGCGCATAAGCGAGGTTGCGTCCGCCGTCCTTGGTCGGATCCTCCGCGTTGCCGACGAAATTGCGCAACCGGTCAAGCGCCAGCTTGAACCCGATGTCCGGCACCGCAAAGCCGCGCTCGCGCGCCCGCGTCAGGAAGTCGGTGACGTAGGAGTCGAGCCACACGTCGTCGCCGCCCGCGGACCACAGCCCGAACGAGCCATTCGACCCCTGACGTGCAAGCAGCCGCTCGATCGAGTCGCGGATGCGCTGGTCGACGGACGTATCGAGTGCAAGCTGCGCCGAGGTCGCGAGATCGTTGACATAGAGCAGCGGCAGCGCGCGGCTGGCGATCTGCTCGGAGCACCCGAACGGATAGCGATCGAGCGCGGCCAGCAGTGCCGCTGCATCGAGCGCGGTCGAGACGCCGACCGACAGGGCGACGCTTGCGCTGCCCGGCACGAGATCGGCGAACAGGTCGTTCGAGAGCGTGAGGCTCTCGCCTTTGGCAAGCGGCTTGACCGTGCGGCGCGCGAGGATCTGCGTGGCCGGGCGGACGGCGAGCGCGTAGCTGCGTTCGAGTGCAAATCCGCCGGGCCCGCTGACGCGCACCGTGACCGCGGCGCTGCCGGCGGCGGCGGCAGCTAGCGGCACCGTAACCGAGCTGCGCTGCCTGGCGTTGAGCTTGAGGGTCTGCGGGGCAGCGTTCCCGATGACGTTGACGCCCTCGCTCTTCATCTCGAGCCGGTAATCGCCGGCTTGCCCCGCCACGTTGTCGAGATCCAGATGCATGGTCCCGCGATCGCCGCTGAGCAGGAACCGCGGCAGCGTCGCCGTGAGTACCACCGAATCGCGGATGGTCACATCGCCCACGGCGCGGCCAACCTTGTCCTTGGACCAGGCGACGGCCATCACGCGCGCGGTGCCGGCAAAATCCGGGATGTCGAACACGACCTCGGCGGTGCCGTCGGGCTTGACGGTGACAATGCCGGAATAGAGCGCGAGCGGCTTCTGCGTGGGCGGCGAGCCCTGCAGCTCGGCTCCGCCCGAATCGCCGCCGGTCCTGATCTGGCCGCGCGTGCCTTGCATGCCGTCGATCAGTTGCCCGTAGAGGTCGCGGATGTCGGCAGTGAGCCGACGCTGGCCGAGGTAGTAGTCGTCGGGCGCCGGCGGCTTGTAGCTGGTCAGATTGAGAATGCCGACATCGACCGCGGCGACGACGATCCGTGCGTCCTCCCCGGGGGCGAGACCGCCGATCTTCACCGGAATGCGCAGCGCGCTGTTGGGCCGCAACAGCGCCGGCAAGGGCATGTCGAGCGCAAGCGTGCGCGCCTTGCGATTGATCGAAAACCACTGCACGCCGATGGCCCGGCCGGGCATCCGCTCCGCCCGGGCATCGAGCGGCCGGCGAAGCGTGGCGACCACATAGGCGCCGCTACCCCAATCGTTGCCGACTGGTACGCGCAGCCGCGCCGTCCCCGCCGTCACGTCCTGCGTAACCGTTGAGACAAGCCGGTCCCCGATCACATGCAGCGTGACCTTGCCGGCGGTGCGTGCGGTCACGGCGACCGTCATGCTGTCGCCGGCCGCGTATTCCGGCTTGTCGAGCGCGATTTCCAGCAGGTCGGGCGTATCGGCGTTCGCCTCCGCATACCACCCGGCGTCGAAATCGATCGAGCTCACCGGACCGTTGCGGTCAGCGGTCGAGACTTCGAGACGATAGCGGCCCCATTGCACCGGAACCGAGACGCGCGCCGGCTTGTCGGCTGCGACGTCGATCTGGCCGTCGGCGACACGCTTGGTTGATTTCGTCGGCTCGAAATCCCAGGCGCCGTCGCGGCGATACCATTGATACTTGGTCTCGACCTTGAGTAGCTCGTAGCGCAGGCCGTTCCCCGCCAGCGATGTGCCATCCGGCGCCGCCAACACCACATCGAAGCTGGCATTCTCGCCCTCGCCCAGCGAGCGGCCCGAGAACAGCGGCTTGATCCCGATCATCGGTCCGCCCGGAGTCACCGGCAGCGTCAACTTGCGCTCGACCGCGCGCCCTCCGGGCTCGGCCATGCGGATGATCACTTGCGCCTCGAGCGGGCGCGTCGTCGCCGGCTGCTTTTCAAGGGTCAGCGCAAGCCGCGCTTTGCCGTTCTCATCGGTATCCGGGAGGTTGACGAGCGGCTGGCGGACGGTCTCGACCTCTTCATCGGCGAGTCCAAATTGATAGCGGGCAAAGCCCGGCCGTTCGCTCGCGGGCGCAACGACAACCTCTCCCTCGAGCTCGAGCTTGCCGGCGGGCGCCCCATAGAGGTAGCGCCCGTCCACGGTAACCTCGGCGGGGCTGGACCTCGACATCCCCTTGGCCTTCGAGGCGAGCTCGAATTCGAGCCGGTCGGGCACGTAGTCCTCGACCATGAAAGTCGCCTCGCCCACCGGCGGGCGCTTGGGATCGGTGAAGGCGCGCACGCGCCAAGTGCCGGTCGGCGCCGATGATACCAGCGCCACCGCGAGCGCACGCCCGCCCACGCCCTGATCGGGAACGACGCTGCGGCGGTATTCCACGCCGTCCGGCCGCTCGACTACGAGGGTGAGCGGGACGTTGAGCGCGGCAATGCCCTGGCCGTCACGCAGGAGCGTCGTCACCTGCACGGTCTCGCCGGAGCGATAGACCCCGCGCTCGGTATAGACGAAAGCATCGAGGCCGGCGGGGACCGCGCGGCCGGACACGCCGCGATCGCTCAGGTCGAATGGCGGCGCCTTGAGGCTCAGGAAGGCGTAATCGCCCTTGGCGTCCGTCGCAATCAGCATCGCCGGCGCCAGCGCGCCTTCGCCGCGCGTCAGGTTGGCCTCGAACTGAACGTGGCCGGCATCGCCGGTGCGCTTGGTCGCGAGCACTTCATTGCCGCGCGAAAGCAACCGGACCTCCATCGCGCCCTTCGACTGGGCGGTATCGAGCGAATTGACGAAGGCGTGAATGCCGTCATTACCGGAAAACGCGGTCAGGCCGAGATCGGAAATGATGAACCATTGGGTCGCGAGCGAATCGGAGTCGTCTTTGATCGCTCCGACCGGCTGCGCCACCACAACATAAACGCCGGGCGAAAGCGCGCCGATGGCCTGATCGACCGGAAATGCGGTGGTGACGTCGGTATTGAGCGTCTGCTCGACCGTCATCTCCCCCTTCCAGACCTGGGAGCCGCGCTCTTCGGTCAATCGGTTGAGGTCATAGCGGTCGAGGCTGCGCTGGAATTCGCGCCCCACCACGGTCTCGAGCAGATTGCGATCGCCGATGCGGTAGATTTCGAGCGCGACCGCCGCGGTATTGACGCTGACCACGGGAATGCCGCGCTGTCCGTTGCGCGGCAGCACATAGGCCTTGCCGGTGAAGCGCACCAGCGGTTTGCGGTCGCGCACATAGATGTTGAAGTCCGCCGACTTCGACAGCGTCTCCTTCACCAGGGAAGGAATGCCGGCGCGCAACGTGATGCTGTAACGCTCGCCGTGCTTGAGACCCTCGACGCAGAGCTGACGGTCTTGCGCGGAGAGCGCGGGCTTGTCCTGGCCGGCGACGGTGACGAACGGCGAGAAATCGGCGCGCTTGCCCGGCAGGTCCTCGGAGAACTGGAAGCAGGCGCGCGGCGAGGCCGCATCGGCGTCGACGCTGTAGTCGAGCAGCCGGAAGCCGTGATCCTCGCGAATGCGCTCGTACTGCTGGCGCACCTCGGCGACCTCGCGCAGGTCGAGCGAGACGCGTAGCGCGTCGAGCGCCGGCCGCCAGATCGAGCGATCGCCAAAACTGCGCCCGACCACGACGAGGCTTTCGGCCTCCTCGCTCGAATTGCGCGAGCGCTGGTAGGCGATATAGGCGGCGGTAGCGGCGCGCTCGAGCAGCAACGTCTTCTCGCGATCATTGCTCGGACGGATCTGCAGAACGGTCTTGGCCAGCCGGAGCCAGTTCGCGCTGTCGTCGGGTGCGACCGTCACGATTTGTCCGAGTATCTGCATGCCGCTGCGGAAGTCGTTGCGCTGGAAGGCGGCATCCGCTTCGCGCCGCAATGCTGCGGCGGACTTCGCCACCTGGCCCGCTTCGGCCTTGATCTGGGCTTCCAATTTGATCGCCGCATCGGCGAGATCATCGCGCTTGAACGATTTGTCGGCGGCGATGGCGGGGATGGACAACAGCAGGACGAGCGCGGCTGCATAGGCAGCGCGAACGAACGCGAGCATGGGGGATCCTCCATTCCGGTCGGCCGGGGATTCCGATCGGGGCGGCCAAGATGAACGTCAAAACATGTCGAGGTCGTGGCCGAGATACCTTCAGGCGACTGCTGTGGCAACCGCCGCGGGGACCGGACAACCCCGCCTAAATAACTGATCCGGAATGATCTTTCGCACCACCGGAATTTTGCGGAATGCTCTGCAGAGGTTCGCCGTTTCCCGCCGGGAGCCGACCGCAAAATGCGCTATTGTCCGGCAGCGTAAGCCGCGCCGATCAACGACGCGGCAATGACACAGGAGGCGACCCATGGATCACGACCGCAGAACGTTTCTCAAGACCACCAGCCTCGTCGGGATCGCTGCGATGGCGGGAGCGAGCCTGGCGACGGACGCCGCCGCACAGAGCGGCGCGAGAACGGGCGAACCGACAGCGCTACCGAAAGGCATGACCTTTGCCACCCTGCGGCGGCCGGACGGTATCGGCGGTGGTTTCGGTCTGGGGCTGCGCACCGACCGCGGTATCCTCGACGTCATCGCTGCGGAGCAAGATTTCCGCGAGGGCGCACCGACCAGCATCGATGCGGTGTTCAAGGGCCAGGGCGACATCAATGGGCTCAGGCGCCTCGTCGACAAGGCGCGCGCGAGCGCGTCCGCCCAGCGCTACTTCGTCGCGCCCGACCAGGCCGCCTTCGGCCCTTGCGTCACGAACCCGGAAAAGATCGTCTGCATCGGGCTCAATTACCGCAAGCATGCGGCCGAAACTGGCAATCCGGTGCCCAAGCAGCCTATCCTGTTCAACAAATACAATACCGCGCTCAACTGCCATGGCGGCATCATCGGTGTATCGGAGGAGGACGCGCAGAAGTTCGACTATGAAGCCGAGCTGGTGATCGTTATCGGACGGCGCGCCCGTAATGTCTCGGAAGCGGACGCCCCCAACTACATCTTCGGCTATGCCACCGGCAATGATTTCACCGCACGCGATCTGCAGTCGCGATCCACCCAGTGGATGCTCGGCAAGAGTCTGGACGGATCGGCGCCGGTTGGCCCGTGGCTCGTCACCGCTGATCAGGTGGATGGTGACAACCTGAAGATCGAATGCCGCGTCAACGGCGAGGTGCGCCAGTCCTCGAACACCTCGGACATGGTGTTCAATTGCAAGCAGCTCGTG
>JGI12053J15887_10000187_pt1 | contig 22539 bp, 18 predicted proteins | sample MedBloCAOM1_O3_FD_15887 | JGI IMG/M metagenome (IMG submission 15887)
TGGCAGCCGCTGACGTGAGGTCATTGCCACTTACGCCGCAAACGAGTGCTCTCGCAGAAATTCGGTTTCGCAATATTGTCGCCAATAGCGGAGTAAAACAGTCCGGCGACGACTACCCTGGAATATTGAATCGGCCCGATATTTCCTATGGCAAATGGGCTGCCGTGGGCGTCGTCGCAATCTTAGCGTCGCTTGTGGCATTCATGATTGGATGGATTTTGGGAGATCCCAGCCGCGTAAAATTGGGCCATTAGTCCGTTCGGCGTGACCGGAATCTTTTTGAATGCTGCAGAAATCCAGCTATTCCCAACGAAAAACTTTCGCGGAGATTGCCGTGCACACCACAAATCCCAGCGCCAGTGCCGCCAAGTCTCCAATGTGCGTCGACCAAAGATCCCCCGTCCAGATTCCCTGAAGTAAACGTACCGCGTAAGTTAGCGGCAGCACCCGCGACACCGCGTGAAACACCGGCGGCAACGAAGTTACCGGCACGAACAGCCCACAGACCGCGAACATTGGGTAGAAAATAACCGCGCCAATGGGCTGCGCAAACCGCGCGGTGGGCACTATGCTGGCGATCACAAAGCCCACCGACAAAATGCTCCAGGTACTGATTAGCAGCGCAACCGTGAACGAGAACAACGGCGCATGAACGCCAATCGGGTAGTACCGTTTGCCAGCCAGCATCATTAACAACAGCGTAGCGGCGGTGAGAATCAGTTTCACAATCACATGAGCAGTAAGAATCGTCTGCGGACGCAACGGCGTGGCGCGGAGCCGTTTCAGGATGCCGCCTTCGCGATAGATGGAAATAATCGTAACCAGCGACAGCACAGCGCTCACAGCGATCAACAGCGACGCCAGAACGGGCAATCCCACACGGACAAAACTGTTCACGCCCACAGACTGCGGCGTAAGCCCGCGCCCTACTGTTCGACCGATAACCAAGAAAATCACAACGGGTACCAGGATCGTGCCAATTGCCCCCAGAGGCTCGCGCATAAAAATCTTTAGCTCGATCCACGTCAGTTTCCAGAGTCCATGCAGCATAATTTTTGAACCTACTCTCGAATAGAATGACCAGTCAATTTCAGAAACACATCCTCAAGGTTCGGAAGAATGGTGCGGAAATCCGTGACCCGCATCCGATTTTCGGACAAACAGCGAATAACTTCCGTCACCAGTTCCTCGCCTCGACCGCAAATAATAAATCGCCCGTCACCTGAATTTTCCACCTCAACTCCCGGGATGCTCCGAAAGCGCTCTTCAGCATTAGGGTCGTCCGTGGCAAGCACCACCGTTCGCTCTGGACAATGCCGGCTGACAAGTTTCTCCGGGCTGTCTATGTCCACGATTCTTCCGGCTTCGATGATTGCCACCCGCTCGCACAACCGTTCCGCTTCCTCCATTAGGTGAGTCGTCAAAAAAACCGTCTTGCCCCGCTCGCGAATGCCGCGTACCAGCTCCCAGATCGCACGCCGCGCCTGCGGATCGAGCCCCGTAGTCAGCTCGTCGAGAAACACTACTTCCGGATCGTTGATCAGCGCTAGCGCAATAAACAGCCGTTGCTTCTGCCCGCCCGAAAGATTCATAAACCAGGCGTTGCGCTTGTCCGTTAGCCCCAACTGTTCCAGCAACCGTTCGCCATCCACCGCATTTTTGCGGTAAAGCGAAGCCCAAAGATCCACCGCCTCCCATACCTTAATGCGCTTTTGTAGCTGCGCCTGCTGCAGTTGCACCCCAATTCGCTCCTGCAACTTATACACCTGACGAAACGGATCGAGACCCAGAACGGAAATCGTGCCGCTGTCCGGCTTGCGCAAACCTTCAATGCACTCCATGGTCGTAGTCTTCCCCGCCCCGTTTGGCCCGATGAGGCCAAAAATTTCACCGTCCTGCACCTCAAAAGACACTTCGTCGACCGCCACTGTGGCGCCGTAAGTCTTGCGCACTTTAGAAACCTGAATGACCGAGCCCATAGCAGTTTGCGAATCGTAGCGTATCAAACCGGACGGACACTAATATTACGCACTATCGAGCATCAAGTTTCGATTGGCGTTAATCAGACGGGATGAGAATCAAAGTGTGCCCTGACATCGACCGGCCTTCTTATGGAAGGAGAGTAGACGTATTTCAGACTTAAAAATTCCGGACAAACACCGACGCGTTTATTGCGGCGGAAAATGAACAACTAGTTCAGCGGCTACGGGAACGGGCTTCCCGTTGCACACACCCGGAGAGAAAATCCATCCGGACACAATCTGAACCGCCTGCTGTTCGAGTTCTGGTCTTCCGTTTGTCAGCACCGAAGCCTCAGACACATGCCCATCTGGTCCGATAACCCCGTGGACCTGTACGTCGTACCACGGCCCGGCGCCGGCTGAAGTTGGTTGTGGAGCAGATTGAATGATGGGGCCCCTATATTGCTGGCACTGTCGCAGCGTGGCTGGATTCGGTGGCGTCAGCGCCGCCCAGTCCACCGGGCCATTGATGACGCTGAACTTCTGCTCCACCTCCATGCGTAGCTTGCCGTTAATGTAATGACGTATGTGGCCCGGCAGCAGGACGCCCTCGAATGCAGAATAGTCTGTGTTGTCGACAAGGTCTTCTCCAACGTTCCAGCGAATGAGATTGCCTTGTTCCTCATCGACGCAAATTTCGTTGGATTGACGCGTTCTTCCATTCACCGTCTCGAATTGAATACATTTGGCACGGCGCCCAAACAGTGTTGCCGGTTTGATGGAATGAATGGTATCGGAGCCATCAAATCGCCCGATGATCAACGGAGTCAACCCACTCAACTCTAAAGTTTCTGGCGGAGGCGGCTCGTATCCATTCTGTACGATGCGATCTGGAAAATGGAGGCTAATGGCGTGGTACTTGCCAAAAGCTATTTCGTAACGTTCGCTATCCACGGAATAAACAGTATTGAACGTGCCGTTTTGAATGGATCCGTCCAAGCCGTAGGCGCGGAAAGTGCCCTCCAGTTTGTAGTTCGGCATGAGGTGTGCCGCAAGGCTGACATCATTGGCGCGTTCCATCAATCGAACAGCTTCGACGCGGACAGGCATGTCCTGTGCGTGCATCTGAACCGTGGATGCCAGCAGGATAACGGGAAGCACCGCAACCGCCCGAAGGAACGCGAACAATGCCCCTCCTATGCCTTAAAAAGTTAGGGTACTCTACCATTAACCACATAGTTTCGTATCGGAGATCTAAAAATCGAGTCTCCGATTAAGGCCTAAATCGAGACTTATCGTTCTGGATTTTACTGGCGGGACTAGCCGAACAAAGACGAACAGAGTGGGCGTCTTGTTTGGAATAACTGCGGCAAGTGCCCAATAACTCGCACTAGAAAGTAATTTAGTTATAGTAAGCTTCCGACATCGGAAAGCCGAAATGGCCACTACCGGCGCGTCGCGCGAGCCGTATAGATCCCGTGGCCGCCCTGCGCCAACAGTAGCGCATCTCCCAATTCGCCTGCGTCGCCGGCGCTCGAAGTTACGCTCAACATCGTGGAACTTCCATCGGGCGAAATTCCTTTCGGACTGTGCACGCAAGAGAGGTGATCTTTCTAAGTCTTGCACGCCTTAGCGTCTTCCTACTGTTTCGTTCGATAGAAGATCGGCTGCGGGCCGTCCACGATTTTGAAATCCGCCGGCACTGCAAACAACGACGAGCTCGGCTCTGTGCGTACGATGTTCGTGAGTCGGAATGTCTGCTCCCCCATGCGTGGATCGCTTCGTTTGCTGTAGACGACGGTCTTGAGATCGGGCGAAGTCCAGACCTCCGAAACAATCGTGATGGGCCGATCATTTCCAATTTGTCCTGCCGGGATCGTGTGCGTCATACGTACGCCGTTCACAAGGACTCCTTCCATGGTCTCAGAACCAAGGTCCTCTGTATTCCCCTGATCCTGCCCTGTCGTACTCAGATGCTTTTCAAAAAATACACCCGGCCCGGAAGCGGCCACGGTCGTCGCCATGGCATCGGGTGGAGGTAACGGCGCTCCGTTCCCTTCGCCTTTCATGGCGACTACTGTACCCCCAACACCCGCAGTACCTCCCCCAAGAGGAGGAAGCGCAGGCATTTTCTGCGCTGTCTTTTCCGTCAGGTTCAAGGTATAGGAAGTTTGCGCGATCGGGTCGTGGATGAATATCAGGTGTGGCGCATTGGCCGCCGATAAATTCCCGATCGGCGGCAGGACGGTGTCCTGGCGCGTGCGACCTTGCGAATCGCGCGCGGTGCTTCCCGTGCTCGTCTGCACCAAACGATTGCCGTCAGCGAGAGTCTGAATGGATTCGTTGGTGATCGTGGCCGAATACGGCGCACCCAGTATAGGACCAGACGCACCGTCGAATCCTCCCGCGGCAACGATGCCAGCGGCGCCCGTGGTATAGATCACGTTCCCCTTTTCTTGCGCGAAGGCGCAGGATGCAGTTATGAGAACAAGAAGCAATGCGCATTTCATGGTGGTGACTCTCCCTTTTTTAGTTCAACGACCTTACTGTCGCAGACGAACCTGTTCGACAGATCCATCCGCAGCAATGCTCAGTTCGGCGATGAAATTCATTCCTTTTGGCATCGCGCCCGGTGGAAACATCGCATCTGCGGGAATGGCGATTTGCACGGCAGTTTCCGTTGGCCGCCATTCCACGGCTCGCTCCTGGATCGGTGGAACCACTCGCCGTCTGCGGATCGTCTTGCGTGGAACAGGTCGCGCCGCGTGAAGTGTGGGCACCGGTACGGAAGTAGCCGCTACCGTCGGTGTGAGAACTGGTGGCGGTCCGACGGGTTTCTGCAGGAAGGCCAGAAACAGCACGACCGCAGCCACAACAGCGCTTGCGAGCACAGCCACCCGGCGCGAAACGGGGGGACACGTCTTCTCCGTCACCACCGCATCGCAGTACACATCAAAAGTCTCACTTACCTTTTTGTACGTCGCCAGTCGGCCGCGACATTCCTGGCACTCTTTGATATGACGGTCTACGGCGGCTGCTTCGTCAGACGAAAGTTCGCGGTCGAGCCAGGCGACCAATTTCGCTTGAACCTTACACATTGCATTTCTCCGCTAATTTCTTAATCGCGCGCTCCACGGTGTCTCCCACCGTGGACACGGCCATTCCCAGGATTTCTCCGATTTCGCGATACCGCAATCCTCCCGCCCTCAACAGCAGGCACTCCCGTTCGGACTCCGTCAGCAGTCGGATCGCGGCTGCGAGACGCCGGAATTTTTCCTTGTCAAGCACCCGTTGCTCTGGCGTCGCATCGTCCGCCAGAAAATCCATCTCGCCGTCGAGCGGTTCACTGAATCGCCGATGGTAGCTCTTCTGGCGATTCCTTGCCTGGTTGTGGGCAACGCGAAACAGCCAGCCGCGGATGTTGTCTTGTATTCCATCTGAAGCCAGATGCCGTTGCAGACTGAGAAACGCGTCTTGCACTACATCCTGGGCCTCGTCGCTCGAAAGTCCGAGACAGACCAGGTAGCGCAGTAAGGGCTTGCGTAGTTCCCGATACAGCGTCGTGACCTCCGAGGGGCCGGACGCCAACCGGAGCAGCGGCAGCTCCAGAGGTACGGAATCGTCACTCACATGAGCCTCCGCGTCGCGCCTCTATCTATAGAACAAGCAAGAGTCCCGATTTTCCGGGGCAGTGAGTCCACCTTCACGGAAGGTTCTCGCATTTGCAAGATACTTGGGTTCTTAGACGCGCTTTATGTAGAGCATGGTCATCGGATTCACTGCGGCTAAGCGAAAAAGAAGACAGTTTTAGCGGTTTTTCATAAAAAAGTGCTTTAGCAGTGAAATTCTCGTCTTTGCTGTGGGAGCGACATTTATGGCCCCGCTGGGGACCATGAGCCGGGGAAAAAGCCCTGCCCCTCCTCAAACGTTCTGACGCATCCTAATTTTGAAGCAGAGAAGGGCGAGCATGGCCAAGCGCATTTTAACCAAGCAGTTAGACCTAATCCCCACCAAAGCCTCGCTCGACGAATTGCGTGAAGCCGCCAAATTCTGCAAAAACTGCGACCTCTGGAAGCTCGGCACGCAAACAGTTTTCGGCGAAGGAGCCGCGCATAGCAAGCTCATGCTCGTGGGTGAGCAGCCCGGCGACCAGGAAGACCAAGCCGGGAAACCCTTCGTCGGTCCGGCTGGCAAGCTTCTCGACAGCGCGTTGGTGAAAGCTGGCATCGACCGCAAAAAGGTTTACGTCACCAACGCGGTGAAGCATTTCAAGTGGGAACCCCGCGGCAAACGCCGCATCCATAGAAAACCCAACGCCGCGGAAATCGCCGCTTGCCGCCCTTGGCTGGATTCAGAAATCGCCTCCATTCGCCCCAAAGTCATTGTTTGTTTGGGCGCGACAGCAGCTCAAGCCCTGCTCGGCAAAGATTTTCGCGTCACCCAGCATCGCGGTGAATTCATCGAGTCCACTCTCGCACCCTATGTCGCCGCCACCGTACATCCCTCTTCGATACTGCGCGCGCCCGACGAAAATGCCCGCCACGAAGAAATGGCCCGATTTATCGCCGATCTCAAGAAGATCGCCCGCGTTTTGCAATGAACGATTAAACTACTCTCCATGGCTGACCCAGGAAAAGTGCGGATTGGCATCTCCGGGTGGACCTATAAACCTTGGCGTGGTGTTTTTTATCCCGAAGACCTAAAACAAAAACACGAGCTCGAATACGCCTCGAAGACTTTCAACTCCATCGAAATCAATGGCACCTTCTACTCGCTGCAGCGCCCCGCAAGTTTCGAACGCTGGGCCGCCGAAACCCCCGACGATTTTGTTTTTTCCGTAAAGGCTCCGCGCTTTATCACTCACATCAGGCGCCTGAAAGATGCCAACGCTCCGGTTGCAAATTTTTTGGCTTCAGGAATTTTCAATTTAGGCCCAAAACTCGGCCCAATCTTGTGGCAGCTGCCGCCGAACTTCATCTTCAGGCCTGAAGTGCTCGAGGACTTTTTTCTATTGCTGCCGCACGACACCGAGAAAGCATCAGCAGTAGCTCGCAANCACGATAAATGGATGTCCGGCAGAACCGCGCTCAAATCCGATGCCAAGCGCCCCCTGCGCCACGCCATGGAAATTCGCCACGCCAGCTTCGTGACTTCCGAATTTATAAATCTGCTGCGCCAATACGATGTCGCTCTCGTGGTTGCAGATACCGTGGAATGGCCGCGCCTGATGGACCTCACTTCCGATTTTATGTACTGCCGCTTGCACGGTTCCGAAGTTTTGTATGCCAGCGGCTACGACGAGGCATCCTTGGATCAATGGACAACCCGCGTCGGCCACTGGGCGCGCGGAGGCGAGCCGGAAGACGCCCAGCGCGTAATCAAGGAAAAAGGCCCGCAGAAATCTCAGCGCGACGTCTTCGTCTATTTCGACAACGACGCCAAAGTGCGCGCGCCCTTTGATGCCAAGAGCCTGACCGCAAAAATAAACAAACTTCTCGCTAAATGAAGGTTTTACTGCGTGGAAGCGTCAGAAAATTTCTTGGCCCTTACTTCCGTTGGCTGCGAGGAATTTTTGTATCTCCGTAAATCTCATCCGCCTTCGTTTCGGGCCGTCTCTCGTCCGGACCGGGCGCCTCGCCTTGTGGCAATTTCTTGTTGCGGTCCGGTTTTGGCGCCATTTTCGGTTTGGAACCGAGAGGCTTTTTAGTCGGTTTCATGACGACAATTCCTTCTATTACAAATTTGACGACTCCAAAGTCTTGGAAATACCTTCGAGCGGAATGGCCACCCAATCCGGCCGGTTATTCAGTTCGTACCCTAACTCGTACACCGCTTTTTCCAGCACATGCAATTGCAACAACGCCATAATCTCCTCGCGGCTCGGCGGCAGGAATTCCGCGCCGCGCGTGGTTTTCAAATACTCATCCAGGTAGCGGTCGCTAACCCACTTGGCCCACACTTCCGCCCAGCCATTCAACTTTTCCCTGTTGCTGTCGTCAACGTTCACGCTGCCAGTCGACGCCAGCAACGGCGCATGCGCCGCATAGTGAAACGAGCGCAACATTCCCGCCGTATCCTGCAACGGCGAGCGCTTCAATCGCCTCTGCGACAATGGCCGCGCCGGCTCGCCTTCAAAATCAATGATCACGAAGTCCGCGCCGGTATACAGCACCTGCCCCAGGTGAAAATCGCCGTGTATCCTCGTGCGCACCGCGCGTATAGGCTTGCTCAGTGCCGCATGAAAACGCTCAATAATCTGCGGCTCGCTGGCCAGCGCTTTTTCCACTTTCGGTTTTGCATTTTCCGGCAGCCGATCCTTCGCGTGGCGTAGCTCCCCAAAAATTCGATTCGTCAACTCCAGCAGAGCATCTTCAAAACTTCGTTGAAACTTGTCATCAAAAGGCTCGGCAGCAAAATCAGGTTCCGTAGCTGCGGCTGACGACGCCAGCGCCAAATGCAATTCCGCGGTTCGCCGTGCAAGAAGCCCCACTGATTCTAAAAATGGAGCGATCGACGCCCGCGCGGCATGATTCTGCGACGCCGCAGCTGGGCCCTGCGCGGAACTCTTGCCCACCTCATTATAAAAATGAGAAATGGACTTCATTGTGTATTGCCACGCGTCGCCCTGATTCGGTACAAACCCCTGCAGAATTCCCTGCGTAATGCGCGGCCGGTGCGCTCCGCGATATTCCAGTGCTCCAAGCAACTGCGGGGTGTGCTGATAGTGGGCCTTCTCCGTAAGGAAACCACACATCTCCAGATCCGGATTTACGCCCTCTTCCAGCCGCCGAAAAAACTTCAAGATCAAACGGTCCCCGTAAGCCACGGAGCTGTTGCTCTGTTCCGCTGTGATCGCCCGAGGACGCAAGCTCCCAGCCGCCCCGGTTTCCTGCAACGACAGCGCACGAGTGCGCAACGTCACCAGTTCGCCGGCCTCCCCGGTAAAAACCAGACCTCTTTCAATCGCGTCCAACAAAAGAGAAAGAAATGTTTCGTTTTTCAGGGCGTCGCTAAGCGTCGCCGTCTCTCCGCCATTCCGCCCCGAAACCGTCAACACCGCAGGGTTTTTTCCGGGTGCCCCGGGCTCGCCTTTTGCACCCGCGTCTTTGCTTAGCACCAGCGGCACCGAATACAAATCCGCACCACCGCCCTCATACTCCACCTTCACCATAACGACCAGCGCATGTAGCGCGTCCCGTTCCAACGTAATGAAATCCACCACCTCCGTACCGCGAAGTTCCCGAGCTTTAGCCCCGAACCAGCGCTGGCCCTTCAGGTACGCCGGCAACTGTCCCGACAATTCCGTCTTTAAATTAGAAAACATATCTCTGCCAAAATCCGGCGCGGCCATAAATATTTTTCTCCATCTCCAACCAATGCATTACAACGGCTGCGGCTCTTTGTATTTATCTTTGGCCGAATTTCCCAGATATCTCTCCAGCGCGCGCCGCGCCAAATCCTGTCCTCCGAGTCCAAACGCAATTGCCAGCCCCAGCATGGACGCTCCGAAAACAATCGAAAACGCCGCCAGCACCGTTTGCCGCGCCAGCCCCAGTTCGTCCAGCGCCATGGAGATCGCCAAAATCCAGATCACAAAACGAATCGACCAGCTCCAGATTTTAGGCGAGCGAACTCCCGCATTTACCGAAGCCAGCAGCGCCGCGCGTGACAAAAAATTCGCCAGAACTAAACCCAGAAACAAAATCAACATGGCGATAAATACTTCGGGTAGGAACCGGAATAACCGCGAAATCTGCTCCTGCAACCCCGCTACGCCCAAAACGCTGATGCCGATCAGGATGAATCCAATCCACGTGATCCAGAATATCGAGCGGCTCAACAGTTCCGTCATGGATGGCAGGTCCGCCATCCGCAATACGCGAGAAGCCCCGGCATCTTCCGAAACACGATCCAATTTCGTCAGCCGCAGCACCGCCCGGAACATGTGTCTGAGCAGGTAAGCCGCCAACAATCCCACCAGAATGATGATCACCATGACCACCAATCGCGGCAGAAATTCCGCGATCATATGCACCAGATTGTAGTAAGCCTGCTCCAAACCCTGCACGATGGTGACTCTCATGATTTCACCTCGACTCCTGCTTTCCACTTCTCCGTCAAATACGGCTTCTGTCGTTCGAACTCCAGGCAAAGCTTTTCATTCGCCTCTTCCAGGTCCACCGCCGAAGCATCGGCATATTCCGCGATGAAAGAATAGATTTTCCCCCGATAAAGCGGTACTAATGCCTGCACCAGGTGATCGCGATTTATCACCGAATGATGGTACGACGCTGCAAATTCATACAGCACCGTGACCCACAAGTCCGCGCCAAACCGGAATGTCTGCGGGTCAAGGGCGGCGATGCTTTGAATACCCAAAAGTGTTTCTGGACTTAAAATCGATTCCAGAATTGGTTCAAGTTCCTTGACCCCTGTTTGAAACATCTCAAACATTCTGGTGCGATTGAGCTCCATCGGTTCCGAGGTGACCGCGTGTTCCGGACCGAACGTCGGCACCGCTTCTGAACCCTTGCGCTCCATCCATGCTTGCTGATGTGTTTCCAGCAACCAGAACAGGCTTCCCACCGTTTGTCGCAACACTTCCACAAGATCGGGACCAGCACCTTCCGGCGGTGCCGGCTTCTCGCCAAGGTACACCTGGCAGCACCGAAAATCGGAAGTTATCGCCGAAATTCCCATCCACGCTTCCGGCCGCGAACGCACCGGCTCTTCGTGCCACACATCTTCATTCAGGCAATACGTACCAAGCCGGCTCGAAAACGCCCACTCATCCGAATACAGCTCGCGAATCCTGCGGCCGAATAACGCGCGCGTCATCGGATACAGAAGATTGCGCGCCAGCAAGCCCTGGAATTTATGGCGGGAATATAATGGCGCTACAAAATCGAAGTTATCGCGGAACGCTGGCCGCAGCAGATTCGCGACCCACTCTGGAGACGTGCTGGAAGTGGCCGGCGAGACTACCGCACAAGCCTTGGCTCGCAACAGATCCGACGACGAGAGTATCGTTCGCAGCGCCAAACCCGGCGAGGGCGTCCCGTTGAATCCCGCCGTAATTCGATGAATCGTTCGCAGCGAGCTTAGCCCCTTGAAGTACAAGCTGCTCCCTGGCTGTCCGTCGCTCGAGTCCTCATCCGAACTCGAGTCTTGTAACGTCCCGCCCTCAACGCTGATAATCGCCACCCGCTGGCGCACAAAGTTCTGCTGCAAACTCTTTTCAACATAGTGCGCGGCCCGTCGCATGGTGTTGGCGCTGCTGTGCGAGAGGATCCCCACCAGCAGGTCCACCTCGCCGACGCTCATCAATTGACGAAGTAGGTCGTCAGAAAGGAAGGTTTCGTCAGCCAAAGTACTTCAACTCTCACTTTCAAACCGGGTGGAAATATAATACCGGGCAAACGTCGATAATGCGCAGCTTAAACTGTCAGCGTCAAATGCGGCGTAGTCGGAACCAGTAAAATTGATAAGGACCGAGCGTCAGCAGGTAGGGCAAGTCGCCAAACCTCGGAAACAAATTTCTGCCAAACATTTCAATCGGTATGTAGCCCTTATATCGCTGCACGTCCAGCTCCACTGCCTGCGCTGAACTCGCCAGATTATTCACCACCAGAATTTTCTCGTTGCCTAGCTCGCGAATATACGCCAGCACCCGGTGATTCGAAGGCCGCAAAAATTCCATCGTCCCCCGGCTGAACACCCGATACGAATTTCGCGTCTTAATCAACGCCTTCATCCACGACAGCAGCGAGTGGCTGAACCTCCGCTGCGAATCCACATTGACCACCTGGTAGCCATATACGGAATTGGAAATCAGCGGCGAATATAACCGCTCCGGATCGGCGAAGGAAAATCCCGCATTCGTGCCGCCGTTCCATTGCATCGGCGTTCGTACCCCGTTGCGGTCGCCCAAATAAATATTGTCGCCCATTCCAATTTCATCGCCGTAGTAAATGATCGGCGTGCCCGGCATGGACATCAGCAATCCATTTAGCAGCTCGATCCGCCGCCGATCATTTTCCATCATCGGTGCCAGCCGCCGCCGGATCCCCAGGTTAATGCGCATCGTTTTATCCGTGGCGTACTCGTCGTACATGTAGTCCCGCTCGATGTCCGTCACCATCTCCAGCGTCAACTCGTCGTGGTTCCTCAAAAAAATACACCACTGACAATTTTCAGGAATCGCTGGAGTCTGATCGAGAATCTCAATGATAGGTTTGCGATCCTCCAATTTCACCGCCATGAACATTCTGGGCATCAAAGGGAAATGAAACGCGGCATGAAATTCGTCGCCCTCGCCAAAGTACGCGCGCACATCCGCCGGCCACTGATTCGCTTCCGCCAGCAACATTCTCCCCGGATAAAATTGGTCCAGCCGCTTGCGAATCTCCTTGATTATCGCGTGAGTCTCCGGAAGATTTTCGCAAGAGGTACCTTCGCGCTCCACCAGGTACGGCACGGCGTCCAATCGGAAACCGTTCACGCCCATGTCCAGCCAAAACTTCATAATCTCCCACATCGCCTCGAACACTTCGGGATTATCAAAATTAAGATCCGGCTGGTGATGGAAAAACCTGTGCCAGTAATACGATTTCGATACCGGGTCCCATGTCCAGTTAGACAGTTCCGTATCGATAAAAATAATCCGCACGCCTTCATACTTCGTATCCGTATCGCTCCACACGTACCAATCGCGCTTCGGGTTATCCCGCGAGCTGCGTGCTTCCTGAAACCACGGGTGCTGGTCTGAGGTGTGATTCATCACCATTTCGATGAGTACGCGCAGTCCCCGATTGTGTGCCGCGGTGAGAAAAGTCTTGAAGTCGTCCAGTGTCCCGTAGCTCGGATGAACAGTGGTGTAGTCCGCGATGTCGTAGCCGTCGTCGCGTAACGGCGAGGGATAAAAAGGCAGCAGCCAGATGGTGTTGGTGCCAAGCTCTTGAAGGTAATCGAGGCGCTGCGTCAGGCCCACAAAATCGCCGATGCCATCGGCATTGCTGTCGCAAAAAGTGCGTACGTGCAGCTGATAAATGACCGCGTCTTTGTACCACAGGTTGTCTTCTTGCAACGCCAACGGGGTAACTCTCCTTTCAGCGCCTCATCAGCGTGAATGCAAGCTCACCATATTATCGTAACGGCTCAACACGAAAAATATGCGCCGGCAAAACGGCAGGATTCAGTTCCACATAATTTCTGCTTCCCTGCCAGATATATTTCCTGTCCGTTAGCAGATCGTTCATCTCGTAAGACTCACCATCAGCCAACCGGAATTCCTTCAGCGCCACGTCCACCCATCCCATTTGCCTGTTTACTGGGTCCAGATTCACGACCATCATGATCTTGTCACCGCGATCTTCCGACGTTTTGCTATAAGCGATAAGCATCGGATTGTCGGTGGGATGAAATTTCAGACCATCGTTGTGCTGCAAAGCCCTATGGTCCCGCCGAATGCTGTTCACGCGCCGTATCAAGCCCTTCAAACTTCTGGGATCATTTCTGCTCCAAACGCGCACTTGATATTTTTCCGAGTCCAGATATTCCTCGCTGCCTTCACGCACCGGCACATTTTCAATTAACTCAAACGCCGGCCCATAAATTCCATAATTTGCGCCCAGCGTTGCCGCCAATACCAATCGCGCAATAAACGCCGGCCGCCCGCCCTTCTGCAGATACTCATTCAAAATGTCCGGCGTGTTTGGCCACAAGTTCGGCCGAAAAAACTCGCTCACCGGCGGCTGCGTTATTTCCGTGAAGTATTCTGTCAGATCCGCTTTGGTATTCTTCCACGCGAAGTACGTATACGACTGCGTGAATCCCAATTTCGCCAACCTGTACATGACCTTAGGTCGCGTGAAGGCTTCCGCCAGAAAAATGGTGTCGGGATATTCCCGCTGCGTCTCTCGGATGAGCCATTCCCAGAAAACAAACGGCTTCGTATGCGGATTATCCACGCGAAAAATCGTAATACCCTGAGAAATCCAGAACAAAACCACGCTCTTTAATTCTTCCGCCAGCGCCGCATAATTCGCCGTCTCAAAATCCAGCGGATAAATATCCTGATATTTCTTCGGTGGATTCTCCGCGTACTGCACGCTGCCGTCAGCCCGCGAACGAAACCATTCGCGATGCTCTTTCACATAAGGATGATCGGGCGAACATTGAAACGCGATATCCAGTGCCAGCTCAATTCCGTGTAGCTCCGCTTTCTCTCTTAACACCCGCAAGTCAGCCAGGGTCCCCAGTTCCGGATGAATAGCCTTGTGTCCTCCGTCTTTCGAACCAATGGCCCACGGACTCCCGGGATCCGACGCTGAAGGCGTCGTCGAATTATTTTTCCCTTTGCGTTCGGTAATCCCGATGGGATAAATCGGCGGCAAGTACAAAACGTCAAATCCCATATCCGCCACATACTCGACATACTCGGCGCAATCCCGCAACGTTCCAGGCCGCTCGGCAGAAGTTGTACAAGAACGCGGAAACATTTCATACCACGTACTGAACCGCGCCCGCGCGCGATCGACGCGCACCACCAGCTCTTTATCGTAAATCGTATCCCCCATGCGCTCCCGGTACCGCGCCATCAGCGCAATTAAATCCTCATCTTCCGAAAACGCCACCGCAGCCGCCGCATCTGCTCCTGTAATCTTTCGCAACCGCTCGCTCAGCGCATTCAAGCTCGGTCTGTCCGAGGCACTCGCGCGCTTCGCTGCCGCGGCCAAAAATTGCGCCCCAGTCATCAAGTCCAGCGATAGGTCCTGTCCCGCGTCCGCTTTTTTCCCTAAATCACGAGCCCAGGTTTTGAATTTGTCCACCCACCCCCGCAAAGTATAAAGATAAATTCCGGCGCTCCCGGGGCGGAACTGCGCCTCCCACCGGTCATTTGTAATCAACTGCATGGGCTCGTACTGCCAATCCGCATCGCCGTCCCTGCGATATTGCAGCGCAGCATCGATCACATCGTGCCCATCGGCAAAAATATCGGCGCTCACCGTCACAAGTTCCCCAGGTGTGCGCGCAATTGCAAACTGCCCGCCATCAATTTCCGGCAGTACGCTTTCAATCACCACTCTCAGAACAGACTTCGGCGTATTACTCTTCTCAGTTTTTTTTGGAATGAATCGTTCGTCGGTGACCGTCACGGCGTGAAGTAAATTCGCTCCCCATCCCCAACTTATTGTCCTTGACTCATTATATACGCCCATGGGACGCATCGATTCTTCGAGCATCGAAATACTTATTCAAAGGATTCAAATTCTAAATGTAATTTGTCGAGTGAGTTAATTTTTTCTCTACTAGATTCACTGGATACTCTCGAACCACTTAAAAGCTTACACTCGATAGTGCTGATAGGCGTGGTTTGCCCACCGCGAGGCCCCAGTGAAGATTGCCCAGGTATCCCCCCTGTACGAAAGCGTTCCACCGAAAATGTATGGAGGTACGGAACGCGTCGTTTCGTTCCTGACCGAGGAGCTGGTCGCGCAAGGCCAGGATGTAACTCTCTTCGCCAGCGGTGATTCGCAAACTTCCGCGAAGCTCATTCCCGCGTCAAAAACTTCTCTTCGCCTCAGTAAGAATTCCGTCGACTATCTGGCCCATCACATCGCCATGTTGGATGACGTGATGCGCATGGCTCCCGAATTCGACGTCATTCATTTTCACATCGATTACATGCATTTCCCGCTGTCCCGCTATTGCGCGTTGCCCAGCGTAACTACTCTCCATGGCCGCCTCGATCTTCCCGATTTAATCCCCGTCTATAAACGCTATGCGGATGCCCCGGTGATTTCCATTTCCATGGCCCAGCGCAAACCATTTCCGCGTGCGAACTGGGTTGCCAACGTTCAGCACGGCCTCCCTGAAGACCTTTTGACCTTTAATCCCAAGGGTGGAGATTACCTGGCGTTCCTGGGCCGTATTTCCCCTGAAAAACGCCTTGATCGCGCCATCGAAATCGCTAAACGTGCCGGAATGCACCTGAAAGTTGCCGCCAAAATCGACAACGCCGATCGCGCCTATTATGAATCCACCATTAAGCCTTTGATGGGCGATCCCAACATCGAATTCATCGGTGAGATTGGTGAAGACGAAAAAAGCGAATTTCTCGGCAACGCCTACGCCTATCTATTTCCCATCGATTGGCCCGAGCCTTTTGGTTTAACGATGATCGAAGCAATGGCCTGCGGCACTCCCACTATCGCCTTTAATTGCGGCTCCGTTCCGGAAATAATGCAGGAAGGTCTCACCGGCTTCATCGTGAAAGATATGGACGAAGCCGTTGCGGCAGTAGAAAAAATAACATTAATCGAACGCGCTGCTTGCCGAAACGTTTTTGAAAAGCGCTTCACGGCCGCGCATATGGCCAAACGGTACGTCCAGGAGGTCTACCAGTCCATGGCCTCGGACCTCCACCTCGCCCCTCGTTCCCAGGCGATGGCACAATAAGCAAGCAATCGTTCCGAAAAAAATCGCGTTTCATGGCAGGATGTCTCTGTGGCAGATATCGTCCGCGTCAAAGACCAGTATTACGTTAAGGCGACCTCGGCGCTCGCCGACGACCGCACACGCGTCCTCAAATACGGCGACACCTTCGCCGTCCTGAATCGCTACGGCGACATCGAACCGCTGGGCTTCGGCCAGTTCGGTTTGTTTCACTCCGAAACCCGCCACCTCTCGCGCATGACCCTGCAGCTAAATTCACAAACCCCCATGCTCCTGAGCTCCACCATCCGCGACGACAACGCTTTCCTCGCCGTGGATATGACCAATTTCGACACCACCACCGCCAATGGCGCTGTCGGCCTCAAAAATGAACAAGGCTTGCCCCGCGAGACCATCCATCTTTTCCGCTCCAAATTTCTCGATAAGGCCACCTGCTACGAACAGATCCGTTTGATCAATTACGGTCTGCAACCGCTGCAAATCTCCCTCAGCTTTCAATTCGAAGCCGACTTCGCCGACATCTTCGAAGTGCGCGGCACCAAACGCGCAAGAAAAGGCGACCGCCTCTCAGACTCTCTCGACGGCGATACCGCTATCCTTTCCTACCGCGGCTTGGACAATGTCAGCAGAAAAACTCGCGTTGAATTCACTCCCAAACCTCGCGTGCTCACCACCCGTCAGGCCCGTTACGAATTCACTCTCGATCCCAAGCAGGAGCAATCTGTTTTCGTCACGGTCTCCTGCGAACGAAATTTAATTCCCGTTCCCACCAATCCCTATCAACTCGCTTTCGACACTCTGCATCGTCGCTCCACCAACGAACGTCTGCACGAGTGCCAGATCACCACTTCCAATAAGCGCATCAACTCCTGGCTGAAGCGCTCTGAAGCCGACTTGCGCATGCTCACCGATGGCAATCCCGAAGGCGAGTATCCTTACGCTGGCGTCCCCTGGTTCGCCACCGTTTTCGGCCGCGACGGGCTCATCACCGCGCTCGAGACTTTGTGGATCGCCCCGCACATCGCCAAAAGCGTTTTGCAGTATCTTGCCGACGAACAGGCCACCGAGGAAATTCCCGAACAGGACGCCGAGCCGGGAAAAATTCTTCATGAAATGCGTCGTGGCGAAATGGCCGCGCTCAAGGAAGTTCCCTTCGGCCGCTACTACGGCAGTGTGGACTCCACCCCGTTATTCATCGTGCTGGCCGCGGGATATTTTCAGCGCACCCGGGACACCGAATTCCTCGCCTCCATCTGGTCCAACATTCAAGCGGCGCTGAGCTGGATCGACATGTACGGTGATCGCGATCACGATGGCTTCGTGGAATATGCGCGGCGCTCCAACACTGGCCTGATCCAACAGGGCTGGAAGGATTCGCACGATTCCGTTTTCCACGCTAATGGCCAGCTCGCCGAACCGCCCATCGCTTTATGTGAAGTGCAGGCCTACACCTATGCCGCCAAACGTTCCGCCGCCATGCTCGCCGGCGAATTTGGCGAACATGATCTGGCCTTGAAGCTCAACCTGGAAGCTGATCGCATCCAGCAGCGCTTTGAAGAAGAGTTTTGGTGCGAAGAAATCGGCATGTACGCGCTCGCCCTCGACGGCAAAAAACAACAATGCAAAGTTCGCTCCTCGAACGCCGCCCAAACTCTTTTCTGCAAAATCGCCTCGCCGGATCGCGCCGCAGTAATGTGCGGCCAGCTGATGTCCAGCCCGCTTTTCTCCGGCTGGGGCGTGCGCACCATCGGCTCCAGCGAATTGCGCTACAACCCCATGTCCTATCACAACGGTTCCGTCTGGCCACACGATAATGCTTTGATCGGCCTGGGTCTTTCGCTCTACGGTTTCCAGGATGCCGTCGGATCCATCCTGACCGGTCTTTACGAAGCCAGCCTGCACGTCGATCTGCATCGCCTGCCCGAACTTTTCTGCGGCTTCCACAAGCGCAGCGAATCCATGGGACCCACGCTCTACCCCGTTGCCTGCGCGCCGCAAGCATGGGCTGCCGGCGCCCCATATCTTTTGCTCCAGGCCACGCTGGGTCTGCAGATCAAAGCCGCCGAGCGCCAGGTCAGCTTCTCCAATCCAATCCTGCCCGCCAACATCGAAGAGGTGCGCATCGATAATTTAGGTATCCCCGGTGCCGAATGCGACGTAATCATCCACCGCTACTCCGCCGGCGTCTCCGTAGACATCCTCCGCAAAAAAGGCGACATCGAAGTCCTCAAACTTCTTTAACTCGGTGTGCAGTCGGACCGTGCGCCCAGGAGTAATGTCCAAAAAAATTGAAGAGACGCGGAGGGTGGCCCGTGCTCAGGTTTTTGGAGGGTTTTACCTGCCGTGGCAGGTAGGTCTTGTAACGTGGAAACATCCACACCCATAGTGGAACGAAATTTGAACAAACGGGAGTATAAAAAAAGAAGAGGCGGGCCAGGTCGTCCCGCCTCCTCGCATTCCCCTCTCGGGGAGAACCAGCTAGTCTGACGGAGGGTGACTAGCCGGTCGTGTGTTGGCCTGCCTATGAAACCCCACCCGGCACCAAAAAGTTTCGCGCTCCTTCAAATAAAGTTAAGTAGAATCGTTGCGTAACCTTATAGCGGCTATCACTACCCTCTAATGTCCCGCACCTCTAATCTCAGCCCCGAAAATCTATTGCGTTTTCTACAGGTTAAAACCGAGCCCGCCTCTGCCAATGAAATCGCTAGTGGTTTGCATCTCGATAAATCCGACCGCCGCCCCCTCTTCAAAATCCTTACCAAACTCAAAAAACGCAATGCCATCGAAGAACTGCCCGGTGGCCGCTACCGCCTCGCAAAACGAAACCCCGCAAAAGAATCCTCCGCCGCAACTCCCCAAACGAAGCGAGGCCGCGACGACAGGCAAATTGGCGACACGCAAACGAAGTCAGCCGCAACTGTTTTAGCGCGCAATGAAATAAAAGGCCGCCTCGTACTGCACCACGACGGCTACGGCTTCGTCGTTCCCTCTACACCTGTGCCGCAACTCGATGGCGACCTCTTCATTCCGCCCAGTGGCATAAACGGCGCCATGCACGGCGACCAGGTCATCGCAAAAATTAAACCCGCCTATGGCGTCACCGGCGCGCGCCGCGCCGAAGGCACCATCGTCCGCATCCTCGGCCGCGCACACGCCACCGTCGTCGGCCTTTTCCGCTATGGCCCGAACGGCAATGTCGTTCTCCCCTACGACATTCGCATCCAGAACGAAATAGAAATTTCGCCCGGCGACGAATTAACTCCAGAGTTGCGCGAAAAATTAGGTTTACCTGGAATAGATCATGGTCGCCCGAAGCGCCTCCCAGTTCTTCCCGAACTCGACGGCGCGGTAGTGAACGTCGAGCTCACGCGATACGCGCGTGGCGGCGCCCCGCCAACCGGACGCGTGGTGGAAATCCTCGGCCGCCCCGGCGACCTCGGCGTCGACATCGAAATCATCATTCGCAAGCATCACCTCCCGCACATATTTTCCGCCGCAGTGCTTCAAGAAGCCGCACGCCGTGCAGTTCCCCTCACCGAAGCAGAACGCCAAGGCCGCGAAGATTTTCGCGACCTCCCCATCGTCACCATCGACGGCGAAACCGCCCGCGATTTCGATGACGCCGTTTACGTAGAGCGCCGCTCCGATGGCGGCTGGCATCTTCAGGTACACATCGCCGACGTCTCTCATTACGTGAGAACCGAAAGCCCACTCGATCAGGAAGCCCGCGTGCGCGGCACCTCCGTCTATTTTCCAGACCGCGCTGTCCCCATGCTTCCCGAATCTCTTTCAAACGGCATGTGCTCTCTGAAGCCCCAGGAAGAGCGCCTGGTCATGAGCGCTCTAATGGAGTTCGATCCCGCCGGCAACATGCGCAGCGCGCGCATGACCCCCGGAATCATTCGTTCCTTCGAACGCATGACCTACACCAACGTAAACAAAGTCATCGAAAGAGATCCCGAGATGGCCGCGCGTTACGCCCCCTTCGTAAAACATTTTGACAACATGAAAGAGCTGGCGCTCCTTTTGAATAAGCGCCGCAACGAACACGGCTCCATCGACTTCGATCTCCCCGAACAAGTCATCGAATTCGACGACCAGCAGCGCATGGTCAGCATCGGTCGCAGCGTGCGCAACATCGCTCATCGCCTCATCGAAGAATTCATGCTCGCCGCCAACCGCGCCGTCGCCAGTTATTTACTGCAGCGCGGAATTGATTCCCTCCACCGCGTCCACGAAAAACCCGACGCCCGCAAAGTCCTTGAGTTCGAAGAGCTGGCCCGCGCTTTCGGCTACTCTCTCGGCGTCGAAAATTTGCAGCAACGCGAAATCGCCGTGCGTCACGGACGCACCCCAGCCCCCGCTCGCGCCGGACGCCCCGACTCCTACGGCCACGGCCGCGAACGCCCCATGAAAGTCAGCCTGCCTGGCGGCGTCGACCTGAACATCACGCCACAGCATTACCAGCGCCTCATTCGCAAAGTCACCGGCAAACCCGAAGAGCGCATCATCTCCTACCTAATGCTTCGCTCCCTGAAGCAAGCTCGTTACGCCGCTGAACCTCTGGGCCACTTCGCACTCGGCTTCGACGAGTACACCCATTTCACCTCGCCCATTCGTCGCTATCCGGACTTAATCGTGCATCGCATCCTGAAGTGGGCGCTCGAACATCCAGAAAGCAAGCCGCAAGCTTCAGCTTCGCCCCGAGCTTCGCAGTGGAGCAAAACCGCTGCTTCAGCGCTCGCTTCCCAAAACGAAGAAGCCAAGTTCTACTCCCACCACCAGCTTGAGGAAATAGCCACAGAATCCTCCGAGGCCGAACGTCGCGCCAACGCCGCGGAGCGCGAATTAATGGATTGGAAGACCGCGCAGTTCATGGAGCAGCATCTCGGCGAAGAATACGACGCCCTGATCATTTCCGTACAAAAGTACGGCTGCTTCGTGGAGCTCTTTGAAGTTTTCGTGGAAGGCCTGCTGCCCATCAGCGCTCTGGAAGAAGCCGCCGGCACCCGNGTTGTCTTTCGCGAAGCCGATCACGCCATCGTCTCCTTACCCGGAGGAGCAGAAAGCGCTCGTGGCGGCCGTCGCCGAAATACCCCGGGCCGTGGCCGCGGCACAAAACCGAGACAATTCACCTGGAGCCTAGGCGACCAGGTACGCGTCCGCGCCGAACGCATCGACCCCATGCGCAAACGCGTCGAATTCGCCCTGGTAACTTCGCCTTAGAAAATTAGCTGCGGAATAAATATCCGTGCAGTCGCAATACGAAAAGGCCAGTCAGAGCTGGGAAACGCCTAGCGTTACCCGGACCGTCTGATTTCTTCCGTTTCTCGATCCGTTTGTTCCGTGTCGAGAACCTTCTCGTTAGCCCCGCGGGCTGGTNGAAGCACAACTGAAACAACTGGTTCCGTGTACGTCTTTTTAGAGCCAAGCTCGATCTTTTCCTTCTCACGACGCACACGCACAATCTTTCCCAGGCATTTCTGCTGCTCGCCCTGCTTCCCGAAACGCCCCGAAATATCCTGCCCATCAGCGCCAGCGCCCAACATTTCCGCGCCTGAATTCCCCGCGCCGCCAGTATCCTCATCCTCGCCAATGCGTTTCGCAATCAGGTGATCGCCACGCTGCATCAGCACCACATCTCCGGGGCGCATATTCTCAAGCTTATCCCGGCGGATCAACGCCACGTCACCGGGACGCACCAGCGGCAACATGCTCGTGCCGCGCACGTGCATCGCGATGCGCCCACGCTTCTTCAGCGCGTCGGCAATCCGCGAAGCGTCCGCTTTGCGCCGTTCCCCAGTTCCCGAATGATTTTTTCTGCGTTCTTCCATAACCCAATCAGAATCCGGCTTCGCTCAGTACTGGTCAATGAACCCCAAGTCCCAGTTGCCCAAACCCGTATTACCTAAGAATCCCACCGTACACTTCACTGTCCGTTATTGGACAGTTCCTATTCGGCCTCCAGTGGCATGCTCGGGACATGATTAGAGCAGTTGCAGCTTCCGCGACGGCAATCCCGTCACAAACTGTTCAGTGCGCTCTCATCGGATACCAGTGCAGCGCATGTGGTTGCATGTTTCCTGAGACCCGTGCGCCCCGTGGCCGGACGCCGGCCGAG
>JGI12053J15887_10000188_pt1 | contig 22515 bp, 23 predicted proteins | sample MedBloCAOM1_O3_FD_15887 | JGI IMG/M metagenome (IMG submission 15887)
CAAGAGGAAATTAAACTTCTGAATCAGCGTTTGAGTCACTGGAATCGCCTGTTTTGGCGAACCTCGATTGTCCTTGCCTTGGCGCTTTTCGCGGCTCTGGGCTTCCTTGCTTACAATTTTCGTTTGCTAAGCCGAGAAATCGTTCGGACCCGGAACCTGGAACGCTTCCAGCGCGAAAACGTGCGCTTCTCGCGTGCCCTCAGCGCGCGCATTCTTGATCTTCAGGATACTGAGCGACGCAGAATTGCTCGAGAATTGCACGACAGCGTCGGGCAATATCTAGTGGGTCTAAAAATTAACCTGGAGCAGTTACTAAGCGCTCGAGCGAATTTACCTGCCGCGCACGAAAAGTTGTTGGCCGACACACTAGACCTGGCCGATCGTTCCATGGTGGAAGTAAGGACCATCTCACATTTGCTTCATCCCCCGCTCCTGGATGAGGTTGGTCTTGAATCGGCCACACGTTGGTACGCCGATGGGTTTGCAAAACGTTCCGCCTTAAAGGTAAGCCTGCATCTCGACCCCATCGTCAATCGCTTGCCAAAAGAAGTAGAACTGGCATTATTTCGCGTGCTTCAGGAATCCTTGACCAATGTTCATAGACACGCGGGCGCTAAATCTATAGAAGTCGTTCTTACCTGCTCCGCGGGACATGTCGCGCTCTCCGTTATTGATGATGGGGCCGGGATATCCTCGGAGGTTCTGACGCGCTTTCTCTCTGGCAGGGCTTCTGGCGTAGGTCTTGCCGGGATGAGGGAGCGTTTGGCGGAGTTGGATGGGACACTGGAGGTTGAGCGGCGTCCCCACGGCACCGCCGTTCGCGCCACAATCCCAGTTGCAGAGTGTACGAGCGAGCCTAAGCCATTGGAAACCACTGCGGTCTGAAATATTGCTACGAACCCTCGGTAGTAACCTACGCACCGTAGGCCGCTAAAGGCCGGTTACGAACAAGCATTTCAAGTCTTCGTCGCGAGCGCGTCCGGGCTCTGAAAACTCGCGATTTCACCGTCTCTACCGTGATGCCCATGGCTCGCGCCAGTTCCCGGTTCGTCCATCCCTCTGCTTTCTGCAGTACGAAGGTATGGCGAAGCGAAGGATTCAGACACTGCAGCGCTTTAGTGGCCAGCTCGCGGTTGATGTATTCGCGTTCGTGATTTTGGCGCTGGTCTTCAATTTCCGGATAATTTGCGAACGTCCCACTATCCTGGCCAGCATCCGACTGATTCACAAACCGTTCTGGCTTGTGCCGGCGCAATTTCATGAGTGCTTCGTTGATGGTGATGCGAAAGAGCCAGGTTGAAAATTGTGACTGGCCCTCGAAGCGCCCGATGTTGTAATAGGCCTTCACCAAAACGTTTTGCACGTTGTCCTCGGCGTCTTCGCGGTTCTTCAGCATGCGCAACGACACGCCATAAATTTTCCCGGAGTGCTTTTGCACCAATTCTGTGAAGGCTTCGTGATTCCCCCGCCGAGCCATCGCGATCAGCTTGTCTTCCGCAGATAACACTTCATTTTTCATGTCTGTAAGCTCCTCGGACAACCCATAGATTTGCGATTCACTCTCGGTCAGGGGGGCCTCGGGAATTCGAGAGTAGGAACTTCTCCGCTTGTTCTTGCCGGAGCTTAATTTCAAGGTAGGGGGTGGGCCGTAAATGAACAATACAGAGGAACGTGTACCTGGCCACTGAGGATTTTGTAGACTAACAAACAAAATCGTTCTGCCGCGCAGGTATGGTTTTCTAGGGAACGACTCAAATTAAAGCGAAAGGGCGGAAACTCTCCGCCCTCGCGCCGCTCCTAGATTGATTGCTGGTTACTTCTTCAGATGAGGCGATGCCTGTTGCAAGCGCTCGACTAGCTCGCGGCCCTCTGGAGGAGTATCTCTCTTTCCCTCTTCAACGATCTCTGCAGCGGTTACGCCCTTGCCGTACAGTTTCTCATTCGCTCCGCCGTCCGGCCGCAATGTCGAGCCTTCCAGCGACACACCAGCGAATGCTCCGCGGGAACGTGAGTAGCTTAGCATCTCCGCTCGCAAGGTCGCATCGGATTCGGCCGAAGCGGTGCGGCCTTTGGGTCCCGCCGCTACGCTAGCGTCGGCGCCGAGCTTTACCTTGCTGTGCAGCATGCTGTCCAATCCGCGATCGTTCATTACCAGAATTACGAAGTCGGTCGCTTGTCCACCGATCTGGAACCCTACGCTGCCACCTTCCAGAGCCATCATCGCCGGCGCGCCCCAAGGTCCGCTGAAGTCCTTGCCTCTACGGCACACCATAACGCCGCGGCCATAGCTGCCACCTACCACGAACGCAGCCTTTACCACCGAAGGCAACACCACTACGCAGCGCGCCTTATCCAAAATGTCCTGCGGAATATCATCGGGAACATCCAGGATCTCTTTCATTACTTTACCGGCGTTTACCAGGCGTTCTCGTTCGTCCTTGTCACTAGCCGGTCTTGCAACCGCTAGCGTTGAAAAGGCCAATACGCCTGCCATTGCAACTGTCCACTTTTTCATCTTTTGTTTCCTCCATTAAATTTGAGTTTTCACTTGCCGCGCCCAAGCGCTAGTACCGCAACACCACTAATCACAGCAATGATGCCAATTACNGGGGGAACCGGAATCGTTTGGTGTTCTTCTTTGGTCGCTTGTATCGGCCCGATATCNAGGACCTTCTTNTGCGTNGTGTAAGTGAAACCCTGATACACCAACGCGATGATGCCGATCACAATCAGGGCCACACCCAAAAGCGTTCGTCCGTTCATCTACNGTCCCTTCCGTCAGTTCTGCCGGCGGGTCCTTCGTAATACGTGTACCTCAAAATGTCAACACGAGGTCTACGGCGAGTCCTGCTACTTGTACGTGAACAGCGACTAAGGCTCCATACCTATAAACCTTTAGCCCGAGCAATTGCATCGTGTAGCAATTTACCTCAATTTTTGGCTCGCTAATCAATCAAAAAAGTACCAAACCTTGGTCGGCACAAAGGCTACAAGAGCCACGCCGTGCATATCAACCGAATCCTGTATTTGCTCATTACTGGCGGTATGGTCTGCTTCACCAGGCGCCTTGCTGTTTTGATTGAATCGTCAAAGAACCGATAGGGAGGCTTCAATGAACTGGGATCAGATCGAAGGCAAATGGAAGCAGTATGCAGGCAAAGTCAAGGCCAAGTGGGGCAAACTTACAGACAACGATATGCAAACGCTCAGCGGCAAGAAAGATCAGCTTGTAGGCTTAGTCCAGGAACGTTATGGCATTGCCAAAGATGAAGCTGAACGGCAAGTGAATGATTGGGGTAATTCTTTCTCGGATGATAACGCCGCGCAGCACGATGAAAATGTTCGGCGCGACAAGAGCCGCGGCGCCGGATCAGTTTAGTTCCATCGGCGTAGTTCCTTTGTTGCGGTTGTTTTTTTGTAGTAGTCGATCAAGCTGGCTCGATCATCCGGGCCAGCTTTTTTTTTCGCAACATCTGCAAAGTGCTTGCTAAACTTCATTGAGTTCCGCAAGCTCACTATGAATATTTTGAATGTGCTCGGCTCCGTCCTGGGAACCGGATACTCGTCCGGGCTGAATCTCTATGCCACCATCCTTACCCTCGGACTTCTCCAGCGGTATGGTTTTATTCATCTCGCAAAATCTTTGGAGATTCTTTCGCATCCACTGATTTTGGGAATTGCGGCGGTCCTGTATTTTGTTGAATTCTTCGCCGACAAAGTGCCGTACATCGATACCGTTTGGGACGCCATTCACACATTTATTCGTCCGCCCGCTGCCGCGCTGCTCGCTTATGCGTCGGTCGGCGACATTTCGCCGGAATGGCGCTGGGCCGCAGCATTGCTTGCTGGCGGTGTCGCGCTCACCTCTCATAGCGCGAAAGCCTCTACGCGCGCAGCCGTAAACACCAGTCCCGAACCGGTTAGTAATTGGATTCTAAGTTTTGGCGAGGATTTGCTCGCTGTGTGGCTTACCTGGATGGCCCGCGCTCATCCGCTGACCACCACCATTGTGGTCGGTGCTCTATTGATTCTCTCTGCTTTTCTGATCTTCCATTTGTTTAGGTTTGCGCGTCGCGCGTTTCGTCGCTTGTCCACAGCTTGATCTGCATCTTATTGTGCGTCTTACTTTAAATATACTGCCAGCCAGTCGAGAAAAGTTTTGTACCACAATTGTGAATTTTGCGGCTTTAGTATCCAGTGGCCTTCGTCCGGGAAAATTACTAACTTGGACGGTACCCCTTCCCGCTGCAGCGTGTTGAAAAATTCCAATGACTGCGTGTACGGCACACGAAAGTCATTTTCCCCAGCAATCACCAACGTCGGCGTTTTGTATTTTCCCAATTCTGCCACGTACGTGGACGGCGACCACTTCTTGTAGCTTTCCGGATTGCTCCACGGCGTTCCCTGCATATCGTGCTCGATAAACCACAACTCTTCGGTAGCGTACATCGAGGTTTGATCGTAAACGCCCGCGTGGCTTACGAGTGTCTTGAAGCGCCCGTTGTGCGTCGCGATCCAGTCGGCCATAAATCCGCCGTACGAACCGCCCGCGGCGGCCATCCGCGACCCGTCGATAAATTTATTATTGGCCAGCGCGTAGTCCACGCCCTTCATCACATCGATATATGCTTTGCCGCCCCAGTCATTCGTGATTTCATCGGTGAATTTCTGTCCATAGCCGGTTGATCCGTGGCGGTTGATCATCAGTGTCACGTAACCCGCGGCGGAACATACCTGCTCATTCCATCGGTAACCCCAGGCGTTCGACCACATCGTTTGTGGCCCGCCATGTAGCAGCACCAGCAGCGGATACTTTTTCGTGGCACTAAATGTAGGCGGTCGAACCAGCATGGCTTGCACGCGCGAGCCTCCGGCTCCTTCAAACCAGAACGTTTCCGGCGCATTCATATCGAGCTTGGCCAGCAAAGTGTCATTGTGATGCGTCACTTGCTTGGCGTTCTCTCCCTCGCCCGCCGTTACGAAAAGCTCCGCTGGCATCGTCAAGCTGGTGCGTTCGTACGCCATCTTTCCATCCCCGCTGATCGAGACGGTGGTGTTGAATCCTTCAGCTACAACTCTCTTCGGCTCTGCTCCGCCGCGTGCGTCGACAGCGTAAATCGGCGAAAGCGTCTCGTTTTCGGCAGTGAAGTAAATCGTCTTGCTATCCGGTGACCACACCAGACCTTCCGCGCTGCGATCAAATTTCTCGGTCAAATCTTCACTTTTTTCGGTGTGCCGGTCGTAGCGCATCACTCGCCATCGGTCGGCCTCGTATCCCGGCGTCAATTGCGCGTGGTATGCGATGTAATTTCCATCTGGGGAATACACTGGGTTTCCGTCAAATCCTGGATTTGTGGTGATCTTTTTCGCTTCGCCGCCGCTGACCGGCACTACAAAAAGTTCTCCATTCGTACTTAACGCCTCTACCTTGTCTGGCACGGCCGTATAGCAAATCTCTTTTCCGTCCGGCGAAAAATTTAGATCGTCCGCCCCGCCGCGTTCATCGGGAGGCACATCGTAATTTGCACCGGCCGTCAAATCTCGCGGCGTTCCGCTCCCATCCGCCGGCGCGACAAGCAAATGGCTGCGCTTTCCCTCCGACCAGTGCGTCCAATGGCGATATAAGAGCTGTTCGTACACTCGCGCTTTCACTTTGCTTTTTTCTTTATCCGCGTCGCGCGCGCTGTTGCACGCGTCGTCCTTGCAATCCACATAAACGGGTGACGTAAAAGCGATTGTCGATCCGTCAGGCGACCATTTCACTAAGTCAGCGCCGCCAGCCACATGCGTAATTGCATGGCTTTCGCCGCCTTCCATCGACAGCACGTAAACTTGAGAATTTCCCTCGCGCGAAGAAATAAATGCCAGCGCCTTGCTATCCGGCGACCACACCGGAGCGGAATCGTGGCCGCTCTGCGTCAGTTGTATTGCCGCGCCGCCACTTGCCGGCACGATCCAGATATTGCTGGCGTTGCGGTTGGCATCCATGTCCGGAGTCGCCACGGCATAGGCTATCCATTTTCCATCGGGGGAAATTATTGGGCTCGCCACGCGATGCATGCTTCTCAGATCGTCAAAGGTGATCGGGCGTTTACCGGCGGTATCTTGCGCGAATGTGGCAAGACACGCGCCGCTCAATACCACTGCCACAAATCCGCACTTCAGCGCCGCAAGTTTCATGTGTTTCTCCTATGAATCACTTTGGAAATCTGTTTTGCAGGGCCCTGGATAATGTCACGATTTATGCCCGGTGCCAAGGAAGCGAGGCCTTGCTTGGACCTTTGTTTAGATACGGCGCAAGCCGCGTCAGGAAGTCTAGCTTTGGCCAAGTGTCGTCCGGTTTTATTAGTTTTGGCGTGGATTATTTTTTCAACGGCACGCCCACCGCCCAAATGTAACCGTCGGGGTCTTCCAGAATTACGTCGCGCCACCCATGTGGGAAATCCGCCACTGGTTGGAGAATAATCGCTCCTGCCGCCTCCGCCCGTTCTTGTAGCATATCCGGATCGATGCCCATCACTCGAAGTTCAGCGCCGGTGCCGCGTTTTCCTCCGCCGTGTAGCCGCCTATACAGCGGATGATGGTCATAGGTATGGTCGGCGTGCAACATGAACTCCACTCCATTGAGCACCATCGCCGCGAAATCAGCATCGCCATAACGGACCGTAGCTCCCAGCACCTGTTCATAAAAAGAAAGCGATCTCGACAAGTCTCGCACCAGCAGGTTCACCGAGAATTTCGGTAGAGCTCGACCATATTCGTCCGCTGTCATCCAGGCGTCGCCAGTACGCGTCATGCTCATGGGTACATCCTCCGCTGTTCGCGAGCACGCGAACAATAATCCTCACACGCTGACGCCCGTAGCAGTTCCGTGCGAGCGCGCGTGATTTAAGGAAACAGGCTCGCCAATTTGGACTATGCGTCGAGCTGCGGAGTCGCGTCGCTGTTGCGCACTAGCAGCCAGTTCAATGCTGCAATTGCGATGACGCCGAGAACGATGGACAAATTGCTGACTGGCGTCTGCATAAACAACACCACACAAAACGCCAGTGTCAGCGTCGCGATAAAAGGACCACCGCGCAGACGAAACGCATCCGCCTTAGGGCGCTTTTTTCGCAATACCAGTAGCGCCACGGCAAATGAACAATAGGTCAGCAACCTGGCCACCGCGGAAAGAGTGATGTTCCATCGAAAGTTACCCATCACCGTAAAAGCCGACAGTAAAACGGTGTACACGATAATGGACAGGTGCGGAGTGCGGAATCTCGGATGCACGGCGGCGAAAAATCGTGGAAAATCTCCGCGCTCTGCCAGCGCGAACGTCAATCGTGGGGTGTGCAACATATTAGCGCCCAAATATCCGTAGATGGACACCAACGCCCCGGCGGCGATCGCTGCCGCAGCCCCGTTACCAAAAATGTGGCGCGCCGCTTCCGCAAGCGGGCGTTCGGTTCCAGCAGGATTGGTCAGCGTGCCGTTTATCACCACCTGCACCAAGGTGTAAATCGCCGTGACCAGCACCAGCGCATAAAGTAGCGCCGCTGCAGAATCTTTGCGCGGGTCGCGCGTTTCCCCGGTGGCGAAAAAAACCGCTTCAAATCCGCCGTACGCAAAGACCAGCACCAAAATAGCGCCAAGCCAATCTTGCAAGGTGACCGTGTGGGTCATCGGCACCGGAACAACCCGGCCGTGTGCCATCAACCACCCAAGTCCCGCGCCAATAAAAATCAGCAGAAGAAATATTTTTACGCTGGTTAGAAAATCGCTAACCCGTATCGCCGATCGCACTCCGCGATAATTGATAACCGCCAGCACTCCGATTAACGCGGCCAGAATTGTCACGCGGTATACGGGCTGGACTGCATGTGGCATGAACTCCGCAAGATAAGTGGCAAAAAGATTGGCCGTGCCTGAGGCCGCCGCGAGGCGCGATAACCACGTCATCCACGCAATTTGAATTCCCCAAAATCTTCCCAGCGCCGTGCGGGCGTAAAGATAAGGGCCGCCTGTTTCGCTGAATTGCGATGCAACTTCGCTCAGGCACGCGGAAACCAGGGCGATGCCCGCGGCCGCCACCAAATACGCCAGGGGAGCGTACTCTCCCAAGCGGCTTGCAACCACGCTGGGCAAACCGAAAACACCGCCGCCGATCACCGTATTTACAATTAAAGCTGCCAGGCTCCAGCGACTGATGGCCCGAACCAAACCGCTGTGAGACTCAGCCGCCAATGGCGCTCCATCCCGAAATTCTTACAGCTAGCCGAGGCGATAAATCTTTAGCTCGCCAAAAGCGCCGTCAGCGTAGCACAACTACCGATGTCGTTCGCTCCATCATCACCGGCTTATCTCCCATGTTCCCTCTGTTACAATTCCGTACCAATCCACCATGGCGAGCGGCTCCAGCATCTTTCCGCGAAATTTTAGAAAAGATTACCCCATAGCTGTCCGCGGGGAAGGCTGCTGGATCACTTCAGCAGATGGACGGCGTTTTCTTGATGCGGCTGGCCAGGCTGCAGTGGTGAACATTGGGCATGGAGTTGCTGAGATTGGCCGAGCGATGGCGGAACAGTCATCGCAGATCGCATTCGCGCATACTTCACAATTTCACTCCGTTCCGGCGGAGAAACTTGCGGCCTGCCTTTTGCAACTTGCACCTGCAAATTTTCAGAATGGTGGCCGCGTGTACTTTACGTCCGGCGGTTCGGAAGCCACTGAAACGGCTATCAAGCTTGCGCGGCAATATCATCTGGAGTCCGGTTGTCCGCAGCGTTACGGGGTGATTTCACGACGCCAGAGCTACCACGGCAGCACACTCGGCGCGATGTCTGTAAGTGGCAATGTGGCGCGCCGCGCTCCTTATCAACCGCTGCTCCCCGAATGGGGGCACATCTCTGAATGCTTCGCATATCACCATGCCGGCAGTTTGAAGGATGAAGAGTACGGTCTCGCTTGCGCTAACGAACTGGATAAATTTCTCCGCGGTCCGCTCGGCAGTTCTTCGGCGGCATTTATTTTTGAGCCGGTGGTCGGCGCGACTCTTGGTGCGGCGGTGCCAAGCGTTGGCTACATCGAGCGCATCGGAGACATTTGCCGCAAAAATAAAATTCTTCTAATCGCCGATGAAATAATGTCTGGGATGGGCCGCACCGCGAAGCCTTTTGCCATTCAACACTGGAATGTCGAACCTGACATGATCCTGGTGGGGAAGGGCATCGCCAGTGGCTACGCGCCGCTCGGCGCTGTTCTGGTTTCCGGCCGGATCCTCGAAGCATTCGAGCACGGCTCTGGAATCTTTCACCATGGCTTCACTTATCAGGCGCATCCTGTCTCGACCGCTGCGGGCCATGCGGTGCTGGATTACCTGGAAGCCCACAAGCTGTTCGATCGCGTAGTCTCGATCTCAAAAACTTTACGCGCCCATCTGGAGCCTTTGCGGTCACATCCAAATGTCGGCGATATCCGCGGAATGGGCTTATTAATCGGCATCGAATTCGTGAGAGACAAAAACTCGCGCGAACCATTTCCGCCGTCGCAAAATATCGCCGAGCGCATTCGTCAGGCTGCTTTGGAGGAAAACGTGCTCACCTATCCAACACAAGGGTGCGTCGATGGCCTGCGTGGCGATCACATTCTTCTGGCGCCTCCATTCATTTTGAACGCCGAAGAATCCGCGCTCATTGCACGAGCGATCAAATCTGCACTGACAAAAGTGTTTCCATCTTAAGTTTTTAGAATTTCTAAGCAATCATTATTCGATCACCCTTAATCCTTCTTCTCTTTCACCGGGTGTTGCATTACTGTTTCAACCTGCGTTGCCTCGCTTCCGGAGATAACTGTTGATCACACATCGTAATTCCAGAATTCTAATTTCGTGCTTGGCTTCGGTTTTGTTATTCAGTGCTGCTGCCCGAGGCGAGGATAAAGGTCAGGATAAGGTTCAGGAAAAAAAATCTGGCAAACCACGCGCACGTGATCTTGGCGTCCCTTTTGACGGTACGCCCGGCCCGCTTAACGCTATCACTGATGTTGCCGGCGTCACCGTCGGTCACACCACGCTTATTTCCGGCGAAGGAAAACTGCAGATCGGCAAAGGTCCGGTGCGCACCGGCGTCACTGCTGTTTTGCCGCGCGGGCAAGCGTCCATGGGTAATCCTGTCTTTGCCGGGTGGTTTACGGAAAACGGAAACGGAGAAATGACCGGCACGACCTGGGTGGAGGAATCCGGTTTTCTGGAAGGCCCGGTGATGATCACCAATACCCACAGCGTTGGAGTCGTGCGCGATTCCATAATTCAGTGGCGGGTTGCTCACGGCCAACCTGATCCCGCCGGGTATTGGTGGTCGCTGCCGGTGGTAGCGGAAACGTGGGACGGCTGGCTCAATGACATCAACGGTTTTCACGTGAAATCTGCTGACGCTTTTCAAGCTATTGATTCCGCATCGTCGGGACCAGTGACGGAAGGTAACGTCGGCGGCGGCACCGGAATGGTTTGCAATGAATTCAAGGGCGGGATCGGCACATCGTCGCGAAAGGTCGATGCAAAATTCGGCGGCTACACTGTCGGCGTGTTGGTGCAGTGTAATTATGGATCGCGCGCGAATTTGCGCATCGCGGGCGTGCCGGTGGGCAAAGAAATTCCCGAGGATCGCGCGTACGCTTCCAGTACATTTGATGAACTGGATCGTGGTTCCATCATCGTGGTGGTCGCCACCGACGCGCCACTGCTAGCCCATCAGTTGAAGCGCCTGGCTCGCCGCGTCACTCTGGGCCTCGGACGCGATGGAAGTATTTCCGGCAACGGTTCCGGCGACATTTTTATCGCTTTTTCCACCGCCAACCCCGGCGCCGCGTTTGCAGATCACGTCGTGGATTTGAAAATGTTGCCCAACGAAAAAATTGAGCCGCTCTTCGCTGCTACGGTGCAAGCTACCGAGGAAGCCATTATCAACGCAATGGTCGCGGCCGAAACTCTGACAGGCATCGAAAATCACAAAGTCATCGCATTGCCGCATGATCGCCTGCGTGCAGTATTGAAAAAATACAATCGCCTGAACGAGTGAATAATAGTTTTGGTTATTACGGAACGTCTTAAGGGTGCGCTGTCAAATGACCGGTACGGCCGTTTTGCGGGGCGGATTAAAAAAAGGCAACGGTACGATTTTTGCCGATACTGTGTGCCGCACGGCTTCGACGGTAATCTCCATGTTCAGCGTTGTACCGACAGTGGAGTTCTCGCGACTTACGCAAGCCAGCGCAATCATTTTCTTAAGAGTCGGCGACCACGTTGTGGACGTCGCCTTGCCAACCACTCGCCCACCGCGATACACCGGCACCGCGGCGCGAGAGGCCATGCTTGGCACCTGTGGCGCCATGCCAACTTTGTCGTAGAGCGATTCCACTTCGTTCCAATTAATTTCAAGGCCCACCAGCGCTCGATCCGCGCCCTTCTTCGCCTCGCGCTCCAGCGCTTCGCGACCGACGAAATTCTCTTTCTTCAGGTCCACCAGCTTGCCTAGTCCAATTTCCGCGGGAGAGAATTTCTGGGCATCGATCAACGCTTTTTTGCTGGAAGTGTAGTCGACCTCAATCAGAATCAGGCCAGCTTCGATGCGCGCGATGTCCAGCGCAATCATTCCGGCAGGATGAATATCAAAGGCCTTGCCCTTGGAATTCAACTCGTCCCAAACTTTCACTGCGTTTTTCCACGGCATCCAAATTTCGAATCCCAGGTCGCCGGTATATCCGGTGCGCGAAATGTCCACGGGCACGCCAGCAATTTTTCCGTGCCGGACACGAAAATATTTCAGCTGGGTGATATCTGCTTCGGCCACGGCATTCAGCAATCTTGCCGATGTAGGTCCCTGCAACGCTAGTGCGGCCACCAGTTCGGTAATATCCTCAATTCTTACATTCAGGCCCAGCGCATTTTGCTGAAACCATCGCAAGCTGGGATCCGCCGCCGTCCAGCGGTATTCATTTTCGGCCAGCCGCGTGATTGTGCCGTCATCGATGACCTTGCCTTCAGGATCGCACCAGCAGCAATAAATCACCTGATCGATCGCGACCTTGTTGATATCCCGCGAAATCACGCGATTCACGAATTTCGTCGCGTCTGTTCCGGTTACTTTGTATTTGAACAGTGGAGAAATATCGATTAACGCTGCGGAATTGCGGATGGCATTGTACTCGTGCTCATGATGCATTTCATACACGCTGACCGTGTAGTAGCCGGACCATTCGCGGTAATTCAGGCTCTCGCACAGCGCAAGCGTTCTGTCGTGAAACGCAGTACCAACCGGCACAAGCCCTCCATCAATCGCGGCGCAATCTACGCATTGCAAAAAACATGGCGTGTTACGAAACTATCGAATTATAGGTGTTGGTTCAGCACAGCCGCAAGGCGCTTGCCAGCGCACTGTTCATTTCGCCAGTCACTTCGATCTGCTGACGGGGGTCAATCTGCTAAGCTGGCGCGAAAATCTTCCTTCCAACTTTCAGGAAAAGACGTCACCTGTAAGGCGCGGTGCACCACTTCAATATCAACAGCTTTGTAGTCTTTCGCGAGGTACAAACGAATAATCTCTGAAATCGAGACGTGGTTCGGGTCTCGTGAAACTTCTTTGATCTCATCGCCTGCGCCGACCTCGCCCTCGCGGGTTACCGCAAGATAAAAGCCCGATCGTTTGCCTGCCAGAAAGCGCTTCACCATGGCGTCTGACTGAAATCTGATACCCAACTTGTAGCAAGGCAGACGTGGCTGTGTCACCACGACTTCTGCTGACCCAATAGAAAATCGATCACCGATATGGATCGCATCTTCCAAAAGACCTTCGGTTGTAAAATTTTCTCCAAAATTTCCCGCCGTCAAATCGTATCCGGGCAACTCCTTCTTCCAATACGCATAGTGCTCCAGTGGATAGCAATATACGGCCTTGTACTCGCCGCCATGCACGCTCAGGTCGGCCTGCCGATCACCGTCAAGATCTAATTTGTGAAGAAACACGCGGCCCTTAACGGGCTCTTTGAATATGCTCGTTGTCACCGCGTGTCCGTGCCAGAGAACTTCGCGCGGCAACCCAATATTTACGGAGATTATTTTGCTCACGAGACGCTCGCTTTTGCACCGGACCTATGGTGCTTTTGCAGTATACGCGATGAGTTAGAGCGTGAACTTCAATGACCTATTTATCGCGCGACTTGTGCCGCATTGCCGCTGCCAGTAGAATGCCTTTTGCTTTCTTCAACCTTCTAGTACTCACGTGCGCGCTTTGCGATCGCCTCATTTGTCGATTCCTCGCGCTTGTATGTTGACGGAGCCTTAGCAAAATGACGCAGCATTACGACGTGATCGTCATTGGTGGCGGTCACAACGGCCTGGTCAACGCCGCCTATCTGGCCAAGGCCGGCAAGAAGGTTTTGGTCCTCGAACGCCGTCACGTACTGGGTGGCGCCGCAGTCACCGAGGAAATCATTCCGGGTTTTCTTTTTTCGGAATGCTCCTACGTGGTCTCCTTGTTGCGCCCCGAAATCATTCGTGAGCTTGATCTTCCTCGCCATGGTCTTGAAATTCTCCCGCTGGATGGCACATTTTCTCCCATGCCTGATGGCAATCATCTCTGGCGCATGAACGATCACGCCAAATCCATCCGCGAAATTCGGCGCCACTCGCGCGTCGACGCCGAAGCGTACGACGAATTCTCGAAGATGATGACGCCGATGTGCCGCTTCGTGAAGCCCATGCTTTCCATGGTGCCGCCCGACCCCACGACGCTTAATCCGCGCGATCTGAAGCAGCTGCACTTCCTGATGCAACGCTTCCGCGAACTATCTTCCGACGAACGCTACACGCTGATCCAGCTCATGACTATGAGTTCCGCGGATTTTCTGGACCAGTGGTTCGAAACGGATGTACTGAAAGCCACCATGTCCGCGTCCGGGATCATCGGCACTTTTCTAGGCATCCGCTCGCCGGGCACCGCTTACGTGCTGCTGCATCACTACATGGGTGAGATTGATGGAGCGTTTCGATCCTGGGGATTCAGCCGTGGAGGAACTGGCGCGATATCTAACGCCATTGCCGGGGCGGCACGCGAAGCCAGCGTTGAAATTCGCACCAAGGCTCCGGTGGGAAAAATTCTGGTGAAAGAAGGTCGCGCCGCAGGAGTCGTTCTGCAGTCCGGAGAGGAAATTACCGCCAACGTAATATCCTCCAGTGTCGATCCGCATCTCACTTTCGAAAAATTCCTCGAGCCTTCGGAGTTGCCCGCCGATTTCCTGGAAGGCGTACGACGCTACAAATTCCGCGGATCATCCGGCAAAGTAAACATTGCGCTGGATGCGCTGCCCGAATTCAAATCTCTGCCTGGCGATGGAGCGCATCTTCGCGGTGCGATTTCCATTTCTCCCAGCATGGAATACATGGAGCGCGCTTACGACGACGCCAAATACGGCCACTATTCGCGCCGTCCATACATCGACATGGTGATTCCAAGCTTGACCGATCCGAGCGTTGCACCGCCCGGCAAACATGTTCTTTCCTGTTTCGTGCAATACGCTCCTTACAAACTCGCGGAAGGCACGTGGGACGATCAACGCGAAGCTTTTGGCGACAATGTGATCGACACGATCTCCGAATATGCGCCCAACATTAGGGACATTATCGTCGGACGTCAGATTCTGACTCCGCTCGATCTGGAACGCGAATTTGGCCTGACGCAGGGGAATATTTTTCAGGGTGAACTTTCGCTTGAGCAATTATTCTTTTTGCGCCCCGTAGCCGGCTGGGCTTACTACCGCACTCCGGTCGACAATCTTTATATGTGCGGTTCGGCAACCCACCCGGGCGGAGGCATCATGGGCGCCAACGGCCGTATCGCTAGCCAGGTCATTCTCAAGGAATGGAAAAAGCCCGCCGTGCCGCGTCAAAAAACAAATGGCGCGCAACCTTCGACGGAACCCCTACCAGCGACCGCCGGGCGTTCCACCAAAGAGCCCTACTGACATGCCCATCGGCCAGCGCGTAGCATTCATCGGCGGCGGTCACAATGCGCTCATCGCGGCGTTTTACCTGGCCAGGGGTGGATTCAAGCCGCTGATTCTGGAACGGCGCGAAATTGTCGGCGGCGGGGCCGTCACGGAAGAGTTTCATCCCGGTTACCGCGCCTCCACGTTGGCTCACACGCTCGGTCCGTTGCGGCCAGATCTAGGCCGCGACTTAAAAGTTGAAAAATTTGGTTGCGAAATTCTTCGCCCTGACCCACGCGTGTTTGCCCCTGCACCTAATGGTGAGTCACTGCTTTTTTTCGACGATTACGCCCAGACTGCCGGCGGCATCGCTCGCTTGTCGGCCAAGGACGCCGCGAAATATACGCACTTTGCTGCGTCGCTCGAGAAAATTTCCAATGTGTTTGCTCAACTCTCCACAATCACCCCACCGTCAATCGATAAGCCTTCACCGGAAGATCTCTGGAACCTGCTGAAGACTGGGCGTGGCGTTCGCAGTCTGGGGAAGCACGGCATTTTCGATCTGCTGCGTTGGGGACCGATGGCTGTCGCGGATTTTGTCGCTGAATTTTTCGAGACAGAATTATTGCGCGCCGTGATTGCGGCTCGCGGAATTTTCGGCACTGCTCTGGGGCCGTGGTCCGCTGGTTCCACCGCGGTACTTCTTCTGCGCGCCGCTGCCGACGCAAACCCGGTTGGCTCAGCGGCATTTTGTCGCGGGGGACTGGGCACCTTTACGCACGCGCTGGCCGAATCCGCCAAGCAGGCCGGCGCGGAAATTCGCACCAATGCTGAAGTGCTGCATATCCGCATAAAAAACGGCGCGGTTACCGGTGTGGTGCTCGCTAATGGAGATGAAATCGCCGTCGAGGCCATTGTCTCCGGTGTCGATCCCAAGCGCACATTTTTCCAGCTCATGGATCCATCGCAACTCGATCCGACTTTCGCTTTACGGATCCGCAATATTCGCGCCAACGGCACGGTGGCTAAAGTAAATTTCGCCCTCAACGATTTGCCGACTTTTCCTTCGCTATCGGACGCCGTCGGAGCGGATGGGTTCCGCCGGGCGGCGCTCTCCGGCCGCATTCACATCGGCCCTGAGATCGATTATCTCGAACGTGCATTTGACGCTTCCAAATATGGAGAATTTTCAGACGCTCCTTATCTTGATCTCACGATTCCAACACTTCTCGATCCAACTCTTGCGCCAGAGGGCAAACACGTCCTCTCGGCCTACGTGCAGTTCGCACCGTACAAATTGAAAAATGGAAGTTGGGACGCGCGCCGCAGGGATTTGGGCGAGACGGTTATCAAAACCATTGCCGCGTACGCTCCCAATTTCGCCGACGTTGTAGAAGCCTCACAGGTGATCACGCCGCAGGATCTGGAGACCGAGTATGGTTTGACCGGCGGCCATATCTTTCATGGTGAGCTGGCACTCGATCAGCTTTTCACCATGCGCCCGGTTCTTGATTGGGCGCGCTACAAAACGCCCATTCGCGGATTATTCTTGTGCGGCTCTGGAACGCACCCGGGCAATGGACTCACCGGAGCATCCGGGGCCAACGCTGCGCGCGAAATCATTCGCGAACTGCGTTAGGACACCAATCTTCCTAGAGCGGGCTCGACGGTTCGGTGCATGCTTTAATCGGTAGCAATTAATTTTGTGCGGTAAATTAATGAGGAGTCGCTAGAATAGTGCCTCTCAACATAGGTGACAGCTGATGGCTTCCGACTATTATTTGCTGAAAACAGAGCCTACCGGGTATTCCTTCGCCGATTTGCAGCGCGATTCGGTCACTGAATGGGACGGTGTTTCCAACCCTGTGGCGTTAAGAAATCTCCGCGAGATGAAACCGGGAACGAAATTAATCATTTACGAAACTGGTGCCGTCAAAAGCGCGGTGGGCACGGCTACGGTGGTGTCGGTAAACAATGACGATCCCAAAAATCCCGCCATCACCATCAAAGCAGGTCCACCGATAAAACGGCCAGTTTCACTGGCGCAGATGAAAGCTGATCCGCTGTTCGAGGATTCGCCGCTGGTACGCCAGGGCCGTCTTTCCGTAGTTCCGCTCACGTCGGCGCAATACAAAATCCTGACCAAATAAACAATTCTTGTCGACCACACTGTTTTCTTTTAGATTCGCCTCATGGATGCCAGCTGGATCCGCGACCTTTGTCTTTCCTTTCCGTCTGTCACGGAGCACGTGATCTGGGGCAACGATCTGACCTTTAAAGTAGCGGGCAAGATGTTCGCTCATGCGGTTCTCGAGCCAGCACCGGTGTGGCTGTCTTTTAAAGCTTCTCCAGAAAATTTCTATGAACTAACCGAACGTCCCGGCATTATTCCCGCGCCTTATCTCGCTCGAGCGCAATGGGTAGCCCTGGAAACTAAAGGTGCGCTTTCGTCAGCCGAGCTATCCACCCTGGTTCGCGACTCGTATGACCTTATTGTTGCCAAACTCCCCAAAAAGACCCGCGACTCTCTCAGCGTAAGAAAGTCCAGCACCCCCAAATCTCGCCGCCGCGCGAGAGTGTGAATCGTCACCCGCAGAGCATGAGGTTGGCGATTCTTTATTGTTTGAAGGCGGAAACCGGATAGAACGGCGCACACGATTACGGTCAAATGGACGAAATTTGACCGGCCCGCTCGAGATGCAAAAGGAGCAATTCGGGAGCGATCGTGATGCTAAATAAAATTGTTGCTATTTCTACAGAAGTCGCCGACACCGTGCGCCAGACCATGCGGGCGCCGGTCTACGGGTTTCCGGCGCATAAGCAGCTAGTTACGGACGCCGCGCCATGCCGTCATTGCCTGCGCCTGATTACTCCGCAAGTGGATGAGGCCATCCTGTTCACCTATGACCGATTCAGTGGCGTCGAAGAACTGCCGCAGCCTGGACCAATTTACGTGCACGCAAGAGAATGTACCCGATACGATGAACTGGGCGGTTTCCCAGAAGAAATTCGCGGAAACGCACGCACGCTTGAAGCTTATGCCCGGGGTCGTCGCTTCATCGCACAAGAATATGTTGTTGATGGAGCATTCGAGGCCGCAATCACGCGCCTGTTTGCGAACCGTGAAGTCGATTATTTGCAAGTGCACAGCACGACTGCCGGCTGCTTCACATTTCGCATCGAACGAGCACCGATAGCTGAGGCGGCCATCGAAAAAGCGATTAACAGCTGCGGAGTGGCGATCCACGAGCCTCCCAAATAGAAAATGCGCCCGACGTTTTATGAATTAACGCAGGGCGCATTCTCGAACGAAACTACTTTGCTGCTGAGTCCGTTCAAAACAGCAATTATTTAAGACTCAATTATGCCCGCCGGCGGACTTGGCCATTTTTTCTTGCCATTCCTTGGCGCGTTTCTCCATCTCCGCTGGGGCGACATCTTCCACATGTTGCGCCATGCCCCAATGATGACCGAAGGGATCAGCTAATTTGCCGAAGCGATCGCCCCAGAATTGATTCTGCAACGGCATGGTGACTTTGCAGCCCGCGGCTACCGCTTTGTTGAAAGCCGTGTCCACATCTTCGGTGTAGATGAAAAGATAGCTGGATGGCGATGACTTGGAATTCGGGTCTGGCGCGGATGCCATGGGCGGAAATTCATCGTTTAACATGAACTTTGAGTCGCCGATCTGCATTTCAGCGTGTCCAATTTTTCCGTCTGGACCTTGCATGCGGTGGATTTCCTTTGCTCCCAACGCTTTCTTGTAAAAATCGATGGCCTTAGCGGCATCTCTACAAGTGAGTGCGGGAGTAATCGAATGATAGCCTTCGGGGATCGGACGAACATTGGTCATAAATCCTCCTTAAACGTATTCTAACGGTTGGCGCCCGAACATAGGAAACCGGCGCGTCTGGAGGTAATACCGAACTGCATCGTCGAAGTCAACCGTCAAGAATGGGAACTCCAACGAGCGTAACAAGAAGGGTGCCGCAGTCTTCCGCCCGGTCTTTTCTTATATTAAGATTCGGTGGCTGTTATTTGCTTGAGACCTTTTTCAGCCTGGACAGGAATTCGAATTCCGCCGAATGCATCTTTTCCCTTGCGGCTTCGAGCGTAAAGAAATTCGCTCGATCGATTTCTGCAAAGGTCGCCTTCTTGCCTGATTTTGGCGGCCATTCCATCTCAAATGTATTGCTCTTTATTGAGGCGGGATCGCAATTGCCGGCAAATGCCCAGGCGTGCACAGTCTTGCCGCTCTTGTGCTTCACACTGCCGAGAGATACAAAATCACCACGCGGAACGAGCCCGGTCTCTTCCTGAAATTCGCGTTTTGCCGCATCGAGCAAGTCTTCGCCGGGGTTAATTTCGCCCTTGGGGACAAACCATGCTCCGCGATCCTTGTTTTTCCAAAATGGCCCGCCGAGGTGTACCAGCAACACTTCCATCTGGCCATTCTTTTCTCTATACATCAGTAATCCCGCACTGATTTTCGCCATCTGTTTTCTCTGGAAATATAATGATCATTATCGCCAAGACCGGCACGATATAATCGCACAGCGCGAATCTTATTTTGTGTTCGCGATTCCGCCCCATCAACTATGTCCGAACCCGCCATGGTAGTTCGTAATATTTCAGACACCGCCCGATGGGCTGCGGTGTTTCGCGCCAACGAAACACAGCGTCCTGATGCACTCTTCCGTGATCCCTACGCTGCGCGACTTGCGGGAGCGCTGGGTGTGGATATCGCTAACACGCTTCCGCACGGAAATAGTTACGCGTGGGCGTGGGTAGCCCGTACCTATCTTTTCGATCAATTTATTCTCCACGAAATTCAGCAGGGCGTGGACATGGTAATAAACCTGGCGGCTGGTTTGGACGCGCGGCCATATCGCATGCAGTTGCCGCCTGCGCTTCAATGGGTAGAAATCGATTTGCCAGAAATCCTCACGTATAAAGAAGCGATTCTTGCCGGCGAAAATCCAACCTGCCGACTCGAGCGTATCTGCCTGGACCTTTCCGATGTTGAGGCTCGCAAGCCAGTGTTTGCGGAATTCGCGGGGCGGGCCACCAAGATTATGGTGCTCACCGAGGGATTGCTAATTTATCTGGAGTCCAGTCAAGTGATCGCACTCGCCAAGGACCTTGCCGGGCATCCGCAATTTCGGCGCTGGATTCTCGATATGCATTCGCCGGGCCTGTTGCGCCTGATGCAGCGCACCACCGGAAAGCAACTTAGCCAGGTTGGCGCGCCATTCAAGTTCGGCCCCCGGGAAGGTCCGCAATTCCTAGAGTCATATGGCTGGCGGGCCGTTGAGGTCCAAGGTCTGCTGAAAACCGCCGCGCGTTTTAAACGCCCTCCGTTTGGTTTGCGCTTACTTTCGCGCCTGCCGGAAAAAAAAGGCGTGCAGGGTTCGCGGCCATGGTCCGGTGTGTGTTTATTTGAACGAGTGGACAGGCACAAATAAAATGCAACGCCCGTGAGCGTGCAAGTCCATAGCCCACAAAAGAATGGCGATTCTTATTTTCCGAAATTCTCAGTACTTCCCGGTATGGCCGCCTACCTATAGCGGTGAAAGAATCTTTCGTGAGCGAGCAGCCTTGCCCAAGCTGCTCCAAAGACGAATAAACCGGAGGCAATTTAATGAAAGCAAAATTAGCACTAAGTTTTCTCGCGCTATCCAGCCTGGCGATGGTTCCGAGAGTGAGCTTTGCAACTCAAGAAGACACGCAAAAAAAGAGCGATTCGACCCGCACTCTAACCGGTTGCCTTTCAGCCGGCGATAAATCAGGCGAATACCATTTGACTGCGGAGGATGGCAGCACGTGGACGCTGAGCTCCAAGAACGCCAAGTTGGGCGATCATGTGGGCCACACCGTAACAGTGAGCGGCAGGGTGTGGCACGCCGGAATGCACGGGGCGAAGGAAAAGGCCAAGGACGAAACTAATCCGAATGCCACCGAGCACGGTCATCTGAAGGTGACGGACGTGAGCATGGTCAGCGAAAGCTGCAAGCGGTAAATTCGCCTCACGATTTATGGAGTGAAAAGAGGGAGGGCGATTTGCCCTTCCTCTTTTCTTGTCGTGTGGCCGGTGATTTGCCAATGGCGAAACTCGCTGTTAGAAATATTGGTGAGGCACGCCGATGACCTACGACTTTTTGGTGGAAACCTACGAAACAGAACGAGTCAAAATTATCAGCACCTGGAGTGAATTCCGTGACGAAGATATGCATCGCCGCCCGCGCGACGGCGATGCTCGTGGGCGCAGCGTTCAGGAACACATGGTGCATCAGTGCGTGAGCGAAGACCTGTGGTTCCGCAACATGCTGGGCATTGATGTGAGCGCCCCGCCGTTGCCGAAGACAGAGACGCGTTTGGGATTTATGAAACGTTACGCGGAAGACAGCGAAAAGCGACTCGCTGTTTTGCGCACGAAAGATGAATTGTGGTGGCCCGGGGAGACGCAGTTCTTCGATGTACCACGCTCGCGGGCGTGGGTTATGACGCGCAGGATTGCGCACAGCGCTCATCATCGCGGGCAGCAAACGGCGATGCTGAGGATGTTTGGCTACGCGCTGCATAGCAATTACGGGCCGACCGCAGATACCGGCGGGTTGATGCAAAATCACGCGCCGACAATTTACGCGTATCAGGATCTCGCGTCGCTTTTCGCGGGAGAGTCCTCCGGCGGAAGAAAATCCTCCTTGCCGGCTCCGAGCGACAGAGCTGTCACCGAGCGGCCAGAGAAAAGGTAATTCCGGTGCCGAGAATCAAGACGATATCGACGGGCTCCGGGAATTGCGCGAAGTGTATATACCTCTGGCGGTTTATTCCGGCTTCACGATTACGCCGCAGGCGATGCGTGCAGGAGCGGCGGCTGCGGAAGTATCCGTAACGGCGTGAATAACGATGGAAGTCCCTCCGTTGCTGAACACGGAATTGTCACCACTCCCCAGAGTAACGTTGGGAGCCACGACGCTAACGTGCGCTGTGTGATCCGGGGCAACTATCAACGAAAAATTCGGAATGTCTCCGGCAGGTGCGGCGCCGTGTTCGTGACCCGCGCCGGCCGCACCAAAGTGCGGACCCGCGGACTTGAAATCGGGTGCGTCACATTTGCCTACTTGATGGATATGAATGGAATGCTGTCCCGGCGGCAAATCCTTGATGTCGAGTTTGATTTTTACACCTTGCGGTGCGGGCGTAAGCGTCGCGGTGCCGATGCTCTGGCCTTCTGAGTTCTTTATGTCTACGGAAACTGGCTTCGATTGGCTATGGGCCTGCGGTTGCATGAATGCGGCTGCGGCCAGAAATAACAATCCTGTCAAGCAAAAGGTTTTCATTTAGCCTCCTTCAAGTGTGACGCCTCGACTGATAATTAGGATTTATTCGTTTAGCATTCGACCGAGGATATTTGTTCACGTGATTTTGTAACCCAGAGCTCTGCGGCACTAGGGGCCGCATTTATCGGTTGCGATTCTAACAGCATCTCTTACTGGGCGGTAGAAATAGCGAGGCCTGAGCTGGAATGTCGCGCCATACAATGCTGAC
>JGI12053J15887_10000189_pt1 | contig 22453 bp, 27 predicted proteins | sample MedBloCAOM1_O3_FD_15887 | JGI IMG/M metagenome (IMG submission 15887)
ACGTCCATTGGGGCTATTTCGACGCCCGCCTGTCTCCCCGGCTCGCCATCGACAGCGGCGAGCGCGTGACGATCTCGAGCGTATCGGGCGGTCCCGAGCTGATGCCCGCTCCGCCGCTGGTCATCCCGCCGGCCCTCCCCGCCATTCATGCAAAGGTAGTGCGGCAGTTGGGGCCGCACATCCTCACCGGTCCCGTGGCCGTCAAAGGCGCCAAGCCCGGGCAGGTGCTCCAGGTCGACATCGAGGCCATCGATGTGCTGTACGACTGGGGCTACAACTCGGTGCGCCCGCTCGCCGGCGCTTTGCCGGACGACTTCGCCGAGAACCGGCACATCCACATCGTTCTCGACCGCGCGCGCAAAAGCTGGCGGCTGCCGTGGGGCCAGGAGGTTCCGCTGGCGCCGTTCTTCGGTGTGATGGGCACCGCACCGCCCCAGGCGTGGGGCATGATCTCGACCGCTCCGCCACGTCGGAACGGCGGCAATCTCGACAACAAGGAGCTCGTCGCCGGCACCACGCTCTATCTGCCCATCTTCGTCGAGGACGCGTTGTTCTCCGTCGGCGACGGTCATGGTGTGCAAGGCGATGGCGAAGTCTGCATCACCGCGGTCGAGACCGGGCTCACGGGAACCTTCCGGCTCACCGTGCGCGACGACATGCGCCTGGAATGGCCGATGGCGGAGACGCCCACCCACATGATCACCATGGCGTTCGATCCCGATCTCGATGACTGCGTGGTGATTGCGCTGCGCCAGATGCTCGATCTCATCTGCACGCGCGCCGGGCTCGACCGCTACCAGGCCTACTCGCTCGCCAGCCTCACCGCCGATCTGCGCGTGACGCAGGTGGTCAACGGCAACAAGGGAATCCACGTGATGCTCGACAAGCGGTATCTCACACGCGAGCGCTAATGCCGACGTGAACCGCGCGCACGCCATCGGCGCTGCGCTTCCAACGAAAACCGCGTGAGAGATACGGATCGATGATGAGCATCAGCTCAGCTGTTCTCGCAATCGCTGCCGCGATTGCCATCACAACTCCCGGCCATGCCGCCGAATGGCCGACGCGCCTGGTGCGGTTCGTCGTGCCCTTCACGGCGGGGGGAGCCACAGACGTTCTGACGCGCCTGTTGTGCCGGCGGCTTTCGACCGAGCTCAACGTGCCGTTCATCGTGGAGAACCGAGGCGGAGCCGGCGGCAATGTCGGCGGCGCTGCCGTCGCCGGCGCGCCGAACGACGGCTACACGTTCCTGATGGGCGCGCCCGGCGTATTGTCGTACAACAAGGCGCTCTATCGCGAGATGCGGTTCGATCCGGACCGGGAGCTCGAGCCGGTCTCGCTCTTCGCCCGCCTCCCGAATGTATTGGTGGTGAATCCTGAAGTCCCGGCTCGGGACGTAGCGGAACTGGTCGCTTACGCCAAGGCCAATCCCAACAAGCTCAACTATGGCGCCATCGGCGCGGGCGCGACCTCGTTTCTTTCCGCCGAGCTGTTCAAATCGATGGCCGGTGTGGACATCCAGTTCGTGTCCTACAGCGCGACCACACTGTCGCTGACCGACCTCATCACCGGCCGGATCCAGTTGGTGATCGACAATTTGATATCGTTCCTGCCGGTCATCCGCGACGGACGGGTTCGGGCGCTCGGCATGAGCACGGCGGTCCGATCGCAGCTTCTGCCCGAACTCCCGACCATCAGCGAAGGCGGCGTGCCGGGATACGAAGCCTCATCGTGGATCATGGTCGCGACCCCTGCGGGCACGCCGCAGACCATCACGCAATCGCTCGCTGATGCCATTCGGCGGATCACCGATGCGCCGGAATTTCGTGCGCGCATCGCTGAGCTTGGCGCGGAGCCCGTGGCCGGCACGCCGGCGGAAGCGAAAGCGTTCGTCAAGGAAGAAGCCGCCAAGTGGCAGCGCGTCATCGCCAAGACCGGCGTACGCGTGGATTGATCGAGCGCTTCAGACAAAATTCCTGGAGGCGCCCGCAATCGCAAGTCGGCGCGGCCGGCTTGCCCACTTAAGATCGATCTCAGACGCAATGATTCCTGATTCGGCTTTGGATAGCAGTCGGCGATCACTCGCCCTGCAGCTTGATGATCTCGACCACTTTGTTGTCCTTCGGATCGACGATCACCACCTGCTCCGCGGTCAGAAAATACCTGTGGGCCTTCACCTGCGGAACCTTCTGGGCGACCGCGGTCGGCATCGGCTGCGGGCTGACGCCTTGCGGGATCGGCTCGCCGACTGCCGCCTGCACGTTCGCGGGCGTCGCGTCGGTTTTCGCGTCCTTGACGATCTCCTTAATGGTGTAGCGCTGTTCCAGCGTGAGATTGAGCTTGGGACTCGTCGGCGCGAGTTCTTGCTGCGGCGGGGTAACCGGTGGAGTTTGGGCATAGGCGATCGTGACGACCACCGGCAGCATCAACCCGAGAGCAATGATAAACGACGCCTTCTGCATCTATTCCTCCTGTAATGGGTGCGATAGAATGAACGACGGCCTGTGCCAGCACGCGTTGACACCTGCGCTCAACTAAAGAGAACTTTTTCCTAGCGGAAAGGTTCCGCCGGAAGGCGCGCCCGTAACGCCGCATCTGGTTCTGCCGCAACGTCCTCCTATATGCGGTGAAGTTGCCATCCGGTCGACTGGAGGTAACGGAGCGGAAGGATCGGCTTGCGCCATCATGAGCAGAGCATTCATCAAAGAGCCGGACGGCGAAGACGCGGTCGCGGAGTTGCCGGAGCGTCCGATCTCGACGCATCCCAACCTGGTGACGGCGGAGGGCCTCGCACAGATCGAGCGTGAGCTCGCACGCCTGCAGCACGAGCACGCCGCTGCTCAGGCGGCGAGCGACCGCGGCACGATCGCGCGAGCGGCACGCGACCTGCGCTATTGGAATGCGCGGCGCGCGAGCGCTCAGCTCGCTCCTCCTTGCCAGGATTCGACGCGCGTGCATTTCGGTTCGACCGTGACCATCGTGCGCGACGACGGGCGCCGTCAGACTTTTCGGATTGTCGGCGAGGATGAGGCCGATCCCACGCGCGGCACGCTCTCGCATGTTTCGCCGGTGGCGCGCGCCTTGTTCGGTAAAGAGGTCGGTGACATCATCCAGGCAGGGCAAACCAACGCGGAGATCGTCGAGATCGCTTGAGCCGAGATTGCTTGAGTCGAGATTGCTCGAGATGCGCGCCACCAGATCGCCGTTGCAAACCGAACAATGCAGCCCTATATGTGCGGCGTTCGAGATTTTGCCTGCCTTGCATCTGCCCGCGACGGGCCTTTCCCAAGAACACGCCAAATCCGGATATCGGCTCGCATGAATGGTTATGCGGTCCAGACGCATTTGTGCGTTTTCAAGGAGGCCAATATGGCAACAGGTACCGTGAAGTTTTTCAACTCCCAAAAGGGCTTCGGCTTCATTCAACAGGAGAATGGCGGCCCCGACGTGTTCGTTCACGTCTCGGCCGTAGAGCGCGCTGGCATGCGCGGTCTGGTCGAGGGTCAGAAGGTCAGCTTCGAGATCGAAGCGGATCAGCGGAGTGGTAAGTCGGCGGCGGCCAATCTGCAGGCAGTCTGATCGACGACTTGAGGATCGAGCCCGGCGCGACATGCGCCGGGCTCTTTGTTTGCGATCGTCGGGCATGTGGGGAGCGCCCGGACATCGATAGGGTGTGAAGATGGCCAAGAAACCCGGGACCCGCGCTGAATTCGTGCTGTTCGACGTGTTCTACGAGGACGGCTCGCAGCGATCCAACCGCAAAGTGCCGAGCACGGTGCTGGGCGGCCTTGATGGCGACGCTCCCGCGCGCGCGATCATCGAAGAGCAAGACCGCGCGATCGCGGAGAAGTCGGGCCTTCCGGCCATCGCGATCAAGAGCGTGCGCCGCTCGGGCGGGAAATGACCGCCTCATCGACGCGACGCCCTCGGCCGGCCGCCGGGCGTCACGACACTGAGTCTCCCGCGCCGCGGGTCTAAGCCGTCTTGAAGACGTAATGCAGCATCGGGTGCATGTAGCCGGCGTAGTCGAAGGTCGGCGCGCGATCGATCAGGTCCGGCTTCACGTTCCAGCGGCGCAATAGCGCCGCCAGCGTGAGGCCCCCGATTCCCGAGTCGACAATCAGAACGCGCATGTCATTTTGTTTGTCCTTGAGACCGGGCGCAAAGATCAGTTGCGCCGGGCTAAGCCGCCGATTGCGGATCGCAGGCCGGTAGAGCTAGGGAGATTGCCGCCGAGTGTGTACGCCAGGCGGCGCCGGCGCTCGAGCATAATCGCGGAACCGTATACGGCGCCGCGGATGACTCAAGGCTTCGTGGTCCAAGCCTTGAAGTCCGCATCCGACACGCTCGGCAGCTTCTTGACGAAGGCGACGATTGTCCAGATTTCCTGGTCGGGCACCTCGATCAGGCCGAAGCTCGGCATGCCGGTCATGTTGATGCCATGCTTGATCACCCAGAACAGCTCCTCGGGCGCGATCTTGTCGGCGAGCTCCTTGAGGTCGGGCGGATCCGGGCGCAAGCCTTCGGAGAATTTGGCCCAGTTCACGCCCGGTCCACCATGGCAATTCACGCAGCCGCGCTCGGAAAAGGCGCGCGCGCCCGCCTGCACGCTGGCGGAATCGTCGAGCGTCGTCGGCGGCCTGTCCTTGGCATGCCGCGCCACCGAGGCTTGGCGGACCTTGACGAGTGCCCATTTCACAATGGCGGGCTCCTCGGCAGTTCCTGCCACGCTGTAGTAGCCGCCGAAGAAGTAGACCGTGGACGCGATCCCGACCAGGATTGCGAGCAGGCCAATGATAGCGAGCGTTTTCAAAGTTTTCATGGACACATCTCCCGGGGTGAAGCCGGTCGCCGTATCGTAGCGCAGCGAGCGCAAAAAGAAACGGCGGTCTGGCCCGCCCACCTTCTGCTGGACGGGCCTATCGGGCCTCGGAACCCCCGGATCACCCGGCCTCGCGGGGCGCAAATAGACTTCGCAGGCGATGATAAGGCAGAGAGCAGATGTCTTCCGATCCGCAATCCGCTAGGCTGTCATTCTCCCCGCGCAAGGCGGGCTCATTAAGGGAGAGAAATCACAATGGCGAAGGCGTATTGGATCGCGTGCTATCGTTCGGTTTCAAATCCGGACGCGTTGGCGGCTTACGCCAAGCTCGCAGGGCCCGCGATCGCGGCTGCGGGCGGACGTTTTCTCGCGCGCGGCAACGCGGCGAAAGCGTACGAGGCGGGACTTACCGAGCGCGTGGTGGTGATCGAGTTCGACAGCGTCGAGCGCGCGGTCGCCGCCCACGACGGCGAGGGCTATCAGGCCGCGTTGAAGGTGTTCAACAAGGCCGCCGACCGCGACTTGCGGATCGTCGAGGGGCTGGCGTAGCGCGCAGGCCGCGGTCTGAGGTGAGCGCCATGCATGTCTTCAATCTGCTCAAGGAGCAGGAGTGGGATCCCAGGCGCCACGTCGAGAAGGTTCTCGGCGAGATTGGCGAGGGCGACGTCACGGTCGCGTGCTGGGAGCCGGGCCAGATCAGCCCCAATCATTGTCATCCGGACGCGACCGAGATTTATTTCTGCTTCCAGGGCGGCGGCAAGATGCGCACGCCGACGGAGACGGTCGACATCGTGCCGGGTGGGTTCGTGGTGCATCCGCCTGGTGAGCTGCACGAATACATCAACGGGCCGCAGCGCACGCTCCTGTTCCGGGTGCGCTACGGCGGGGACATGTCGAGCCGCCATTTCGAGTGGCGCGGCAACACGCAGTGGACGCAAAAACCGCGGGATGCCGAATATTTCCGCCGGCACCCGCCGGGATGAGTGCCCTGCGTGGCAACCATCAAGGCCGGACGAGCCAAGCGGGGCCGGAGGTGTTCGCCGCCGCGCGGGACCCGCGGACGTCGACGGTCTGACATAGGCCCTTCACGCGTTCGTTGATTGCCCTGTCCGGTAACAGCGGCTGGCGCTCGTAGATGCAACCTTCACCGTGCCGGCGCGGGCAGGTCGATGCCGGGGAATTAGCGCGATGATCAGAAACTTCCACGTTCTCTATGTCGGCCAGATCGAGCTCGACAATGTCGGGCTTGCCGGCACGCCGGCCAACGACCGGCGTTATTCCGATGAACGCTTGCGGGAGGCCTTTGCGACCGCTCGCGACGTCGCGCAGCACATGGACCGCCTCGGCTACGACGTGTTGTGGACGGCGGAGCATCACTTCCAGCGCGAGGGCTACGAGTGCCTGCCCAATCTGATCCAGCTTGGGCTGTGGCTCGCGACCCAGACCGAGCGGCTCAAGTTCGGCTGCGCCTTCAATGTGCTGCCGATGTGGCATCCGATCCGGCTGGCCGAAGACTACGCCATGGCCGACATCGTGACCAACGGGCGTGTCATCATGGGCGTCGGCCGCGGCTATCACACCCGCGAGGTGGAAACGTTCGGCGCTCCGCTGCTCGACGCTGACGCCAATCGCGAGCTGTTCGAGGAGCAGCTCGAGCTCCTGCTCAAGTGCTTCAACGAAGACGCCTTCCACCACAAGGGCAAGCACTACGAGTGCCCGCCGCCGGTCGACTATCGCGGCTATCGCCTCGAGGACATCACGATGGTCCCGAAGCCCCTGCACCGGCCGGTCGACATCTGGATGCCGATCGCTAGCGGCAAGACCATCGACATGATGGCGCGCCACGGCCTCAAGGCGATGGTGACGCTCAACGGCGAAAAGATCCTGGATGACGTCGTATGCGCGTATCACGCCGCCTGCGAACGGCATGGCCGCGCCAAGAAGCTCGGCGAGGACATGATCTGGGGCGCGGGCATCTACCTTGCGCACAGCCAGGAGGACGCCATCCGCAAGCTCGAGCCCGCGCACGACGAACGCTACAAGTGGTTCGCGCCGTTCGGCTTCGTGCGCTACGCCGACGAGCAAGGGCGCACGTGGGGCACGCCCGGCGCGCCCGCGCGGATTCCTTCGCTACGCGACGGGGTCGAACAGAAGGCCTGGTTCTGCGGTCCGCCGGCGCAGGTGATCGACGGCATCAAGTCGGTCGCGGACAAATACCCGGGGCTCGAAAGCTTCATGATCCACTGGGCCGAAGGCCTTCCGCCCAAGGAATTCAAGGAGCAGCTCACCTGGTTTGCCAAGGACGTGATGCCGGCGTTCAAGCGAGCATAAGATCGCAATCGAGGACCTCAGCGACATGAAGGAAAACGTGAAGCGCGTCTTCTATGTGCGGCAAGTTGCCCACCCCTGTTATCTCGACATCATCGCGCAGCGACCGGAAATCCGGATCGACAAGCTCGAGAACGAGACGCCCGACGAGGCCGCCCAGCCGATCATCTCCGCCGCACATGCCTATCAGATCGGGTCGGCGCGCGATGAGCTGCGTCCACGCTTTCACGCCCAGCGCGACCTGCTGGCCCGTATGCCGAACCTGCTCGTCGTATCCACCAGCGGCGCCGGCTACGACACCGTCGACGTCAAGGACTGCACCGAGGCCGGCGTACTCGTCGTCAACCAGACCGGCGGCAATGCCGAGGCGGTGGCGGCGCACGTGATTGCCATGGTGCTTATGCTCTCGAAGCAGATCATCCAGACCAATCACGCCTTGCGGCGCGGCACCATGCGCGATCGTGCCGCCTTCATCGGCAATGACGTGCAGGGCCGCACCATCGGCATCGTCGGCCTCGGCAATGTCGGCCGCCGCGTGGCCGAGCTCTGCCGCGGCCTTTTCGCCATGCCGGTGATCGCCTGCGACCCCTATCTCGATGCCGAGACCACCTCCGGGCGCGGCGCCGTCAAGGTAACACTCGACGAACTGCTGCGGCGCGCCGACTTCGTGTCCATCAACTGTCCGCTCGACGAAGGAACGCGCGGCATGATCGGCGCGCGTGAGTTCGCGCTGATGCAGCCGCACGCCTATTTCATTACCACGGCGCGCGGCTTCATCCACGACGAGCGCGCGCTCGCCGAGGCGCTGCGGACCAAGCAGATCGCCGGCGCCGGCATCGACGTGTGGGACAAGGAGCCGCCGCCGCCCGACCATCCGCTGCTGCAATTCGACAATGTGATTGCGAGCCCGCACACGGCGGGCGTCACCCGCGAGGCCCGCGCCAATATGGGCCGGATCGCCGCCGAGCAGTTGATCATGACGCTCGATGGCAAGCGACCGCCTCGCATCGTCAATCCGCAGGTGTGGCCTGCCTATGCCAAGCGGTTCGAGCAGACATTCGGGTTCGCGCCCGAGCGAACGGACTGACGAGGCGCAAGTCGGGTAAACACCATCAATATCTGTCCTCAACTGCGCTACCCCTGGAACTCGGGTCATGGCGGGCGCTTGCCGGCCCATAGAGTGCCGTGGCGAACCGGGCAGCAATGGGCTGCGTCAGAGTCCATCGTCCTTCGGCGCCTTTGAGCTATTTACGCACTTTGACACCGGCCATCGCTAAAGCACGCCTTCGGCGAAAGACGTCAAAATCTCCAACCCGGCCACGTTCTCAAGCCACGGCGTGAACTGGTCCGGTTCGAGCACCACGGGCATGCGGTCGTGAACTTCCGCGACCATGGCGTTCGGTTCGGTGATGATCATCGTGCACGACTTCAATGTCTCGCCGGTCGCGCGGTCTTTCCATTCGTCCCACAGCCCCGCGAACGAGATCACTTGATCATCGGCATGCGTGAAGTAGTGCGGCTGCTTGCCGTCCGGGGTATCCTGCCATTCGTAGTAGCCGGACGCGGGGATGATGCAGCGAGTCCGCCTGAACGCTTCGCGGAAGAACGGCTTCGTGGTCACGGTCTCGACGCGCGCGTTGAACGTGGACAGCCTCATCAAGTCTTTGAGCGGCTTCGACCACCATCAGGCCCCAGCGCATCGGCTGAAGGATGCGCGTGTCTCGGAACGATGTGACGACGTTGACGGTGTCGGTAGGGCAGACGTTGTAGCTCGGCTGCACGTTCGATGCCGGCGAAGTGAGCCGGTACAACCTGTGGATCTCGGCCCAGGTGTAACGATGGGTGAAGCGTCCGCACATGGCTGAAGGGGGCTCCGCGGCGAAGTCAGGGCGGGCGTAAAGGCATCAGCGCATGGCCCCGATGTCGAGCTTGGCATCATAGAACAGCGCGAGATGGACTTGGTGGCTCACCGCGGCAACGCCAGCCTGGTCGAGGAGGAGTTGGGCGGCATGACGCCAGCGCGCACGTCGAGCAATAATGCATAAGTGCGGGAAAGCTTGTTCGCTTGGCTCAAATTATCGCGCCGCCGCAGCACCGCCAACTGATGCCGGAGCGCGGCGTTCTCCGTCTCAAGTCGCCTCTTCAACTTAAACGGCGAGGCGAACAACGCCAGCAAGAAAACCATAATAGCGCGACCATCGTCGCCGACGTTAGGCGATTCTGTCACCAAATCAAACCGGACCGAGTCGTCGATACACACAGTGGTCAATATAGAACAGACTAGAACGACCCATCTGTATAGGCTGGGCGGAATACCACGCAGCAACGACGATATCGGCGGTACCCGCGCGGGGCGCGACCATGATGGCGGTGGCCCCTGCCTGAGCTGGAGGCGAGATGCAAATCGGCGCGCTGGTTCTCTCAGTTGTGTCGCTGATTGTGCTTGACCAGACAGCCAAGGCGATCGTCGTCGCCCGATCCACGGGCGGATACCTGCTTCATCGCAAAGATGAAAAGCTTACGCCGCTGGCCATTCTCTGGCTCAGCGAACTCGTCCTACTGGGTCTTCTCATCGAGGTAGGACCGCTGGCGCAGAACGCTTGGGTGGCAATCGCGCTCGGCATCGCATTGGGCGGCGCCGCCAGCAATCTAATCGATCGCGTGCGCCGCGGCGGCATCATCGACTTCATCGACCTGAAGATCTGGCCGGTGTTCAACATCGCCGATGCGGCAATCGTGATTGGCGCAGGCGCCGCCGCGTTCGCTCTCCTCGGCGCAGGGTAAGGCCGATGCGCCGGATTCTCTTCACCTTCCTCGGCCGGCCGGTGCAAGGNTACCTGGTGATGCTCTATTTCGCGATGGTACTGGGAATCTACGCCCAACTCCTCGCCGCGCGCTCGATCGGTGTCGACATGGGTGCCGCGCTGGCCGCGACGCTGATCGTCGCTGCCATTGCGCTATTCGGGTCGCGACTGCTTCAGCATGCAGCACGGAATTTCGATTTTTTTTGTCACCATCGCGCTCGGCACCTTCGCGATCGCGGGCTGGCAATAGGCAGGGGGAGAGCGTGATGATTGACTGGGCTTTCGTTCTGACGCCGCTTCTGGTGCTGCCGATCGCGCTGATGTTCAGTTTCGTCGGTTGCTCGGATTTTGGTGAAGGGCCGTCTGCGGTTGTCAAGCCGCCACGCTATCGCGACTACATCATGGGCGTGCACGACAACCCGGGAACGGTGCCCCATCCCGACTTCAAGCCCAATGTCGCCGACGTTATCGCCTACTGGCGATTGGTCGATGATGCCGCGAACACCGTCGCCAAGGATGAGAAGGGTTTCCAGCACGGCGCCTATGTCACAAAAAGCGATGCCGCGGCGTCAGGCTTTTTCACAGGCCAGCCCGGGCTTATCACGACCGACCCTGGCATGATGTGCCGCCTCTACGATGGCGGCTACGTCCAGATTCCTTTCAAGCATGAGCTTTACACCGACGATTTCACCGTCGAGGCTTGGATCAAGCCGCAGTGGGGTACGGCAACGACGGGCTTTACGCACGTTCTATTCACGGCCGGCGGGCATTACTCGCGCCCCTTCTCTGGCGGCGAGCCGCCCAGATTTGTCGGCTTCACCATCTTGGTTGGCAAGGACAATCACTGGCAAGTGTTTATGTTTCCGCACGTTGGCGCAGTGTTTTCTGTGACGCCGCTAGTGCTGCCCAACAAGCGGACTCACTTTGCACTCACCGTCAAACGCGACGTCGGCCAGAGCCATGTGACGCTTTTCGTCGACGGCAAGCAGTTCGGTCCCGAGAATATCGGCCTCTTTACGAAGCCCGACGGCGCGCCGTTCCTGATCGCCATCAACAACACAGAAAGCTCGCCGTTCAATCCCATCAAGCCGATCGATCCGATCATCGCCAACGTCCAGGAAGTCGTCCTCTACCGCAAGGCGTTGTCGCTCGAGGAAGTGCAGAATCATATCGCCCTCAATCCTGAGAAAGTGTGACAGCCATGGCCAATCCGTTGACCGGGGACTTCGAGGCCGTGCTCCAAGTGAGCGGCAACACGATCAACCGCCTGCTCGCCGGCCTCCATCAGAACGGCTTCTCGAACCCCAAGCTGCCGAGCTTTCCGCACAGCGTGCAGATCCGCATTGGCGGCGATCATGCGATCGACGGCGTGCGCGGCCTGGTGCGCGCTCAGGTGGCCGTGCCGCGGGTCGAGTTGATCCATGGCGTGACCGACCGCTTCCGGCTGGAGGTCGGTCTGCGGGCTTGGTTCGTGCCCGATTACGACAGCAAGCCTTTCCCGGCCTTCGTCCATGGCATTGTGCACGCGGAGTATCGGCTCGAGGATATCGACCCACATTGCGCCGGCTGGTCACGCGACGGGGCGGATTATTTCTGGGTTCGCGTCGTGAAGGAGTCCGTGCGGTTCGAGGGCACAGCCGACGACGATTCGAGCCCGCTCGATTCGCAGGTCGTCGTCGCGGTCACCAACACCGCTGTGGCGGATGCCGCCAACGCAGCCAAGGTGACGCGCCAGGTCGCCGGCCTCCTGGCGACCCGATTTACCGCAACGCCGCATCCGGTGGGCAAGCGCTTCCGGCGCGGCGCCATGCGCAGCCTCAACGTGCCGGTCAGTGGCACCGCCGTGGCGACCGCGATCGGGCTCTCTGGAGAGCCCGCAGGCAACATCGCCAGCGTCAACACCGTCCTGCTCGACGGCGCCGATTTGGCTCTCGCACTCAACGTCAACTTCCTCATGTCGGTGGTGTCACAATCGCTCGATCCAATCCGCGCCTTCAACCGGTCAGTGCCGATCCATATCAAAACGCCAGTCTACCTGCCCGACATCAACACGGTTTATCACGTAACCGTCGATCCGCCGATCGCCACCTGGGAGCCGCACGGTGGGCACGCGCTGATCAAGGTCAAGGTCCACGGCCGGGCCCAGACCAACTCGGTCCTCGCGAATGCGACGTTCGACGTGACGCAAGACATCGTGCTGGGCTTCGACGCGGGGAGCGGCACCTTCACGCTGTCGCCGGGCGCTGCGAATGTCACCGTCCATGCGGGAGGCCTGTACAGCGGCACCGTCGCAAGCACGGTGAAAGCAGGCATCCTCGCCGAGTTGCCGATCGTCGTGCAGGCCGCTTGCAATCAGGCGCGGCCACAGCTCGAAGCGCTGACCGCGCGCACGCAGGACCTGACGCAGCAGCTGCAGACGCTCGATCCGGCGGCGTCCACCAACCTCGATGCCGCCGTCTTCACTGTCGACGGGATCGTCTTGCGGGGCACAATCGGGCTCGGCCGTCGGGCAGTACCGGTGGTGCAATTCGAGAAGCTCGTCGACGGCAGCGCCTTCAGCGCGCTGCAGAGCTGGATCCCCGGCGGCCGCATCGACCGGTTCCGCTGGTCGTGGTCGTGGAGTGCGTCGGCAACAGGCGCACCCGGATTCACCCTCCGCGACGACCGTTTCCTGTTGCGCCGGCCGTTCGCCAGGCCGAGCCGCTGGGGCATTAGCCTTAGCGCGCAGCCCTTGCCCGGCCTCGACGGCATTGGCAGCATCTGCCTGCGCGTTAGCGGCGTGCGCACCGATCCGGTGACCGGCAATCTCGTGGCCGTCCAAAGCACCCAGCGCTGCAAGCTGTTCAGCCTGGGATTCGTCCTCCCGGACGGCAAGCCAGGCCGGCTGTTCCTGCGCGACACGAGCGGCGCCACGGCGCGAACATCCTTTGCCGAGATGCCGCTGGTCGCCATCGGAGCTNGCACTCCCGCCGCGTCGACCGCAAATACACTGGTCGTCCGCGTCGGCGAACGATGGGATCGCGAGACGATTGCGACACTCAGAGAGGGCGTTCATGCGTGCCGTCGCTACGACGCCGGCTTGTCGCTGCTCGTTCTGTTCCGCGAGGGGGCGTTGGAAGGCGGAGGCCTTCATGCGGTCGCCGAGATCGAGGAGATGGCGCGCGGGCTGGGCATCGGCGCTCATGTGAACGAGGACGTCCAGGGCGCGTGGACCCGCACCCTCGCCCTTGGCGACGAACAGGTGACCGGATGGGCGATGTTGTCGCCCCAGGGCACGCCCGTCTGGACGCATCTCGGGCCGCTTTCGGCCGACAAGCTCGCCAATGTCCTCGACACGCACCTGCGTACAGCGGCTGACGCCTCGCCTTCCCCTCTCGGTCTGCACCACGAGGTCGGCGAAGTGGTTAACGGACATATGCTGGATCCGGACTATTTTGACGAGATCGAGCAACACTGTCCGCCACCGCCCTACGGCACGCGCGGGCTGGGCGACGCCACGGTGGCGTTCGTCCAGAAAGGGTCGGCCGCCTCTCTTGCCGAGCTTAGGGGCTTGCTGACTGCCGGAACAAGCGCCGAGGGCGAGCGGCCTGTTGTGATCGCGGTTATCGACGGCGCCGACGCGCGCGAGGCCACGGCACTGCAGTCCGAGCTGGGCCACGAAGTCGTGGCAATCGCCGATGCGTCGGGCACGGTCACCGACCGGTTCGGGATCGCGGTGTGGCCCACTACCGTCACGCTAAAACGCGATGGGACGATCTCGGCCATCGCGCCCGGCGGCACGGTGCGCGCCGAGGCGGAGAGGTCGCAACCATTACGCGAAATGAGCACAGACCGCAATTACCCACGCGACTAACCAGCCGCCAATCAGGCTTCAGAACGGATGATCGATCTTGAGAATATTCGCGACGTGATGGAAGGAGTCGCGGGTGGGGCCGCTGACATGGGCTAGGGTATGGGCGGGTGATCCCGGTTGTTCGCGGAGAAGGTCTCCACAAGATCGTCAAGCCGCTGGGGATCGAGCTTGTATTCGTTACATGCGTTGTTGAGCTGGATGTTGCGGACCAATCCAAAGGTTTCCTTGATCGTCAATTTCAACTGGCCCGCCACGGACACGCTCGACGACGGCAGCGCTCGCGTCAGGGCGCGCGCAAATTCTTCGGTGAAGGCCGGCGGCGTGAGCATCTCGGCGCAAAGCGCTCCGCAGAGCGCGACGATACCAAACAGCACCCCCCAAGCTGCGATTCAACCCAGTTGGCGGTCAGCGGGACGACAAGGCGCTGCTGACCGGCAATACAACTTACTGAGCCAAAAAGCGGGCGCGTCGTGGTCGTGCACGATCGGTGGCTAAGGCATCCTCGGCGGAGTTTTCTCAGGGATCGCTCAAGGCATTGCCTATCCAGGCCGGAAGCAACCATTTGAACAGTGAGGAGCCGTGGTCTACGGCAGCGTTCGCTGAGCTCGGCGCGCGGTCGAACAGGGTGCATCCATGACACAATCCGAAGCATCGCAGCTGGTTGGGAGTGAGCAACTGGCTCGGCTCCTGGAAACCGCGGCGGTGAGCACGCGAAAGCGATCGCATCTGCTCCTGCACGCAGACCAGCAGGATCAAGTTCAGCGGCTGTTGATCGGGATCGAACCGGAGAGCTACGTCCGCCCGCACGTGCACAGCCAGCAATGGGAGATGATCGTATTGCTGCGCGGCAGGTTCGATTTCCTGATCTTCAATCCGCAGGCGGAGCTGGTGCAGCGCCTGGCGATGAGCGTGGCTTCCCCGGTTGCGCAAATCCCGCGCGGCACCTGGCACAGCGGCGTGGCGCTCGCGCCTGAAACCTTGGTCCTGGAAGTAAAGCCCGGCCCCTACCGACCGAACGAGTTCGCCCCGTGGGCTCCCGAGGAAGGCGAGCCCGCGAGCAGCGCATTTGTGCACTGGGCCGCGGGCGCGAGCTTGGGGAGCAAATGGCGCTCCCACGATCCCTGAGCGGCGCCACGCGGGCTCGATCGCCCGCCTTCATCATCGCCATGGATGAGTCGCTTCGCACCGTGTCGTTGCCCGCGCCCGTCGCGCCACCTCGTCCCCGGTAGTTGCTTGGGTAAGCGATCTCAGCCGGTCGTTGATTCCGGTACGACATGAACATAGGATCGCTGTGGAATGGGCAACGAAGCCGAGGGGCTCAAATGATCGACCGAAATGTTTTGCGCCTTGGCGGCATCTGCGGCCTCCTGTTCGTGATCTTGTTCATTCCCTCTTACGTGTCGGCGCCGGATACACCCTCGACAACGTCGAGCATTCAGCAGGTACTCGATTATTTCACCGCCGGACAGAGCGGGATCGTGTTCCTCAACGGGGCGCTCCTGATCTTCGCGTCCTTCTTCTTTCTTTGGTTCCTCGGGATTCTGCACGCCTTGCTGCAACACGCCGAGCACGACGGATACGCGTTCGGCTCGGTCACGCTGATCGGAGGGCTTCTGTTCGTCGCCTTGATGCTGGCGGGAGCGGCAATCGAGATCGTGCACCCGGCGACCCAGGCGCGGTTCGCCAACTTTCACGCCGATGCGCAGCTGGGCTTCGTGTCGTTCGCGCTTTCGGGGTGGATGTACCGCTTCGCTTTTGTGGGCATGGCAACGCTCATTGCGGGCACCTCGTTTGTCGCGCTGCGAACGGGTATCTTTCCGCAGTGGCTGGTTTGGACCGGTTGGGTATGCGCGGTGGTGGCGCTGCTGCGTTTCTTCGGCCCGCTGGGCGGCTGGCTGACGCTGGCATGGATCGCCGTCGTCTCCGTGCTCATGCTCGCAGGAATGGTCGGCCGTCCCCCAGACCGCGCGACGTCAGCGTGATGCGATTGCGTGCGATCAGGCGGAGCGTGTTCGAGAGTCTTCGTTCTCGCAACACTCGGAGGCGTCCCAGCTAGCCGGCGCCGGGTCGCACAATTCGGCAAGAATACCCAAACGCCGGCAATGCCGGCCGGAACGCCGCGGCCGAAACGGCGTTGAGTTCCGGAGCGACCCGGAGCCCTTCGATGGATGCCGCAACTAGCCTNGACGACACTGTGCGCAAAGCACAAGACATCATGTGGGACGCGCTCCCGCCCGGCGCGGCGCGAGCAATCGCAGTCGTCAAGCTCAGGGACCTCCTGTGGTCGACGCAGACCAGTCGAGCGCTCGCCATTTCCAGCGACAACTGTCTGGCGTTTGCGCTGCGCGAAAGCCGTATGGCGCTGGCCGATACGTCCGCATGGCCAGACAAGACGCTGTCGGTGTTGTGGATGATCCTCGACGATCCTGCTCTCAATGCCGCCCTTGGGATTCCGCAAGCGATAGACGCGCCACGGCGGAATCATCCCTCGCGCTGATACGCGGTCGCGACGACGTAGGGTGGGCAAAGGCGCACGCGCCGTAGGGTTTCGCAGATTGGCGCAGACTCGATCGCGTGCGCCGTGCCCACGCGTGAACGTCCAGGCATAGAGGCAGCGTCATCTCAGTCGGCAGATCATGATCTCTTGGGGAGTTCCGCGTGGGCACCGCGCAAGCGCGCCCTTGCCCACCCTACGCCCGTGCCGCGGACGATTAACAACCGACGCTCTCAATGTAGCCTGAAGCAAACGCTAGTTCCGCTTGCGGTCGCAGACCACGCGCAGACCATTGTTGTCGAGCCAACGGCCGCCCAGGCGGTTCTGGCGACAGCCGGCTGGAAGCGGCCGGCAGCCGATGGGGCCACACTCAACCTGCACCGCGTCCGCACGGGAGCCGTCGCCGACCTCTCGGTTCGAATTTTGGGAAAACGCGCCGACCTTTGCGATAGCAGGCTGCGCGATCAGGACAAGCAGCAACGCGCACAAAACCGAAATTCTGCAGCGAGCCATACGCGGCCGCTCAGCTGCCTTTGGATGCCAACGCCGCGTCTCTTTCCGGCGGTTCCGGCACGATCGATGGCGAGGCAATTTCAAGCTCGCGCTGCCGCAGCCACTCGCGGGTTTCCTTGCGGCGTTTTTCGGCCTCCCAATGTCCCGTGTATCCGGGTTCGTAAGGGAGGATGAATTTGGAGGTCTTGAGCATGGATATCTCCTTCGCAGTACAACGACGAGTTCCCACCCCCCGTTCCACTCGCCGACGCGCCAGGATGAAGCGGCGGCAAATTCCTGGCCGTCGCGCCAAATCGCCGCGATACTGAAGCTGACATGGGTTGGGTCGGTGCCTTTCACCAGCCTCCCCCTCATGACGGATGCGTGAGAGTTCGGAGATTGCCGGGAGCCGTGCAAGGCCACCAGAGCATGATCCCGAAAAGTTGCAGACTTTTCGGATAAGATCATGCGACCGAACAAATACTTAGAGCGAAATCGCGATTCAATCTGAAGCGAATTCGGCCTAAGCGCCTTCCCTCTCGATTCCCACCGGGGAAAAACCGAGGAGGGATTGGTCACACCGGGCTGCGTTAAGATTCCGTTTAGCTATGGGGCCGATCATTCCGGGCGCGATCCAGGGGGCGACTGGGTCACCAGAGGGTCGGATCCATGGACGACGAGCAGCAGAGACCTCGTGCGGCAATCGGGTCGATCTGCGCGGAAGCCGAGCACAAGATCGGTGCGGTGCAGCTCGATTTGTGGTCGGCGCTGCAACCGAGATACGACACATTCGAAGCAGCAACTGACGAGCATCCCCGCGCCTTCATCAGCAAGACCCAGCCAACCCGAGCCCCGGCGCAGGGATCAGAACCCAGGCCTCTGCTGATCGATCCGCTCGGCGCGCCCCAAGCGGCCTCTGCAATCGATCACGGGATCATGCCCCCTGCTCGGGACGAACTCCTGTGCTCGANCCCGTCCGCGGCTGCCCGCTGGTTGCACCCGGCGCTCGTGACCGGCGCGCTGGCGGTGGCGGTCGGTGTGGGATGGTTGGGTGGAGCGAGCCCGTCCTTCTTCTTCGCTCCCGCAGCGGCTCCCGTCCAGCAAGCCAATCCTTCGGGATGCGTGCGCGAGGCCGGCAAGGACATCGCCTGCGCCAACGCCAAATCGGACCGCGAGGTGATGCCGAGCGCGCCGACCCCCGCGAAGCTCGCGAGTCCCGGACCCGGAGCCAATCGTGCACACGAACCGTCGCGAGGCACGCAACAAGCCAACGCAGCCACCAACAAGGACGTGCCGACGACGAATTCCATCTCAGCGGGATCGACCCAGGAACGGGCAAAGGTCTTGCCCAGACCCGCACCGGCGCCGGAAACGAGGCCGACCACGATCGAGGGCTGGACGATCCGCGAGGTCGTTGGCGGAACGGTCGTCTTGGAGGGGCCGGGCGGCGCCTTTAGGGCGGCGCAGGGAGACACCGTGCCGGGAGTCGGACGCATCGAGTCCATCGTCCGCTGGGGTAGCCGCTGGATCGTCGCGACCAGCAAAGGCCTGATCTCGACGCAGAACTGATCCTGTTGGTCACAAAATTGCACCTCCAGTTTCCTCTGACCACGCGCCGCAGCTTGGCACCGGCGGAACCCGGAACCGGGAACGTGGTTGTTCCAGCGCAACCAGGAGGAAATCCAGCCATGGCCACGAGGAAGCGCGAACTGATCGAGCCGCACAAAGGCGACAAACGCTATGTTCGTCGCGACGCGAAAGGCCACTTTACCGACAAGCAGGTGGACGTCGGCCGCTCGCTTGCGGCTGATCGGCGCTCCAAGAGCAAGACCGTGTCGCAGCCGGGCCAGGGCGATAAGGGCGATCGGCGACCGCGAGCGAAGTGATGCCGGGCAAGCGGGTCCAGTTCGACGACGCGACCTGGCAGGCGATCGACCTGCTTGCGCGCGACCGTATGATGGACTTTCAGGAGCTGGCGGACGAGGCGTTCCGCGACCTTCTGCACAAGCACGATCGCCCGACCGATCTCAAGGCGGCGCTGCGGCAAAGCGCCGGCGTGAGCGCGGAGGTACACAAATTTCCCGCCAAGAAAAAGCCCAGGCGACGGCGTGCCGCGGACTGATCCAGCACGTGGGGCGCAACAGCGAGCGCATTGTGCTGTGCCGGCTATGCACGAACGGGTGAATGGAAGACAAAGTCCGCGGCGACGGACCCGTCATCCCCCGTTGCTGCGCACGGGGTGGCCGGCCTTGCGCCACTCGCCGACGGTTTCCGCAATGATGCGGACCGACTGCATGGCGGTCTGGCTCAGTTCGGCATAGCCGACCGTCTCGCGCTCGATCCGCTCGCTCTCCGACTGCAGATAGGTTCTGGCTTGCTGGAGCTCGCCGATGATCTTTTCCAGTTCGACGATCGAGGTCGCGCCCATGTTCTTGATCAACGACGAGAACTTGTCGCTCCCGGCTTCCGGCCCTGCTTCGGCGGGCGGGCTGGAGGCCGACGAGGCGTCCGCGGGAACCAGATCGCAATTTCCCTCCGCAACCTCGGTCATCGCCGTGTCGGCTAGCGTGAACTGCTCAGGTTCCATGGCATTCATTGTTGCATCCAGATGAGAGCGGGACGAATGCTTGGCTCACAATCATCGGGGAGCAAGCTTAACGCCGGGTAAATTGTCCGAGCCGCGCCTTCAAGTGCAGGGCGTTGCGGCCAACGCGGCGTAAGCTTGGAACCGGGCGCGGAGGAGCGCGGTCACCGAGAACGGTTGGCCGGCCCCGGACCGGGTTCGCGACAGGTGTCGTTCCAGCGTGCATTGACGCTTACGCTCTTCCCGCGTGCACGCGGCCGTCGCCTCGGCCATTTCGCCCGTAAAGCGGCGCAGTCCGCTTCGGCGCGGATTTGCTTGTCGCAAGTCGCCGCGCCTGCGCGACGGCGCGCGCCGCGTTCAACCGCCCGTAGCCGAAGTCGTTGCTGTGGCCATTCGCCTTGTAGGTGCTTTTCGGTCCGACCTTGTCGGCGGTCTCCTGCAGCAGTGCGCGCAGTTCCTTGCTAGTCAGCTTCGGGTTGGCCGACAACACCAGCGCCGCGACGCCGGCCGCGAACGGCACCGCCGATGAGGTTCCGGAGAACTTGTTGTAATGCAACCCATCCATTCCGCCGGCCTCGACGCTGCCGACGTTGAAGCCGCGACGCGGATAGCTCAGGTCGGTGGTCATCACCATTCCCGGACGGGGGTTGCGCCATGGCCTGATAATCATGACGCCCGATGGCGCCACCATCGAGATCCGCGGGCCATGATTGGAATAGTGCGCCTTCTTGTCCTTATAGGTCGACGCGCCGACAGCGATCGCGTATGGCGAGAGCGAAGGATAGTCGAGAGGGCCGTTCTCGTTGCCGGTGGAGAAAAACACCGGACAACCTTTCCCGCCGCGTCCCCTGCTCGCCTCTTCGAGCGCGGCGTCCATGTCGGGCCCGCGCGGCCCTGCCCATGAGCAGGAGAGTATGTCGGCGAAGCGCGCCGCGTACCGGATCGCATCGGCGATGCGAGCCTCGGTCGCCATCCGGTCGGCGTGAAAAATCTTGACCGGTAGGATGCGGGCCCCCGGCGCCACGCCGTAGACGCCCGCGACCTTGCCGCTGGCAGCGGCGACACCGGCGCACGCCGTCCCGTGAATATCGTTCGTCTCGTAAAGGTCGAACGGAAAGTGAAAAATCTTCGGCCGCGGGTCGAACTGTTCCAGGGCGCCGTCCCGGCTGTTCTCGTCGACGAAAAAATCGCGCCCGCAGACATCGCGCGGCTCGTCCGGATCCGGATGCTTGCGAATGCGCAGGTTCGGGTGCTCGACATCCACGCCGTCGTCGAGGATGGCGATCGTGATCCCGTCGCCGCGCGCATGCTGCCACGCCTTGCGCGCTTCCACGATGTCGAGCTGCCACAGCTCGGCGCGCGGGCGGGGGGCGCCCATACGCTTGAACTCGGAGACGAAGTTTGGGAACGCGAACGCGATCTCCTCGGTCTCGGTCAGCTTGTTGGCGAGCTCGACCATGCGCTCGGCAACATAGACTCGTCGTGGGCAGAAGACGGTGACCTGGTCGCCTATGAAGGCATTGCGCGCGCGCACCTTGAGCTTGAACTTGGCCAGCACGGCCTTGCGCTTGGTTTGCGGTATGCCGGGCTCGAAACGGACGATCGCCTCGCGATAGACGACGCGTACCTTCCCGGTTTCGTCGCAAAACGTCGCGACCTCCACCTTGTCGGCGCCGATCGCAGCGCGTTCGGCCATGCTGGTCGCGCCGACAGCCTTGCCGAACGTATGGCCGATAACAGCATTGGTCAGGTAGGCGGCGCGCGCCGCCTTGGTGTGTTTCGGCTCGAAGATGCGCACACCCCGAACCACGCGGGATTCGAGCGGTACGTGATCGAGGTCGAGCACGTGGTTCTTTCCACAGCTCAGCTTCATGCCCGCCATACTCATTCTCCCCTAGCTCGTGCGTCACATTCGGCGGAAGTGGGCCTCTGTATCGGCCACCCAGCATCCGCCGCGTCGTCGGCTGCGACCGCCACGATTGCCGGCAGGAAGCGCGCATCGGCGCTGCGCACCACGAAGGCGGCTTGTCGAGGAAACCATTCGTTTCGCGTCCTTGCCGGCACTATCCGTATAAATTGAATATAATATAGCTACAACCGCGATGCACTGCATCAGGTCTTCCGGCAGATCCGAAACTCGGGCAGACCTGTCGGGCTGGTTACGCGCAGCCTTAATCGCCGCCGCCTCGTGGAAGAAGGGGCGGATTACGCTGCGTTATATTAATCCGCCCGGCGGGTGCCCGCGACGCAAATCGGCACCGCCGACCGCGCACTTACATTACCGATCTCGGGTAAACCGCGAGATCGGCTGCGGCATGTCATGCAGAGGATTGCCGACGGCTTAAAGAGCGCTTGGGGGCGCGAACCGAGGTCGCGCGTGGGAGCCAAAGACCTCAGTTGTCCAAGAAGCTCCGCAGCTTCCGGCTTCGGCTCGGATGCTTGAGCTTGCGCAACGCCTTGGCCTCGATCTGGCGGATGCGCTCGCGCGTCACCGAGAACTGCTGGCCGACCTCTTCGAGCGTGTGGTCGGTATTCATGCCGATGCCAAAACGCATGCGCAGCACGCGCTCTTCACGAGGAGTCAGTGAAGCAAGCACACGCGTGGTGGTCTCGCGCAGGTTGGACTGGATGGCGGCATCGATTGGCAGGATCGCGTTCTTGTCCTCGATGAAATCGCCGAGGTGGCTGTCCTCCTCGTCGCCGATGGGCGTCTCCAGCGACAGCGGCTCCTTGGCGATCTTGAGCACCTTGCGCACCTTCTCGAGCGGCATGCCGAGCTTCTCGGCCAGCTCTTCGGGGGTGGGTTCGCGGCCGATCTCGTTGAGCATCTGGCGCGACGTGCGCACGATCTTGTTGATCGTCTCGATCATGTGCACGGGAATGCGGATGGTTCTTGCTTGATCCGCAATACTGCGCGTGATCGCCTGGCGGATCCACCAGGTGGCATAGGTGGAGAACTTGTAGCCGCGGCGATACTCGAACTTATCGACCGCTTTCATCAGGCCGATATTGCCTTCCTGGATCAGGTCGAGGAATTGCAGGCCGCGGTTGGTGTATTTCTTGGCGATGGAGATCA